>Ga0081538_10000869_pt1 | contig 32613 bp, 42 predicted proteins | sample TabmetS5T2R1_FD_71022 | JGI IMG/M metagenome (GOLD analysis project Ga0081538, IMG submission 71022) | Tabebuia heterophylla rhizosphere microbial communities from the University of Puerto Rico - S5T2R1 | ecosystem: Host-associated > Plants > Roots > Rhizosphere ...
TCAGGTGTTTGTGTGGGAGCGGGTGGTGGAGGCGCGGGTTGGGTGGTCGGCGAGGGAGCGGGCGACGTAGGTGGAGGTGGGGTGATCAATTCAGGTGTTTGTGTGGGAGCGGGTGGTGGAGGCACGGGTGCGGGTAACGGCTGGGAGGGCGGAGGTGCGGCTGCGGGTTGGGCAGGAGCAGGCGGCGTAGGCAAGTCAGTGAATGGACTACCAACTGGAGGTCGGCCTGCAGTATCGGGAGAAGGGATGGCGCCAGAGGCCGGAGGGTAATCCCGGCGGGCAGGGATCGCTGAAGCAGAGATCGTAGCGATTACGCCAACCGCGACCATACCGATCACTATGGTGGTGGAGAAATGGTTGGATATAGTCTCCAGCACGATTGAGAAAGCGTTTGGAATCGTAGTGTCAGCGCGGCTAAGAGCGACGCGCAGCCAATCGTGGCCCGCAGTAATGCGATGCGCGATAACTTGGCGGAGACCCCCAGGAGATGCACGAACGCCAGTAGAATAATCGAGGATAGCTGATGCCGCTGTCGAGCGGTCTATCTCATCTTCTCTCGATGATACGTCCCAACCATGCTCTTCGGCTGAAGCACTCGCTGCCAGCTGTGTCTCGATGCGATTCGACAAGCTTGGTAGCGCGAGAACTGGAGGAAGGAGAACCCGCAAGCGCCGCCCTGTTTCTTGCATGGCCGCATAAGCAGCCTGGCATGGTTGACAGCTTCGAAGGTGAGCGAGGGTCTCTTCAAGCTGCGAAGGTTTCAGCTGGTTGTCGATATGAGCAGATAGGCGAGGGATATGGACATTCCAACACCGCTCAGGAAGCGTGGCAGCGTCCACCTGAGCCAGCCGCAGTATACGGCACAGCTTAAGACGAGCCCGACATGTGAGGACATCGATGGCACCAGATGTTTTGCCTATAATCTTCCCAATCTCAGCCGAGCCAAGCTCGCCAAAATAGCGCAGGTGGATTGCTTCTCGCTGGTCGGCTGTAAGCCGTTCCAACGCCTGCCAGACTTCCTCCCGGTCTTGAGCTAAAAGGGCAGCTCGCTCCGGGTCATCCTCAAGCCTCAAGTCGGCCAGGAGCGCTGTCTGCTGAGGTATGCTTTGGTTTGGTCTCTCACGACCAGTCCGTCGAGATCGGTTGTTGACAAGGTTGCGGGCAATTGCATATAAATAGGCGGGATTGCCCTCAAGTCGGTCAAGATGCTTCGCAGCGCGCACAAAGGCTTCGGCGACGATGTCCTCTGCGTCGTGATGGTTGCCCACGCGACTCAGGGCGTAGCGGAACAGTTGGCGGGCGTAGTCCTGGTAGTAGCGGGCCCAGATGCCGTTTTCGCTCATGCTCTTACCACCCGCGACAACCGCCATTCCTTACGCATGCCACGATACTCCTGACAATAGCTTGCCTGGCTGACCGTAAGAAGTCTCCCCCTGATGGGTGTATGGAAGGCATCAAGCGTCCGCCCCGTAAGCTGGTGGGTGGTGAATGTCTGGAAATAGCGGTAATGAGCGGTCCGAGTACTCCCTGACCTGTGAGCCGATTTTGGTCGAGCCTAAGCCCGCCGTTTCGTTGCTCAGTGGCTCGATACTGGCTTCCACTGCCATGCTGATACTCGAACCGTCTCCGACCGTGCTGGCTGCTGCAGGGAGCATCCAGCTTGCTGCCCTTGTGCTCTACCGGCTCACTCAAGCATTTCTCCAACAGCGCAGCCATTCAAGCGCTCAAGCACTTGTCCGGATGCTGCGAGACAATGAAGCCGACGTGACCGTCGCTCTCGGCGCGAATGGCGAGCTAAAGGTCACGAAGATCCGTAGAAGGACGCATCCACAGCCCATTCAAAAAAAGCAATTGAGCTTCGCGGCTCATTCTTTAAATCCTCATGCTAAGGATCGAGGCGCCCGCTTCCGGACGGCCGGCTTATTGTGTTCCTCTGATCACAGTCACTAGTGACATTATGATCCTCGCGAGAAAGACAGCCACGACGCAGACAGCGTAGTCAGGAAAGGAGACGGCGTGAGATCCTCGTCTTTGGTCGCCACTTTAATGTAACCTGCGCCTGATCAACCATGCATATGGCTAGTCGGGTTCTCGATAGTAGGATGAGCCTGCTGATTGGGATACAGTCTGTCATCTATGTTCATGAACTTGTAACTGTGGTGATCGGATGTCTTAATTTTTGCTCTCATTTGGCGGGATCATGAACCATTGTAAGATGGTGGTAAGACGCGTATTTGTGGAGGTAGGGTTATGTTCGGCTCATCGCGTCCGCTCTGGCTTCGTGCTATCCTTTACGGAGCATTTCTAATTATTTGTCTCGGCTTAGCGGTACGGCTGCCTTTCATCAATAATTTGATCGGCCGAACCGGCGGGGCAAGCGCGATCTCGATACTTGTTCTAGCAATCGCCATATGGGTTATTTTTGCTAGCAGCAGGTACGCTATCCAGGACACGATGGAGAGGGCAATTATTGAGAGGGTACAGCAAGAGTTGGATGCGAATAATAACCAAGTTCCCCTCTCCGAAGTTGATCGGTACCTTGTTGGTAGGATCAGGGAGCTGCCGTTCAGTGCATCGATGATCCGCCGACGTCTCCTGCTTCTCACCCATGGGTTGAAGAAAGGACAGAAGGATTTTGTCCAGTTTCTCGTTTCTTGTCAATCGGCGCTCGACACGACACGCCATGACTTATTGTATGGGCCAATTCGAGCGCTCGTCTGGTCACTGCCAGCTCTTGGCTTTGTAGGGACAGCTTTAGAGATGAGCTATGCCGTAGGCGGTCTGGGTGTGGCTGTGGGCAGTACGACTAACTATAGCGATCTCCGCAACTTTCTTGTTCAACGAGTTATTCCACCACTGGCTGGTGCCTTTGACATTACGCTCTTCGCATTAGGCGGTAGTGTTATATGCTATATCATTTTGGTGTTTGTCTATAACCGTGGCCAAAAAATTCTACTCGAGGCAGACACGGTCACGCTCAAGTTGCTTGCTGTCAACACGCCTTTGTCGGTTTTTGATGACGCCTCGGAAACCCTCGACGGAGAGATTGATGTGCTCACAAGGGAAGTGGCGAAGTGCAACGAGATTTTAATCAGCTCAAATAATGCCCTGAATCAGTTATCGTCTAATGGCGGAATCAAACAGGTGGTTCCTCTACTTAATTCAATGAATCGGCAACTTCAGGGAATCCGGGATGGCCTAGAACGTGATCTGATCATTCATCGCAGTTCCTCACCAAACCGCAGCGATGTAACACAATATGAATAGATGTATGGGGGCGAGCTGATGTTCGGAGCTGCGGGAATGGGGCGACGATCGCCTCGTGCGCTTGAGGCCCCAGTCGAATTGCGCTTTGTCGACTTACTATTGATTATCATAGCTACACTAATGTTCATAGCCATAGTGTTGAGCATTACGAGCGCATTTGCTGGCAGTGATCAGATCGACGTGGCGACTGATGAAGAGCCTCGCGTCATGAGTGCCGTGCTTCCAGCAGCAGTGGAAGGTCAACATTATGAGCTGATGCTCGCTGCTGCGGGAGGTGATGGATCCTATATGTGGGCTATTGCTAACGGGCGGTTGCCGGATGGTTTATTTTTGTCGCCTGATGGTACCGTGAGTGGAGTCCCGCCACGTCAAGACCGGACACAAGTGACGATCGAAGTCATGGATGGCCAACAACGGTCACACCGCCGTGAGTTAGTCTTCGAGGTGCGTCGCTACGGAACACAGCCTGAGCAAAAGAAGATATCGCTTCGAGTCAATAGCGAAATCATTTGGTTGCCAGACGCTATGGGTGGGAGATCTTACAGCTATCGCTTCACTGCTGACTCAGGAGTACCTCCCTACCGCTGGACTTTGAGTGGAGGCCGACTTCCCAAAGGACTGGTGCTGACGCCTGAGGGTGACGTCATAGGCGTTCCCAAACACGGTCAGATAAATACCTTTAGGGTGACTGCGACCGACAACGCCGGCGCCTCTGTTGCTCAGGATGTGCGACTAAGGGTGATGAATGCACCGCCAGCCCTTTGGCGACGCGTATTTTCCTGGTTCTGGAGCCTCATAACGCTTTGTGGTTATTTGCTTATCCTTTGGCTTGCTTGGGAATTTATTCGAGGGGAGAAGGGCGGTGTGGTGGAGGTTCGTTCGCGTCCTAGCCTGAAAGAGCGTATTAAGGGGCGAGTAAAGGAAGTTAAAGAACACTAGCCTTCGTAGGACGACAAAAAATCTACATATCCATGTGTTTGCATAATTCTTTACGCGCGTTTCCGGCGCAGGTCGGTCGGCGGCGGGAGTTCTGTTGGCTGGCGCGCGCCGCACAGGGTGCTCAATCGCTCTAGCGGGCGCTCGAGGGTGCGGCGGCGTGTCGTGATGAGATCGTCGTATGCTCTCTGCGCGCGCTCGAGATGGGTGCCGAGCCCTTCGAGCTGTTTCGTGAACTGATCCCACTGCTGAGTGAATGCGCCGAGCAGGGAGTGGATCTCGGCGATGTTGTGCTCCAGCCGGAGGCCCTCGGCCGCCTGGCGCACGACTTGGAGCACGGGGAACAGCGACAGCGGCGAGCAGCATACGACTTTGTGGCGGAGCGCGTCGTCGATGAGGCTGGGGTCTCGCTCTTGGATGAACGTAACGAGCTGATCGTTGGGAATGAACATGAGGACGAAGTCGACCGTTCCGCTGGCGGGATTGACATAATCGCGAGTAGTAAGCTCACGAATACGGGCGCGGACGTCACGCAGGAACGCATCCGCGCATTTCTGATCACCGCTATTGATGAACCGGACGTAATTGTCGAACGGGAACTTGACATCCATGTGGAGGCACAGGTCGGCGCGGAGCTGGAACGTGAAGTCGGGCACCGAGCCGGAGCGGGTCACCTTCTGCTTTCGGTAGTTCACGTTCTCGATCAGCCCAGCCAAGCGGAGCACGTCCTCGGCCATCCGCTCACCCCACTGGCCGCGTGTTTTGGTGCTGACCAGCGCCTCGCGTAAGTCGCGGGTCGCGTCGGCCAGCTCGGCGCCTTGGCGGTGAACGTGGCGGATCTCTGCGGAGAGCATGCCGAGCTGCTCAGCGCGCCCGCGCTCAAGCTCGCCGACTAGGCCCAGCGCCCGGTCCAGCTGGGACTGCATATGCGTGAGCTGCGCGCCGATGGCCTCAGGCGCTCCACTGTCGCGGCGGCGCAGGAGCGCGGCGGCCACGAGCGCGCCGGCTGCGGCGGCGAGAAGGCCGATGAGCAGGCTGTCCATTAGGGAGAAACGGTACGACACAGGAGTTGGGACGCCTTGGAACCGTTCCCTCTTGTCTTCCCGATGCGCTGGAGCAGCCGGCAGCACCCCCGCGATCGCCCATGGCCGTGCGCTCCAGGCGGCGAAAGGGTGAAAGGGCGAAATCACTAGTCGAGCCTCTGACCAGGCCTTACTCGTGTGGGCGGGTCATGACTGGCTGACCTGGATTAGCCCAATCGGCCCATTCGGTGTCAAGATCGGCGTCGCACGGTCCGCTCAAAGACTGTCAGGAGGCCCAAATGACCCAGGGAACTCGAGCCCGCAGGGGGCTGGCGCTGCGCTCCACGACCGGCATGGTCGCGCTGGGCCTGTTGCTCGCGCTGCTGTCCTCGAGCGTGACGCTGGCCGCCCCGGCGGCCACATCTGCGCAGGCCCTGAGCAACGCCCAAGCCGCAGCCGCGTGGAGCAAGTTCGCGTTTAAGGACGGCGCCGCATCCACGGTGCTGCTGGCGCGCGACGACGACTTCGCCGATGCGCTCACGAGCGGGTCTGTTCAGGGGGCGCTCAACGCGCCGCTGCTGCTCACCAACCGCGCCAAGCTCTCCCCCGAGGCTTCCGCGGAGATCAAGCGCCTGGGCGCCAAGCGCGTGATCATCATGGGCGGCACCCAGGCCGTCTCTCAGGAAGTTGAGAACGAGGTGAAGGCGCTCAAGCTCCCCACCGAGCGGGTTGGCGGCGCCACGCCGACGGAGACCGCCGTCGCCGTTGCCGCGAAGTTCTTCCCGACAGCCTCGTCCGCCGTCATCGTGCCAAGCCAGGGGATCGCTGACTCGCTTGCGGCCGGCGCGTTCGCCGCCCAGAAGAAGATGCCGATCCTGCTCACTGAGTCCAGCAAGCTCAGCGGCCCCACCGAGCAGTACTTGACGGGCGCCTCGCCTCAGGGCTCGAAGCTGAAGACCTTCCTGATCGCCGGTGGCACCTCGGCGGTGAGCCAGGCCGTCGCTGACCAGCTCGCGGCGGTCAAGGCGCCCGCGCTGGGCGCGGGTGAGAAAGCTCAGGTGACGCGGGTGTCCGGCCCTAACCGCTTTGCCACCGCAGTGGCGCTCAACAAAGCGCTCGGCTTCGCGGACGCGAAGGCATCCCCGCGGATCATTCTGATCGAGGGCCAGGCCGCCAATGCCTGGGCCAACGGCCTGCCCTCCGCCGCTGAGGCGAGCCGCGGCGCGGCCGTCGTCCTGACCAGCGGTGACACACTGCCACCCGAGAGCAAAGCGTTCCTGGACGGCGGCTCCAAGACCCCCTTGGTCTGCGGTCCCGGGGTCTCAAAGACGGGCTGCGAGGGCGCCGGCAAGCTGCTGGGTCTAACCTCGTAGGCCTGAGGCGGCCTGACTGCGGCCCGCCCCAGCTTGGCAGCGTAAGCTTCAGTACTCGATGGCTTTTGCCTCCGCGGATACATCACTGTTGGATGAGCCGTTGCGCCCTGATTACCACGGCGTGTGGGTAGGCGCGCTTGTCCCGGCGCTGCTCGGCGGTGAGCAGGTGCCGTGGCTGCCCCAGGCCGCCGCGACCGCTCGGCATGTCGTGCTACTCGTGCTCGACGGGTTGGGATGGGTGACGATCGAGCAGCAACGTCACGTCCTGCCGACGCTCGGGGGCATGCAAGGAGGGCCGATCACCGCGGTCGCCCCGTCGACGACCGCAGCGGCGCTGACCTCGATCTCGACCGGGCTCACGCCAGCGCAGCATGGGATGGTCGGCTACCGGATGCGGGTGTCCGGGGCCGTGCTCAATGTGCTGCGCTGGCAGGTGCCTGGCGGGCGGGGGAACGCCCCCGACCCGGTGCGGGTGCAGCCCATACCCCCCTTCCTGGGCCGGAAGGTCCCGGTCGTCACCCGCGCCGACTTCCGCGACGGCGGGTTCACCGCCGCCCACCTACGGGGCAGCGAGTTCATCGGCTGGCAGACCACCGCGATCCTCGTCGAGCACATCTCCCGCTTGGTGGCCGCTGGGCAGAGGTTCGTCTACGCCTACTACGACGGGGTTGACAAGGTCGCGCACGCCTACGGCCTGGCGGACGGGTTCATGGCGGCCGAGCTGGCCGAGACCGATCGCCTGGTCGGGATCCTGCTGGACCGGCTCCCGCACGACTGCGCGCTGGTCGTGACCGCGGACCATGGCCAGGTGGCGGCGGGCAAGGGCGACTTCATCGACCTCGCGTCTCTCCACCACCTCATCGCCGCCTACGCCGGCGAGGGCCGCTTCCGCTCGCTCCACGCCCGCCCGGGCGCGGCCGGCGAGCTCCTCGCCGCCACGAGGGAGCGGTTCGGGGATGTCGCCTGGGTGTTCACGCGGGACGAGCTATTCGACGAGGGCTGGCTCGGCGAGGGTGCGACCATGGAGATCCGTCATCGCGTCGGTGACATCGTCCTCGCCGCCCGTGCCCGGGTCGCGTTCGCTGACCCAACTGCCCCCCAAGAGGCCAACCTGGTCGCCCAGCACGGCAGCCTCACTCGGGACGAGATACTCGTCCCCCTGCTGGCGGCGCGCGGCCGGCGCTGAGACGCGCTGCCACCTGGTAAGGGAGGGTTGCGGTATGAGGCCTGATGGGTGGGCGACGTGCTGTATCGCTGGGTGCGGCCCGGCTGGCGCCATGCTCGGGCTCTTGCTCGCCCGCGCTGGCGTGGAGGTGGTGGTCCTGGAGAAACACAGCGACTTCCTCCGCGACTTCCGGGGGGACACCATCCACCCCTCAACGATGGAGCTGATGGCGGAGATCGGCCTGGCCGAGCGTGTGCTCGGGCTGCGGCACAGCAAAGCGCGCCAGCTGGTGCTGGAGACCTCACGGGAGCGGGCGGTCGTCGCCGATTTCAGCCGCCTGCGGACCCCCTACCCGTACGTCACCTTCCTGCCCCAATGGGATTTCCTCAACCTGCTGACCGCCGAGGCCAAGCGCCTGCCGGCCTTCCGCCTACTCATGGACGCCCCGGCTGAGCAGCTGATCGTGGAGGACGGCGTGGTCCGGGGCCTCCGCTACGCCCCCGGTGGCCAGCAGGAGGTGCGGGCGCTGCTCACGGTCGCAGCTGACGGGCGGGATTCGCGGATGCGGGCACAGGCGGGGTTGGAGCCGGCCGGGGTCTCCCCGCCCATGGACGTGCTGTGGTTCCGGCTGTCGCGCCGGCCGGAGGAGCCTGAAACGGTCGGGCTGAGAATCGGGGCCGGGCACATCCTGATCCTGATCAACCGCTTCGAGTACTGGCAGGCCGGGTACGTGGTGCCCAAGGGGACCGCTGACCAGGTCCGGGCGCGGGGGCTCGCCGCGTTCAAGCGCTCGCTGGTCGAGCTGGTGCCCCCACTCGCCGACCGGGTCGAGGAGCTTGAGGACTGGGAGCAGGTAAAGCTGCTCTCGGTGCAGTCGAACCGGCTAGGCCGCTGGCACCGGCCAGGGCTGCTGTGTATCGGCGATGCCGCCCACGCCATGTCGCCGATCGGCGGGGTGGGCATCAACCTGGCCATCCAAGACGCGGTCGAGGCGGCCAATGTGCTCGCCGGCCCGCTCCGGGCTGGGCGGGTTGAGAGCGGCCACTTGGAGCACGTCCAGCGCCGCCGCCAGTGGCCGACCCGGGTGATCCAGGCGCTGCAACATGCGCTGCAGAGGCGGCTGGTCGCCCCCGTCCTCGCTGACGGCGATATCGCTTTGCCCCGGCTGCTCGGCCTGCTCCGCCAGGCGCCGCTGCTCCAGCGGGTACCGGCCTACCTGATTGGCTTCGGTGTCCGGAGAGTCCACGTCCAAGCGCCCGTGCGCGGCTGACCGGCCTTATAGGGCGAATAGGGCGAGCCGCGAGTACGCGGCGCGGGCTCGTATCGCGTACTCTGCCCGCTGGTCGTCGTCCGGGCGCGCGAGGGGAGGCTCCATGTCCGCGAGGGGTGTCCAGTATCGGCTCGGCGGGGTGGTCGCCCTGGTGGCATTGGCCGCGGCCTGCTCGTTCGGGGCGCCCGAGGCGGTCGCGGCGACCCGGTTCAAGGCGCTGCAGCTCAACCTGTGCAACAGCGGCTTCGCTGAGTGTTACGAGGACGGCCAAGCGATCGGCGAGGGCATCGAGAGGATCAGGGCTGAGAACCCGGATGTCGTATCCCTCAACGAGGTATGCCGTGATGACGTCAGCCGCATGGGCAACCAGACCGGCTATTCGGCGTCGTTCTTCCCGGCTCGCGAGCGCACTGGCACCAGCACGCCCCCGTACCAGTGCAAGAACGGTCAGGAGTACGGCATTGGCTTCATGGCCCGCCCAGACCACGGCGCGCCGGTCGCAGAGCCGCGGTACCGCTGGTACGCCAACCAAGACCCTGGGACCCGCGAGATGCGCGTGCTGAGCTGTGGCGAGTACGCGAGCTTCGCGGTGTGCGTGACCCATCTGGCGACGACCGGCTCGGTCGCGAGCAAGCAGTGCGACGAGCTGATGAGCGACGCTGCCGGCTACGCCGGGCGGAAGCCGACGATCGTGGCCGGGGATCTGAACCTCAAGTACGGCGGCTCGCCAAATGTGCAGCCATGCGTGCGGGGCGGGTTCTTCCGGAAGGGTGACGGCAGCGTGCAACACGTCATGGCGTCTACCAGGCACTTCGGCTTCGTGTCGAGCCATACCCTGCCTATGAGCTTCACCGACCACCCGGGCTTCGTGGTGATCCTGAGCCCGAAATGACCCTGCCGCCGTCACGGCCTGCTGCTGTCCTGGCGTTCGGCGTTGCTTCACATGGGGTATGAGTTCATCCGTGAGAGGCAGGTGGCATTTGCTGCGGTCGTGGGCCTTGCGCTGGGTGACGCTGCTCGGGCTGTGGCTGATCCTCGCCGGGACTGCCAACGGTCCTGAGCTTGCTACCGGCATGATCGCTGCGGTCATCGGCACCGTCCTGTGGGCCGTGACGCTCCCTCCGCTCGGGCCACGGCAGCCGGTCGTGCGGCTCTGGAGACTGCCGGCACAGGCCCTTGCCGACGCGTGGACGGTCACGCGGATGGTCGCGCGCCGCTTGGCGGGCAGGCCGGTCGACAGCGGCCTGCGGCTCGTCCCCTTTGATCCCGGTGAGGACGCTGTTACTGGCGCGGCGCGGCGCGCGGTGGCGGTCGCGGCCATGTCGGTCACCGCGAACAGCTACGTCATCGACATCGACGCCGAGCGTGGCGCGCTGCTGTTGCACCAGCTCGACCGTGGCGCGCCCGGCGCCGCCGACCCGCGGGTGATCCGGTGACCGCCCGGTGACCGCCTGGTTTGCCGCCGCCGCGGGCCTGCTGCTTGGCGCCGGCCTGTGCCTCGTCGGCGCCCTGCGCGGCGCGGCAGCGGACCGGCTGGTGGCCCTGGAGCTTGCGGGGGTCGTCTCCACGCTTCTGCTGCTGGTGCTCGCGGAGGCGTTCGGCCGGGGGACCTATGCGGATCTCGCGGTCGTCCTCGCGCTGGCGTCCTTCCCCGGCGGGCTCGTGTTCGCGCGCTTCCTGGAGCGGTGGAGCGAACCGGATGGCGGTGGCCCGGGATGATCACGCAAGCGGCGTTGCTTGCCGCTGGGGTCGGCGCGGTGCTCATCGCGTGCGTCGGCCTGCTCGTCTTTCCACGCGCGGCTGACCGGCTCCACCTGCTCGGCGTCGCGACGAGCCTGGGCTCGGTCGCAGTCGGGGCAGCGGTCGTGGCCCGCGAGGGCCTGTCGAGCACCAGCCTCAAGGCGGCGCTTGTCGCCGTGCTGCTGGTGGCGCTGGGGCCTGTCCTCAGCCACGCCACCGGCCGTGCCGCGCGCATCGAGGCGTTAGGGGACTGGCGGCCCCAGCCCGGGGAGGAGGTCCACCAGCAGTGATCGCCGTTCAAGCCATCGTGCTCCTGCTAGTCGCGGGGGGCGCGGTCGCGGTGGCCGCGACCCGCGACCCCCTCTGCCAGGCCATCGTCGCCGGGGTCTACGGCCTGCTGCTCGCGATCCTGTTCGTGGTCTTCCAAGCGCCGGATGTCGCGCTGTCGCAGCTGCTGGTCGGAGGCGTCCTGGTGCCAGCGCTCGTGCTCCTCGCGCTGGACAAGACCAGGGGGTCGGGGGGAGGCCCCCCGCTGGGCAGGGGGTCGGGGGGAGGCCCCCCAATAGAGGAGGGGTCGGGGGGAGGCCCCCCGCTGGGCAAGGGGTCGGGGGGAGGCCCCCCAATAGAGGAGGGGAGCTCATGAGCCGCCGGGGCAGGCTCGTGGTGTTCGCCGTGGCTGCCGCGGGACTTGCCGGCTTGCTGGCGTGGGGGCTTGGCGGTTTGCCGCCGCTCGGCCAGACGCCGCCGTACGGGCAGATGCTCATCACGGTCGCGACCATGACCCGGCAGGTTCAGAACGCGGTGAGCGGGGTGAACTTCGACATTCGCTTGGCCGACACGATCCTTGAGGAGTTCTTGCTCCTCACCGCGGCGACCGGGGTGACGGTGCTGCTGCGGCGGCTGGACGACGAGCGTGAGCGGTCCCCGGAGCAGCTTGCCGCCGAGCGCCCCGCTCCACCCCCGGTCAGCGACGCGGTGCGGGTCTGGTCGCTGGGGCTGATCGGCCCGACGGTCGTCGTCGGGCTCTCGCTGATCGCGCACGGCCACCTGTCCCCCGGCGGCGGGTTCCAGGGAGGCGCGCTGATGGTGACCGCGGGGCTGCTCGGGTTCCTCGCCGGCCGGCCACGGGCGCTGCCCTGGGGTGGGGGCGTCGAGCTGACCGAGGCCATGGAGGGCGCCGCCGGGGCGGGGATCGTGATCCTCGGCCTCGCCGGGGTGGCCGTGGGCGGCGCGTTCGGGCAGAACGTCCTGCCCGTCGGCCAGCGCGGCGCCCTGGCCTCGGGTGGGCTCGTCCCGCTGGTCGGCGGCGCGGTCGGGGTGGCGGTCGCCTCGGGGACCGCGCTCGTGGTCCGGGCGTTCGTCGCAGAGGCGCTCGCGATCAGGAGGGCTCGCCAGCGATGATGAGCGGGCTGGCGTACGGCGTCGCTGGATTTGTCCTGCTCACTGGCCTGTGGGGCATCGTGACCAGCCGCGACTCGATCCATCTCGTGCTCTGCCTGTCGGTGGCGCAGTCCGGGACGTACGTGCTGCTCCTCGCGATCGGCTACCGGGAGGGGGGCACCGCGCCGGTCTTCCAAGGCGTCCCACCCAGTGCCCCCGCAGTCGACCCGGTCGCGCAGGCGCTCGCGCTGACCGACATCGTCGTGGCGGCGGTCGTGCTTGCCCTGCTGCTCGCGTTAGCGGTGCAAGCGCACAAGCGGTTCGGGACCCGCGATCCCGACGAGCTGCGGGCGCTGCGCGGATGAGGATCTTGCCCGTGCTGCCGATCGTGCTGCCGCTGGCGGTGGCCGCCGTGCTCCTCGCGGGGGCGAAGATCGTTTCAAGGGTCGTGGTCGACGCGGTCTCGACCGCTACCGCTGCGGTGGTGGCGGTGGCGTCCGCAGCGCTCGCCTGGCAGGCCTCCGGCGGGACGCTCGTCTCCTGGCTGTCGGGCTGGACGCCAATCGGGGGAACGCCGGTCGGGATCCCGCTCGTCATCGACACTGCCGCAGGGGCGCTCGCGGCGTTCGCCGCGCTGCTCGTCTGCGCGGCCTTGGTCTACTCGTGGCGGTACTTCCAGGAGGTCGAGGACTTCTTCCACGTCCTGATGCTGCTGCTCCTGGCCGCGATGGTCGCGTTCTGCCTGGCTGGCGACCTGTTCACGCTGTTCGTGTCGTTCGAGCTGATGACCGTCGCCGCGGTTGCGCTGACGGCCTATCACACCGAGGATCGGGGGCCGCTCCAAGGAGCGCTCGGGTTCGGGGTGACGAACCTGGTCGGCAGCTTCCTCGCGTTGACCGGCGTCGCGTTGCTCTACGGGCGCGCGGGCACGCTGAGCCTGGCCTCAGCGGGGGCCGCATTGGCCGGCCAGCCCGCGGATGGGCTGGTGACGCTCGCGTTCGTCCTGGTCAGCACCGGGTTCCTCGTCAAAGCCGCGGTCGTGCCGTTCCACTTCTGGCTGGCCGACGCGCACGCCGTGGCGCCAGCGCCCGTGTCGATGCTGCTGTCAGGGATCATGGTCCCCCTCGGCCTCTACGGCGTCGCGCGGGTCCTGTGGGTGGTGTTCGCGGAGCCGTTGGCCGCCGACCTGGGCGGAGTGCTCGTGGGCGCGGGGGTCCTGACCGCGCTCGTCGGGGCGGTGCTCTGCCCGGCGCAGCGGCACCTCAAGCGGCTGCTCGCCTACTCGACGATCGGCCACGTCGGGATGCTCCTGATCGGGCTAGGCGTGCGGTCGGTGGATGGCCTGGCTGGCCTCGGCCTCGGCGTCGTCGCGCACGGATTGGTCAAGGCCGCCCTGTTCTGCAGCGTGGGCGTGCTGCTGAACCGGTACGGCTCGGTCTCGGAGGACGACCTTCATGGCCGGGGCCGGGACTTCGCCCTGCTCGGCGTCGTCTGGGCCGCCTGCGGCCTCGCGCTGGCCGACGTCCCTGGCTCGGGGCTGTTCCTCGCCCGCGCCCGCATCGAGGAGGCCGCCGCCGCGGCCGGCTACGGCTGGGTCGCGGGGGTGCTCCTCATCGTCGCCGTGCTGACCGGCGGCGCGGTGCTTCGCGTGGCCATCCGCGTGTTCCTGGGATGGGGGCCGCCCGACGCCGGGCAGGATCCGTCGGAGGAGGCCGCCGAGGAGGAGGATCCCGAGACCACCGGCCAGCGGCGGGTCACCGCTCTCGTGATGGTCGCCCCCGCGGTGGCGCTCGCCGTGGCGGGGCTCGGTCTCTGGCTGGTGCCTGGCGTCGAGGCCGCGGCGCACACCGCCGCCGAACAGCTCCACGACGGGGCCGGGTACACGGAGGCCGTGCTGACGGGCTCGTCGATGGTGCCGCCAGCGGTCTCGCCGGGAGAGCCCATCGCCCTGTCGAGCTTCATGCTCGCCGGGCTCTCGACCGCCGGGGCGATCGGGATCGCCGCGCTGTCGCTGTGCTGGCACGCCGCGCCCAAAGGGTTGCGCCGGGCGGTCGAGCGGCCTGGGCTGCCTGCCCTCAACACGCTGCGCCGCCTGCACAGCGGCCACGTCGGCGACCACATCGCCTGGCTGACGCTCGGCACCGCGATGTTCGGCGGCCTCCTCGCCGCCGCCATGCGGTAGGCGGGGTCACCTGCGCGCGTGGATGGTGGTTCAGCCCGCCGGGTATCCATCGTGGAGGTATCGCGCATGCCCGGTCTGCAACGCATTCAAGGCAGCCTGCACCCGTCTCCAGACATACGGCCGCAGAGCCGCCGAGGCCTCCTCCTCAGCGCAGAACTTGTACCCGGACAGCTCACCGTCGATGAGCTGTAAAGCGGCAATTTGGTCGGGTGACAGCACGCCACCGTCAAAAACGAACATGAGAGTGTCATCCCAAGGCCCATGTGGAGAAACCCAATCCACACAGAGCAAGTTACCGATGCGGCTGTCAAGGCCGAGCTCTTCCTTGACCTCGCGCCGCGCCGCCTCCAGCGGTGGCTCATTTGCCTCGGCCATCCCACCAGGAAGATCGCAGTCAGGTTTGTAATCTGGATCGACGAGCAGAATCCGGTCCGCTGAGTCCCGAAAGATCACGTCAGCGGCGACGCGTTTGCGGGCTTGCTTGGCATTGCCCTCTGCAAGATATGCATTCAGGCAGCAGGGTCGTTCTGCAAGCTCATTGATCGATCTCAAATTCTCTCGACGTCGGCGAAGCGGCCCCAACGGTCGATCCGAGCCAATGATACAGCCACATTCGTTCCTTTATAGTCTCAGTTGAGTAAGCGAGAAAGTCAGCAACTACCCTGACAGCGCGTGTGTCGAGTTCAGGATTGCGAGGACCGCTACGCACCTTTGCTTGTCCCGCCTGCGCCAGCTTAATCGCTTCGGCAGGCCGGCCAAGATGATTGGCGAGGTGGCTTAGGCTGGCAAAGATATGAGCGCTTAGCTCTGGGTCACCGCTCAGCTTCGAAAGGTCACGGGCGCGCGCAAAGCGCTGCTGAGCGAGTCCATCCTGCCCGGCGTCATGCGCCATCCAGCCTGCCATCTCGGTCAGTCCAGCTGCTGCGCAAAACACCTCTTGGTTGCTCTCAGCGCTGCCGTTCCCAAACAGGCGAGGCCCTACTTCAGCATGAAGATACTGCACCACTGTCGCATGCATATGTCCGCCCCCGACCTGGCGATCAGCCACGCGAAAGTCACTTATAGCGGCGGCATCCGCTTGACTCCTTGAACAGCTTTGTCGTGAGCGCATAAATGTGCAGCTGTAACGCCGCCGAGCGGTGACACTCGCGAAGAAGGCGTAATTAAGTGACTATCGGGGGTAGCGCGAGAAGCTTGAGTATGGCGTCGAGACCCCGGTAGATAAAACCATAAATGGCGTGGCGGGATGCGAAGCGTTTGTGCCCAGTAAATGAGCTTATCTAAATTCTGAATCGGTGGGCCATTCTCAATGCGGCTCACTTGTGCTTGGCCGATGCCGAACCATCCGCCAACCAGCTCTTGCGACAGCGGGCCTAGCTCATGGAAATGGTGATGGCGGTAAGCGAGACAGATGCGCCCCATATGTCTACTTTCCAAGGCATCTCGCATCTGATCAGTCTCCCAGAACCCATCAGGAACCTCCGGAGCGCATCGCGTAAGCTCCTTGGCTTTCCTTTGGCACATCGTGCAAAGGTTATCGGGATTGTCGCGGGCCAGGCGTGTCCGCAACGACAATAGCGTACAGGGATATTTCTGTTCATCGTCGCCACCTTTACCGTTCGCTTTTCTCGACTGGGTATGCGGCCAGTCTAAACCAACAGGCCTGGATACGTCCGGATCCGGATACACACTGCGAGCATACCAACCATCCAGGAGTCGGCATCGTCATGATAAAGAGGCGCCGGGCAAACTCAGGACAGATGGACGCCCGAACGGTAGCTGCCGCCCACGTCACCGCTGCCCTCGTTATCTGCGAGCAAGCAGGCGAGGACAACCTGGGCCTTCCCGTGACTTTGCTTCGTGACGTCCTCATCTGCCTGAGCAACGACCTGGACTACTTGTTGCGAGGCGGACCTGAATAGATTCGGGCGGTCGGGCCGCCTGGGAATCCACGGCCGACCGCCCTCCACTGTGGCAGTCACACAAGCTTCTCGTCGTCCCCCCTACTTGCCTGGATGATTCCTGCTCCGATCGTCCCTGGTCTCACGCGGCGGAGGGAGTGAGGCTGCCATTCGAGTGACCGCGAGCGCCTGACATGGTGGCACTCAAGCTGACCGCTCTCGACCTCTGAATGTTCACCAGCAACTCCGAGACGCTAGATGAGGATCAAGAGCGTCATACCGACGCGTCCGGTATCAGGCATATGTGCAGTGGCGATTAGCGCGAGGTTGACCCGTGGTCGTGTTCCCGATGTAAAGTATGAAGCCCCGCGGGCCTGCTATCGCCAAGTCCGATGAGATTCAATGGAATGAGCAGGTGCCAAACGCATCGGCTACCATTGAACACGACACCGCCGAAGCCTTATAGTGTGGCTAATCACCGCCTGAGCTATATTTTAAATAAGGCACACGTCAGGAAGGGTATAGCTATGAAACGGCTAGCGAAAGCAATGCTCGTAATGGTCGTTGCTCTCATTTTTCAGGCGCCGCCGGCCATGAGCGCTCGAGCAGCTACGGCTGACTTCGAGTTGGTGGACAGCGAGGGATTTTATGCCCGTGTTGTCAATCTTTGGTACAGGAGAGACGTCCCCATCGGTTTTCACGGTGAGATCGCCAATGGCTCTCCTGGTGACCAAGTGTGGATCGAAAACTTTTTTCGAAATGTGGTGACCAGAGCCACTATTCCGCCTGGCTCTACTTCCGTCAACACCAGCGATATCACTCAGGGTACATTCCGAGCCTGTGGCAAAGCGCATGACCGACCCGACGTGTTTTGTACAGGCTATCATACACGCCCATAAGCAAGCTGAGATTCCCCGTTTCAACCTCACTACGTCATAGGAATCTGATCTGCCCCAAATTTTTCCGGACAGTCTCTTTGCGGCTAGATAGGACCGCGCTCGCGAGCAGCCTGTGATGGGCCATTACGGCACGGCCCTTCCTGGGATGGTGCCTTCGGCGAGATAGTGGCGCCAGCGATAGCGAAGACGCTGCTCAACGGTCATTGCCGCCCGTTCGACCTGATCAATGGTTTCGAGCATCTCGGTGCGGACGTCACGCAACCCCGCCCGCTCGAAGATGTTGTGGATTGGTGCTAAGGTCCGAGCCCGTCGCAAAGGAAGGTTGGGGTTGGGGGGCGGCAGGCTCGGCCAACGCTTTGTGCGGGCGGCGTACAAGCAATTTCCGAGCAGCCGGGCGACCCGGTCAACCATGGTGGTGTCGGAGAAGAAGCCATCCACGGCTACCACCTGGCCCCTGGGAGCGGTCAGGGCCATCCATGCGCGGACCGCTCGTTCGGGTTCCAAAAGCGTCCAAAGGACATGCCGGCTCACCACAGCATCGAACGTCGTGCCGCCTAGCCCGGGCTCGTACGCGTCGCCTTCGAGGAACGTGATGGTCAGGCCAGCCTCGGCGGCCTTCCGCTCGGCGAGCGTTAGCATCCGCTCGGAGATGTCGATCGCGGTCACCTCATGACCGAGTTCGGCGAGCAGCAACGCGAGGAAACCGGTGCCAGTGCCGATATCCAGGACCCGTTTATGGCGCTCGGGACCGAGCAGGCGACGGAACAGGTGCGCCCAGGCGCTCCACTCCCGTGGGCTGATCAGCCCCAACCCGACGATCTGGTCGTAGATGCCTGCTGACTCGTCCCACTTCTGCTGAGCCCGCGCCCGTTCCGCTCGCCGCTCTTCCCTGATGCGACCGGCCGGACCCGGCGCTTCGACTGGGCCGTTTGTCATTAGTACAGCTGGCGGGCGTGTTCGGTGACCTTAATCGGTAGCCCGTCCGGGTCAGAGATGAAACGCATCTGAGGGAACGGCTTCCTCAGTAGCCTCCAGCGGCTGGTCGGCCCCCAGCTCGGGCAGCCGGGCGCAGAGCGCCTCCGGCGGCCCCCTGGCCTTAACACCCAGGATGTCCCCATGGGTCGGCGGGTCGGCCAGCTCGGGGCATAGTGCGAGGCGAGAGCCCCAGCTTCGCAGGTCATCCCGGCCTATATACCCGTCCAGCCTCCCGTCAAGACCTCGAAGCCGGCGAAAGCCATCGATGCCCGCACATTGCTGACCGCAACGATCAATCGATAGGGCGCGTCGCCCGGACCACGCAGGGGCGCCCCAGCGAGACGGTCCGCCTGAGGGAGCCTCGTTTCCTCGCATACGCGGCTGGCCACTTCCGTTTGGTACCTGCTGAACCGGGGAACCAACCTCGTGCGCGAGACAGCGGCAGGAGCGGTCAAGGAGAGAACGAGTGGCCAGTCGCGATAAGAAGCCCATGCCGGTAACCCCCTCCGACGAGTCCGAAAGACCAGAGGGGTTGGCCTTCGACGTTGAGAAGGGCGCTGATCTCACGGGAGTCCCAACAGAAGACCAGACGCCTAAGAACCCTGAGGCCGCCGAAAGGGAGGAGACGGTACGGGAGAAAGGCGGAGGACCTCCGGCCGGAGCGGCCGTTCCCGGCGATCAGGCCCAGGGGGAAGAGGCCCCTGGTGAGGAGGGCGGCAAACGCTGAAGTGTTCAACACGGTGCCGAGGCCGTCCTAGCGGGGTTCATGCCCGGCCTCCGTTGGGCCGGCACGTGGGCGCGTACCTGGACTACGGTGGGGATGACGTGACGCGCAGAGCAAGAGGTTGCGATGAGCGACCCGCATGTCGAGGAGTTGCGCTACGCGGTGCGTATGGAGCATCCACGGGCGCGGATGGCGGACGATGCGGTGCTCAAATGCGTCGAGCTGGGCCCGTTCCAGTGCCAGATCAGCCGGGAGGGCACGCTCATCGCCATGGCCCAGCAGCACTTCGCGAGCCAAGATGAGGCCCGCGCTGTGTTAGAGCCCTACCTTCGTGCCTGGGAGTCGCACGCCGACCTGACGGTTGATTTTCGTCTGCGGTTCGCCTTCCAGGCCGCCAAAGTCGTCGACCGCGACCCTGTTGCTGACCAGCCCGCGGCAAGGGGGAAAGCGCTCAAGCTTCGCTGGGACCCGCAAGCCCCGACCCTCATCGTTCAAGCGTGGCCGCCCCTGCCCCCGGGTGGGCTGCGCGAGACCGACGAGGCTCGCTGGCTGCGGATGCGGTGGCTGGCTGCTGTGGATGGCAAGGAAGATCTTGTGGCCACGGCTGGTTGGGTGTTGACCAAGCTTGCGCAGTCCTATGGGCAAGGCGAACGGAGCGAAGCGGCGCGCAGCTTGTTCGTTGACTGCCGAGTTCTCGATCGGGTTGGCGAGCTCAGCGCTGTGGGCGTCCCCATGCGCGGGCGCGGAGGGGACGGTGAGGCCGGCGCGCTCACGCCCGATGAGATGGCCTGGCTGAAGAAGGCGGTGCCTCGCCTTATCCTCCGCGCCGCCGAAGTCGAAAGCTTGCCTCATCCGCTGCCGATGCTGCGGATCGACGGTCTGCAGGGGGGCTCATTATGGGCTTATCCAGCGACCGAGGAGTGATTTCGCTGGCAGTCCATGACTGTGCCCTGGCTTAACCCGTGACAGGCGCGCCAGTTCTCTCGTCAACCGCCTTCGTCGCCGGGGCTGTCTGACCCAACCGGCTCAGGGCGTAGAGGTCAGTGCCTGCGAGGATCTCGAGTCCTGGACAGTGACCACTACCATCCGGTTCCCTGGCTCGTCGAATCGGTACACCAGGAGCATCCATCGCCAAGGGCCCAGGACGAACCGCAGCCCTGCCCATCGCCCCGCCAACTCCGGTCCCAGACGCGGAAACTCTTCCAGCGGCGCTAACGCTCTTCTTACCCGCTGCCGGGTGTCGGGCGGGAAGGCTGTGCGTGATGATGAGCTTGTCCAGGTCCTCGACGGCAGCCGCCGCGAACTCGACGCGCGCCATGAGCTAGAGCTCGTCGAGTGGCGTCGTTTCTTCGGCGGCGGCTTGGCGCAGCCCGAGCTGTGCCCGCTCGTAGGCGCCGTCGATCCCGTCGAGCAGGGCCGTGACGTTGGCTGGGTCGGGGTCCGCGTCGTCGATGGCGGTGGAGAGCAGTGACCTGGCGAGCGTGCCCTCGTTGTGGACGCGGGCGGCCAGCCGCGACAGCTTGGCCGCTCGCTCACCGTCCAGGGTGACGTTGAGGCGTTGCGTCGGGGATCCCATGCCGGCACGGTACACGTTCCGACACGTTACGTGTATCAGGGGTGCGGTGGCGGGTTGGGCTACTCCAGGCTGCTCCGTGTGCTTATGCGCACTCGACCCAGTTGAGCCACAGGATGCCAACGCGCGGTAGCCGCTCCGGCCATCGTCACCGGCGGTGCCGGCGGTTTCGGCTCGGTCACGGTGCGCGCCGCCTGGCCGAAAGGGACGAAGGTCGTCATCGCCGACGTGTCCGACGAGCGCGGCGAGGCTTTGGCCGGAGAGGTCGGCGCAGCGCGGCTCTGTCTATGTCCACACGGACTGCATGGACGAAGACGCCATCGCCCGCGCCATTCAGACAGCCGTCAGCCTAGGGTCGCTTGGCGACGAAGGCGATCGCGCGTCCCCCGCCCATTTCGCCCACACCATCAACGTCTACCTGAACTCGGCCTTCGCGGTGGCCAGCCAGGCGGCCGAGGCGATGGCCAAGAACGAGCCTCTGGCCTCCAACCAGCGCGGCGTCATCATCAACACCACCTCCATCTCCGGCTTCGAAGCACATGACCGCCGAGCGGGCCCACGAGCAATCCGAATCGGATGGGCGATCCGGACGAGTATGCGCGTCTCGCCGCCCACATCGCCGAAAACGACTACATCAACGGCACGACGATCCGTCTGGACGGCGCCCTGAGGCTCTAGCCGGGCGCTGAGATTCGGTCGGGGTGCTCGCGTTCGGGGTTTGGATCGAAAGACTGTGGTGATGCGTGGGAGCCCGGATCCGCAGTTGGCGATGTGATGTCGTTGAGCACGGAGCATCTAATCCCGCTCGATCATCCGATCCGCCGGATCCGGAGGGTGGTGACGCGGTGCTCGCCGAGCTGGATGACACGTTCGGCGCGATGGACGCCGCCGGTGGCCGCCGCAGCGTCCCAGCCGGTCGGTGCGCCACACCCTGGCGGTGCCGCCCGGGCGACGCAAGACGCCATTGATGGCCTCGATCAGGTGCGGCTGGTCCATCGGGGTAGGCGTCCCGCCGAGTGGTGTAGGCGGTGGGTGCGGCAAGATCAACCCGCCGCGAGACTACGGGCACGCACTCTACGATTGGTGGCGTAGAGCCACTAAACTGTCGTATCTACATCTTCACTTCCGGATGCGAGCGCTGAGAGCATGGCATCGATGCGTCCGGTATCGGCACATACGCGCGGGGTGGCTGAGGCCGATCGATCCCAGCAGGAAGCGGGCGCACGATAGCCCAGGCCCAATCGATCCGTAATCCAGGCGATGAGGAGCGCCAGTTTGGTCCTGACACAGTTTCTTCCTTAAGAGACCTTTGCGCCAAAGATCGCCTACGCCCGATTCAGTCCATGTATCCGCCCTGGACTCAAGTTGAGTCGATGTCACTGTTGCTCTCTAGGGGTCGGGTAGTAGGGTAGGTCAAGCAGCATCGCCTTCAGCAGAGAAGGCTAAATCGGGTCAGAAATACCCGCAGCTACGCTTAGCCTTATTTATTTTGGTCAAAGGCGATGTGATGTCTGCTTCTGACGCCGTTAGCGTAACTTCTGGTCTTCGTATTACCTTCTCGTTGTTTGGACGGTCTGTCGCTACAGACGAACCCGGTTTGGCGGCACCAGTCAGCGGCCGGGATCTTGACGCTTCAAGCTTGTGGGGAAGCGGCATATGCCGGCGAGATGAAGCCTTGCGAGGCTTCGGCGAGTTCGCCGTTACTGTCAGTCGGGTAGGCGGCGAGGATGTCGTCGCTGTGTGCGGTGAGGTGGATGTCTTCACGGCACCGCGGCTTGGACGTGCTCTGGACACGGTGCCTGCGGAGAGCGAACGCCGGCTTGTCGTGGATCTCGTTGATCTGGAGTTCATCGACGGCTCGGGGCTTCGGGTGATCGCAGCAGCCCTGGAGCGGTGTCGGGCTGCGGGTGGCGACCTGGTGATCCGTTCGGCTCCTGCGTTTGCCTTGAGGCTGCTGCGGATCAGCGGCCTGGCCGAGGCGCTCAGTATCGAAGATCTGGCCTCACACGGCTGATCCCAAGGCTCGACCATGGCAGGGCGTGACGTCCCAGTTCCGCATAAGTGTCGGCACGATCCAGGCAAGCGTTGGACTCCGCCGGTGATGCTGGCTGCTGCACCAGGGACGCGTCGACGAAGGCAGGCCATTGGGCTGCACGCTGGCACCGACTTGGGCTTGTTAACCTCAGGGCCGGCAACTTCTGTTGGGACAGGTCAGCCTGTTTGAGCCTGCTCTTCCTGGGCTGGGGCGATCTGGTGTTGCCTCTCAGATGCCCCAGGCACGGGCGCCGCTTGCTGCGTCGGCTTTGCCAGCACGACGCCGGGCAGCGGATGCTTATGGCTGTCTGGGTCGAGGTGACAGCTGCCAGTCGACCACGAACAAGTCCTGCTCGCATGGAGCAGGCTCAGATAGGCGCGCTGGCACATCAGTGCGGCGTAACGACGCGTCACGGTGCTCACGCCGGGCATCTTGTGCCCGCTGGACCTGGTCGCCTCGCGGTCGCCTCGCCTTCGGGGTCATCCAACCTCTTTCTGCCGAGGAGACGAAGGGAGGTCGGGTCAGCCTACGTAGTAGGGGAGAGCCCCCTCCGACGGCTGACTGCTGAGCCGCACGGCTGACTGCTGAGCCGACACCGTCTTAACACAATCCCGAGCAGGCGTCTACCCAGGCAGCGTCTACCCAGGACAGTCCTGTGCTCCGACGCGCGCTCCTCCGCTGTGATCAGCCTAGAGAGGGCGGGACAAGGACTCGACGCCCGTGCGGTCGCTGGCCTACGGCCTCAGAGGGAGCGGCTTGAAGCCGCGCCACGACCCAACGATCCAGCCCGGCGTGTGGTCTAGGCCTGGCCGAGATAGTGTGCAGCGCAGGTCACTCTTATAACTTCTTCGTCTCGGGGAATCAGGACTGACTGCCAAGCAGAGCGGAGGCGTTGTGCCTGATTATCCCGACGATTTGTGGCATAGTCTTGCTGATTTGTCTGGGTTGTTGCTGACTGAAGAGAATCTGGAAACGACCTTGCGGCGGGTAGCCGATCTTGCGGTGCGTAGCCTTGCCGGTTGCGACGCTGTTGGGGTGACGTTGTTCGAGGATGGCATCCCCACCACTCGGGCGGCGACCGGCGGCCTGGTCTATGAGGTCGACAACTATCAATACGACATCGACGAAGGGCCCTGCCTGCAAACCGTGCACGATCAGCGTCCGTACGAGATCCGGGACATGGCCGCCGAGGACCGTTGGCCGCGGTTCTGCGAGCATGCGGCTGAGCGGGGCATCCGCAGCTCGCTGTCGCTGCCGCTAGTCGTCCGTGGGAAGACGTTGGGTGCGCTCAACCTGTACGCGCGCACTCCCGGCGCGTTGTCCGCCGCCGACCGTGAGACCGCGTTGCTGTTCGCCAGCCAAGCCGCTGTCGCGCTGGCCAACGCGCAGACGTACGCCGCAAGCGTGCGTCTTGCCACGCAGCTGGGGGAGGCCCTCGGCTCGCGTGCCGTGATCGACCAGGCCAAGGGCATCATCATGGCTCACGAACACTGCGATGAGGACGAGGCGTTCGAAATGCTTCGGGTGGTGTCCCAAACTAACCACCGCAAGCTTCGTGACATCGCTCGAGACATTGTCACCGCAACCATCAGCGGAGCTCAGCCTTCGATTTCTGGTTTTTCCTTGGACCGCTCAGTCGCCTCCCCTGACAGCCAGGTCGCCGCCAAGGGGACCAAATTTGTCACCGCACCGGCCGAATAGACGCCGCAACCTGCGGCCGGCTCGCCGTCATCACTCAAAACTCCTGTAGCGCACCGCAACAGGTGCAGGTGTTGCCCACGATGATGGGTATTCACGAACGAGCTTGATCCTTTGTCTCTTAGCGTGGTCAGGCCATGTTGCGAGCAGTTATGCATGAGCTCCGATCTAGCCGCCATGGGAGGTCTGGCTTCCTCTGCGGTTGCGCATGAGCTTTGGCCACTGTTATTCCCGCCGATGCACCCGCTCACAACGTCCGGATGTGGCGTGTTATCGGAGTGGTGCGCCTTTGGTTGTCCAAGGAGCGGACGGGGTGATCGGAAGGTGCTCCGGCAGGGCGATCCCTTCGATTCCTGGGAGGTCCTGACCATGAGCGATACATCGCCTCGTGCTGAGGTGGTTGCGTCTGCACCGTCGCTGTTCGACGAGGCGCAGCTGGCCGTGGCCGGTTTCTTGGCCCGCTACCGTCTCCCGCCGCTTGTCTACGGTGGCCGGCTTCTACCGTTTCGCCATCATCGATGGGTATCTGCTGCACTCGCCTGCTGAGCACGTGCGCCGCCCGAGGCTGGACTACGCGTTGACCACGCTGGGGCTGGATCGTATGGAGCTAGGCGCGCTCCTCGCGCAGGCCGCGGCGTCCAGCCCGGTCGACCACACGCTGGCTGCCTGCTCGGTCTTCTGGGCTTGCGCGTCTCGGAGGCTTGCAACATTGATGTCGAGCGTCTTGGGGTGGGGCGGGGGCGTCGCACGCTCACGGTGATCGGCAAGGGCGACAAGACCGCGCTGATTCCGTTGCCGCCCAAAGTCGCTCGCGCGGTGGATCTGGCCGCTGGCGAACGCTTGACCGGCCCGGTGCTCGTCTCGCGCAACGGTAGGCGGTTGGACCGTCACGGCGCAGCCCGGATCGTGCGCCGCGTCGCCAAACGAGCGGGGATCGCCAAGCGGATCTCGCCGCACTCGCTGCGGCAGGGCTTCATCACCGCCGCGCTGGATTCCGGGTGCCGTTGCGGGAGGTGCAGATCGCCGCTCGTCACGCCGATCCGCGGACCACGACCCGTTACGATCGTGCCCGGCATAACCTGGACCGCTACGCCAGCTCTATCGTCACCGCGTTCGTCGCTGGGGCCGCCTGACTTTGGTCTCACCCGCTCGTGGGAGGCGACCCGTTCATCGTTGTTCGGGCGAGTGGCTTGGCACTGGCATGTGAGCGCGCTGGCTGTCCGACTTGGCAAAGTGTTTGTTCGACGGTCGAGTAGCCTCACCGCTAGCGAAGGTCCGTGACTTGCTCCGGCTGTTCAAGCAGACGGATGGCAACAACAGCGGCACGCGGTCGCCAGTTCCGCCATCCCAGCAAGCCTGGTACCGTGACCGTGGCAGGCAAGCCGGGCGCCGACATGCCGCATGGAACGCTCGCGAATATCCTGAGACGAGCAGGCTTGAAGGGCTTGGACACGTGACCGGATACGCGGTCGTCATTGAGCAAGGAGAAACTGGCTTCGGCGCGTATGCGCCAGAGCTGCCAGGCGTCGGCGTTGTCAGGGACAGCATCGAGGAAGTATCCGAGCTGATCCGCGAGGCGATCGCTTTGCATCTCGACAGTCTGCGCGCTCATGGCGAGCCTGTACCCGCGCCTTCCGCGGTGGCCACGACAGTCGTCACGCCCCAGCCGCTTGATCCCCGAAGCAGATCAGAAGCTGGCTGACCAACAACCGGCTTGAAGCACCGATCCTAGCCACCCTTCCCTGGCCGAACCGTCCGGTATCAGCGCCTATGCGTGGCTACGAATGACCGACGGCCGGTGCTCTTAATCGAAGTCGGACGCAGCTGCACCGTGAGGCGCTTTCGGTCATGCAATTTGGTGAGTTCATCCGTCCGCCTGACCTTGGATCCACCGTGTCACAACGCTCCCAACTCCGGGCGCGGACCAGTGAACTGCACTTCCTGCGTATAAATGAACGGTGGGTCATCCATCAGGTGCGAACCGTGTCGCTTTCCTCCTCAGACGAGGGAAACGGCAGATCATACGGTCCCGATCGGTGGATTCGGCTGACCATTGGTTTAGGGAAGGACATCGTGGGTTCCGATGGCCACCCAGATGACGTGTCGAAGCTCAGGATGCACCGGGGATCCGTACCGAAAGATCGCTCGGCCGTCCGGAGCCCAGGTCATCTCGTAGTGACCCGGCATTCCCTTGATACCTTTCACCCGCAGCACAGCACGAAACTGTCCATGGTCCACGTCATCGATGAATTTTTTGAGCGCTTGGCGAAAAGCGCGTTGCTGCTCTGTCGTCAGCGCGTCGTAGTCACGCAGAAACCTGGCCAGCGCCTCATATGTGGGCACCTATTGCTCGCCGCGGGCCTCAAGGGCGTGCAGGAGCGCCTGGCCACTTTCGAACGACTCACTTCGACCGGCCTGCAGGTCATCCAGTCCCTCTTGGATGCGCTCCTGCCATTCTGTGGTCCACATCCAAGCCTGCTCGGCAGGCACCGCGAGGTGCGGGCGCAGCTCGATGACCCCGTCCTCACGCGCTACTACCTCGACTTGCGCCCCAGGCCGATCCAATCCGAAACGCCGGCGCAGGTCAGCTGGAAGGGCGATGACTCCCCGGCCCTGCACACTGACGAACATGCTTTCTGCCATCACCTCTCCCTAGACTACTGACAACGAGATGACAGTATAGCGGCAGAGCTGCTTTACTGCGGCATCTACGACCTGCTCGTCGCTGGCAACGTCAGATACCGCGCGCCGAGACTGTGGTCACGATGCGTCCGGTATCGGCACCTACGCGCGCTCTCTGGCTGGCCTGGTCCTGGTGCCGACCGGCGTTATGGGCGGGTGCACCCGCCGTGAGTCAACCTGACCTACCCAACATGTCAGCCGCGAAGCTGAGTCCACACACACACTGCCCGCAACCCGACCACACCGGACGCAAAGAATTCCAAACCCCCATGACTTGATCGGTCACAGGGTCTCTCCGTTAGGCTCAACCTTATCCAGCAGTGGATGGTCACACTGCCCCCGCGCGCGGCACAGCCGCAAAGGATGCTCGGCCAGCGAGAGCATCGACAGCAGGCCTCTCCGCGCCGACACTACGCCAGCGCGTAGCACAGTGGCACACATGAGCGCTCAGCCCAGTAGATGAGCGAGATCATTCATCAGCCCAGACCAGCGTGAGCGGAAAACGCTCGGCCAGACGCTCGTAACGGCGCCGAACCTGTTGCTCTGAGAGCTCAAGCACACGGGCGGCGCGGCGGACCTGCAGACAGCCTATCGGCAGGTTGCAGTCCAGGAAGGGCCACAACCCATCGACGTCTTTTGTGAGGAGCTTGCGGTCGGTCTCGTCATCGCAAGTGTGAGACAGTCCTGCGAGCGCCGCAGTTCGAAGGTCACGCATCGTTGCTCCCAGTAACTGGCGAAGCTCGCGCAGGCCGCGTGGGTCGCCGATGCGGCCAAGCGCCCCCGCCGCCTTCTCGCCAAGCCTGCCGCTACCCAGCCGCAAACGCTCGAGCAGCGAGCCGACCGCCCGCTCATCGCCGAGCAAACCTAACGCCTCTGCGGCCGCCAGGCGCACATCGAGCATGACATCATCGAGCCGGCCCAACAGCGGCTCGACCGCCCGTCGATCACCCAACAACCCGAGCGCCTCGGCGGCGGCGGCGCGCACGTCAGCGGCATCGTCGTCAAGTCGTTGAAGAAGCGGCTCGACCGCGCGGATATCGTCCAGCTTGCCCAAAGCCCTCGCGACTGCCGCCCGCAGGTCCACATCACAGTCACCGATTCGGACCAGCAACGGCTCCACCGCCCGTACACTCCCAAGCTCTCCCAAAGCTTCCGCGATAGCGGACCGTACGAGACCCTCTGCGTCAGCGAACCGCTCAAGGAGCGCCTCAAGATCTCGATCATCCCCGAGCCTGCCCACCGCCCTGGCGACCGCCGAGCGAACCCCCGCGTCGGGATCCTCGAATCGCTCAAGGAGCGACCTGACCGCCCGCTGGTCACCCACATCACCCAACGCCCAGGCAGCCCGCTCCCGCACCTGTGCGTCAGCGTCGCCGAGGAGTTGGAGCAGCGGCTCGACCGCCCGCTGATCACCCAACCGGCCCAACGCCCAGCCAGCCTCCTCCCGCACTTGTGGCTCGGTGTCGCCGAGGAGTTGGAGCAGTGGCTCGACCGCCCGCTGATCACCCACATGACGCAACGCGCGGGCAGCCTCCTCCCGCATCTGCGCGTCAGCGTCGCCGAGGAGTTGGAGCAGTGGCTCGACCGCCCGCTGATCACCCAATTGGCCCAACGCCCGGCCAGCCCCCTGCCGCACTTGTGGCTCGGTGTCGCCGAGGAGTTGGAGCAGTGGCTCGACCGCCCGCTGATCACCCAATTGGCCCAACGCCCGGCCAGCCCCCTGCCGCACTTGTGGCTCGGTGTCGGTGAGGAGTTGGAGCAGTGGCTCGACCGCCCGCTGATCACCCAATTGGCCCAACGCCCAGGCGGCCCATTGCCGCACTTGTGGCTCGGTGTCGGTGAGGAGGTGGAGCAGCGGCTCGACCGCCCGCTGATCACTCAACTCGCCCAACGCCACGGCAGTCAACTGCCGCACTTGTGGCTCGGTGTCGGTGAGGAGGTGGAGTAGTGGCTCGACCGCCCGCTGGTCACCCAATTGGCCCAACGCCAAGGCAGCCCATGCCCGTGTCTTGGTGTCGGTGAGGAGGTGGAGTAGTGGCTCGACCGCCCGCTGATCACCCCACTCGCGCAGCACGCGGGCCATTTCTTGCCGAAGGGTCGTATACGACCAGACGGTCGTATCTGGATCGTGTAGCAGCAGCGTTACCAGCTGGTCAGCGGCGCGCTGATCGCCTAACTGGCCAACAGCCAGAGCAGCCTTCCGTCGCACGTCTAGCGCGGGATGCTCCAGCAGTTTGAGCAGCGCAGACGCCGCGGCGCTGAGGCGACGCTCACCAAGAACCGCGATGATGTTCGCCAACGCGCCGTCGTCAGTGTCAGAGGCGGCCGAGTATGCGCGCAGCTGATGCAGGTCTGTGGTGGTCGGCCGCCAACCTGTGGGGTAAGAGGACTTGGCGAGTAGGGCCATTGCCCATGCGGCGGCGTGGGAGACCGGGCCGCCGCGCTCAATCACCGCCATCAGGCCACTGCCGACATTGGGCGCTTGACGTAGGAGCCTATTCCACGGGTGGCGCTTAGCCAGACGGCCTAGGCGCAGCGCGGCGCCGATGACCTGGGTGTCATGCGGTGACTTCAGTTGAGCGGCCTGGGCGCGGATCCAGTCGACAAGCTCGGCGTTGTCTTCGGGGCGGACCGCGTCGCTGGTGAGCTGGTGGACGTGACCGACGCTGACGCGGGCGGCTGGCTCGCGGCGCCGAAACTCCTCGCACAGATGGCGCTCTAATGGGCGGCTCCAATCAGAGCTCGCGAGCTCGCGGGCGGCGGTGTGAAGGACCGTCTCGCCTCGCTCGCCGCCGTCGCTGGCGTTGATGTGTCCGACGAGGGCGCGCAGCGCCTGGTCCGCGACCGGCTCGGTGACGTTGGGCTCGTCCGCCAGGCAGCGTGCGGCCTGGACCGCACGCGCCCGAGCGGTGACAGCGGCGTCCTCGCCAGCCGTCGGTGTGAGGATGGCCAGCAGCGCGTCGTCGGCGTCATCACAGGAGGCGAGGCACAACCGCAGTGGCTCCCGCCAGCTTTCGCCCACACTCGCCTCACCAGTCTCGGGTACAGCGATCCGTGCGGCGAGCGGCTCGACGCGCTGAGCGAGGCTGCGGCTTGGGTCGGCGCCCGGAAACTGCGCGCGGACCAGCGCGAGACCCGCCAGGTACTCCTGGAAGGTGAGGTGGCGGAACTCATAGACCGGCACGAGCTCGCCGTTGTGCGGACCTCGCCGGACTGCTTCACGATCGCGGTGCGGCGCTCCAGCAGGCGCAGGAAGTCCTCTGGCTCGCGCCGTCGTACGCGTCGTAGCTGCTCATAGCTTGCTCGTAGCTCGCTGAGCAGGTCGATGGCCTCGTCCTCGCGGAGCTGTTGGATGCCCCGGTCGCACATCGCGTAGGCGAGGTAGCGCAGCTGGGGCAGCGCCTCGGCGTCGTCGAGGGGGTCGTCGACCTCGCTGCGCCAGCTCAGCAGGACCCTGACCGCCTCCTCGTATAGGTCCGCGCGTCGGCTGGGCAGCTTGCCGATACGCCAGCGCACCAACGCCATCGTGGTGAGCAGCATCGGGTTGCCGGTCAGCTCCTCGATCCGTGGGGTGGCGTGCAGGTCGCAGATCAGCCCGTCCTCGGCTTTTGCCGGCAGCCCGGCGAGCGCGCACCAGCGCCGCGCGAAGTCGTCCTTGTCAGCTTTGGTCAGCTCTGCCACTGTGACGTGCTCGAAGCCTCGGCCGATCCGCGCGCCCAGCTCCCGGTAGCCCACGATGCGTGAGGTCACCACGATCGGGCTGTCCGGGTAGGCGTCATGGAACCGCTCGAGTTGCTGGCAAAAGCCGGTCCGCAACGCGCGGTCGGCGATCTCGTCCAACCCGTCGACGAGCACCAGCGCCGTGCCGGCAGCCAGCCGGCGTCGCACCACCTGCAACACGGCGTCGCACTGGTTGGGCGGCAGCTCCAGTTTGCGCAGGCTGCGCCGCAGCGCAGCGTCGACAGATTCGCCCGCCTCCTCCCCCAGGTCGCGGCAGCGGACGAGCACGGGCAGCCAGTCTTGGTCGGGAAGCGTGTCGGCGTCCGGCAGCGCTCGCGCGTCGGGGTGTTGTCCGAGCCGCAGCAGGTAGACGGTCGCTATCCAGCGCAGCAGCGTGGTCTTGCCCGCCCCTGGGTCGCCGAGCACGACCAGCCGGCGGGTCGCGCCCAGACGCTGCCCGACCGGAGCGCGGCGGCTCTCATCACCTCGGATAGGGACGGGGCCCAGCATCCGCCCGCTCCGCCGTTGCTCTAACTCAAGGAGGTGCGCCTCCCCGAGCTCCGCGCCGGCTGGCGCCTCGACCTCTACTTGGAGGGCGACGTAGAGCCGGCGCAGCATCAGGTTGCGAGTGGCCACATGCCGGTCCACCGGCAGGTTGGCCAGATCGATGCGGTCAAACGCCCGTAATGCGACCTCGCGGTAGCGCCGCTCGGCCGCGCGGTCAACCTCATCACAGGTCTGGTGCGCGCCGGCTACTCGAGCGGCCCCCTCACGCGGAGCGTTGCTGCCCAGAGCGCTGAGGAAGCCGGCCAGGTCGGCGTGTCGGGCGCCGTAGCTGATCGGCGTGATCCGCTCGCGTGGATCGTGCTCGGCTGCGATCGTCTCGACCTCATGGTCTAAGACAAGCCGGTAGTGGCGGTATTCGCTGTTGCCGTGGGCTGTGGCCATCCATGCTCGCAGCGCGGCGAAGTTCGGGTCGCCCAGCCCTTTGCCGAACCCGACCAGCAGAAACGAGTTGTAGGTCGCTAAGGCTTGCAGCAGCGCTTGTGCTCCTGTGTCGCGGAGCACGTCCTCGTAGGAGCCGATGCCGAGCACGACTGACTCTGGGTCTCGCCAGTGGCCGTGGAGGTGGACGATCCCTCGCTCGTCGCCTCGAAGTATCCGTTGGGATTGTGGCCCGTCCCGCCAGGTCACCGGGTCAGGCCGGTCGCCTGCTCCAACAGGTCGTCGTAGTTGGTGGTGACGATCGGCGCGCCCAGCCGGGCGATCGCCTCGGGCGCTGCGGGGTCGCGCAGTCTGAGGCGGCCTATGGTCTCTCGTAGCCAGCGTCGGTACTTCCCGCTGTGCCGTCCTCCCAGTCTGTGGGTGACGTTGTCAGCGGCGGAGTGCAGCTCGTAGGAGTCGCCGGAGTCGATCTGGCCGCGGATCCGCTCGCCCCAGCCGGCGGGAAGGTTGTGAGCTAGCTGTTCGCAGCGGTCGATCGCTGTGGTGAGCAGTCCTGTCCATGACGCTGCCTTTGCGCCGCCGCTGGCCGCGATCGAGACTCCGGCGCCTACCACGACCACGACTTGGCGGCCAGCGATCTGTTCGCTCAAGTCCCGCGCCAACAGACTCGCGCTCATGTCTGCCCACCTCGTTCGCCGCAGCGCTTGCCATCCGGATTCCTGGGTGATCAAGCTTTCGCCGTATCAGGACACCGATCGCTCAGGTCTGACTAGCGGCCTTGTGTTCGGTCTGGACCGGTCGTTTTACTGCTGGAGTCCGCAACACGGGCATGGCCACGCGACGCGCGGAGACCGCTGATCACCCGACGGTATCCGCGCGAACGGCGACACGACTGATTCAACACCCGATAGTGCCGTCCATAATCGCATCAGCGAGCCGTCACCGATGGCGCTCACAACGTCTGTACTGCGTGCTGAGAGCGTGGCACCGACGCGTCCGATATCGGCACCTATGCGCGCGGGCAGCTATGATCCTTCATCCCTGAGGTAAGCGGGTCGCATAATCCCTCGTTGGCAGCGGCTCCACTGGCTCAGCGCCCCATATCACCGCGCATATCTTCCGTCCG
>Ga0081538_10000870_pt1 | contig 32608 bp, 32 predicted proteins | sample TabmetS5T2R1_FD_71022 | JGI IMG/M metagenome (GOLD analysis project Ga0081538, IMG submission 71022) | Tabebuia heterophylla rhizosphere microbial communities from the University of Puerto Rico - S5T2R1 | ecosystem: Host-associated > Plants > Roots > Rhizosphere ...
AGGATTGTTTGAACCACTAAACGTATCAGTTAATTATACAATCAGTGAACTGAGACGATAGTCAGTTCGGGTATAATACTAGACGCCAGTAGTTTTCAAGCCTTGGAGGAAGAAGGAGAAATATCAGCGGCAATATTACTACAACAACAACTAAAAATGCTATTGACTTTCCGATGCAATAGCAGTAACAACAACCGATTCCTCCCGCAGAGACAGAACAAGAAAATACAACAACAGCAGCTGAGAAAGAACAACAATAGCAAGTAATAAACAACTGCAATACCTCTGCCGCTGCTGGAATCGTGTAATAGGGTAAGCAATTAGAAGTTTTTTGAAGTTAAATCTCTAAAAAATATATAGATCTGTGCTAGATTAGGTAAAAGTTTTAAGCTATCGGATTTAGCGACACATGGATAAGAGCGAGAGACGAGGAACCTCATCATGAGTTTGTAAAACAAACAATATGCCACATTACGAGCCTAAATAATACATTTTCGATGGCGAGTATTGTGGTGCAAAGCTTTAAAGAGCATCGATGAGCTCCCAAGTTTTGTGCAAGATATCAAGCTGGTTTATTCTACCGCTGACCAGCCAAAGCTCCGCTCACCACATCTTATCTGCGGATTTCCCGGCAGCGGTTACGTTGGCAAGCTTGCAGTTGATCATCTTATACAAGAGCTACCTGCGAATCACCTAGTTGACATTTATTCAAGCTCCTTCCCGCCCCAGATTATGATAAAGCCTGACGGCACAGCTGACCTAATGAAGAACAGTATCTTTTGGTGGCATGGTGATGGTGCTGACCTGTTATTGTTAACAGGCGACTCACAGCCAGCTAACCCTGACTCAGAATATGCTTTAGCAGAAGAAGTGCTTGGTTTGGCGGAGCGATTTGGCACGCAGCAGGTGTTCACTCTTGCAGCATACATCACCGGCGTCTTTGTCGACAAGCCCAAGATCTTTGGTACGGCCACAGACTCTGAAACAGTCAAAGTTCTTTCATCAAATAATATATCGATAATGGATAGTGGAAGCATCACAGGGATGAATGGTCTTGTCTTAGGCATAGCAAAGTTGCGAAACATGAAGGGAGTATGTCTGCTTGGAGAGACATCTGGCTATGTGGTAGATGGTAAGGCGTCCAAAGCAGTACTTGAAACCCTTCTCAAGATAGTCCACGTCAGAGTTGACATGGCAAATTTGGACAAGCGCGCAAAAGACACCGAAATGCTAATCCAGACAATAGAGCAACAGATGCTTGCAGCAAAAGGCGGCAGGCAGTTTGAAGGTCAGCAGCCGCCTCAAAAGCCCCGCGACACAGGCTATATTAGCTAACCTTTTTCAGGTTGCCGAACTTTCCAACGTTGATGCTGTCTTCACCCTTGAACGTGTTGATGTAGCCATTCTCTATTGAAACTGTATCGCCGGGCTGAATCTTGTTTATGTCGTCGCCCCACAACGAAAGCTTAATGCTCCCTGTTTCGTCTGAAATTCTTGCGTCAGCCACTGTATTTGTGCCTCCAGCTTTAAGGTTGACTGTGCGAGGCTCGCCCACGCTTTCTACTTTGCCTGTGACGCTTACGTTGCGCATTCCCGACTTTAGCTCGCCTATCTTCATATATTTTCTGCTAAAGCTACATCTGATAATAAATGTTTTACATAGCAGCTACAATAAGCGAATGTCCACAATCAGTGCAAACCAGCTTTATTCCAGCTATAGTCTTTTCCCTTACCTCATGAATTGTCTTTGAATGGCACTTTATGCACAGCCTTGAAACAGTCTCTGGCTTAGGCATTGGTATATTGTACTAGTACTAAGCAAAATTTAACCTTATTTCACCTGCCGCAACTATGAAATAAGGTTTACAGGCAAGACGAGTAAACGGAGGGGTAGCGAAGCCTGGTCAAACGCGCAGGACTCAAGATCATATGTATGTGGCAGTATTTCTTCTCGCAACACACATAGAGAGAGAAAAAAGCGAGATGAGTGATCCCGTCCCTTAGGGGTTCGTGGGTTCGAATCCCACCCCCTCCACCTTGATTCTTTCGCATAGAATGTCCCAGCTACAATATATTACTACAAATTGTGTGTCAGCACCTACAACATAAGTTTAGTCTGAAAGGCAAAATCGATCCTTGCTTGAATCTCACAATATATCTCTCTCTACTTTCAGTATGCATATAATATTTTTTTCCTCATTAACTATTTACAAATTATTAGATATATATTGTACAACAATTTAACATAGTGTATCTGCTTTCTTACGTAACCCCTATTACTATTTTTTGCTGAATTGGGCAAAACACAAAATTCAAATTATTTTCTGAATACACAAATATCCTGTGGCGCGTAAGTCGACAGTGCTAATACCTGTGATAGTTGCTGCTGTCGCTGTAGGCGCCCTTGGCATAGTATTTATCCCTCCTGAGATCAGAGACAAGAATACCGGCTTCCCAAAAGGCACAGTGAGAATAGACCAAGATGTCATAACGGTCGAAATTGCACAGACTGCAGCTGAACAGCAAAGATGGCTTACATTTAGGCAGGACAGGCTGCCATTTGACACTGCAATGCTGATCAAGCATGAGAAGCCTGACCTCTACGAAGTGTGGATGCTCAACATCGAGTACAACCTTGATTTGATGTGGTTTGATGAAAATGGTAATGTAGTATATATAAAAGAAAATGTCCCCCCATGTAGTAACGTAGTTGAAACAGTGAGCTGTACCTACAAGACCACAGAGCCTGCATTGTATCTTATGGCCGCGACTGCAGGTTTCATAGACATCCACAACATTGCTATTGGGTCCAAGATGACAACAATCTCTGTTTAGCTTAATTAGACAGCTAAGCTAACGTGCAGGATGTGTTGAACTTTGTCCTTGCGGATAGGCACGCAAGGCCTCTGTTAAAAAGAGAAGTCTCACAGCTGCTTGCCCGGCCAAACATATTGAGAATAGCATACCTAGATGAAAGAGGAGATCCGATCGTGCACCCCGTATGGTACTATTATAGTGGAGGCAAGTTTCTCATTGCAACAGATAGAATAGGCAAGAAGGCAAAGATGCTTCAAAAAAACCCAGTAGTTTACTTTCTTGTCGACGAAAGCTCCCACGAAAATGGCACACTTGGATTAAGAGGCAAGGGGATCGCAAGAGTGATCGATGACCCTCTGTATGCTACAAGGGTAACCAGACGCAATGTAAAGAGGTATTTGGGCAAGCTGCAGAGCAAAACTGCAAAGGCTATCCTTGCTATGGGTCCAGATTCTTGCGTTATTGAAATTACTCCATTATATCTAGCCACTTGGAAGTTCTAAGAATTGGCCATCTTTTTGAGATCTTCATATGCCTGTCTGACTTCGTCAATAGCTGCCTCGTCTTCAAGCGTTGTGATGTCGCCGATCTTGTCGCCGCTTGCAATGGATTTTAACAGTCTCCTCATTATCTTGCCGCTACGCGTCTTGGGCAGCTTGCTGACAAAATATACCTCATCTGGTGCTGCTATAGGTCCGAGCGTGCTTCGAACATGAGCGACTACTTCTTTACGCAGGATTTCAGAGCCTGAAAAGCCTTCCTTTAGCACTAAGAATGCAATTATCGACTCCCCTTTTGTCTCGTCAGGCTTGCCAGTCACCGCAGCTTCTGCAATGGCCTTGTGTGAGACAAATGCACTCTCTAACTCCATCGTACCGAGCCGATGGCCAGCTACCTTAAGTACATCATCTGCTCTGCCAAGGAGCCACAGATAGCCATCCTCGTCAACTAGTGCATAGTCGCCGGCATAGTAGAGGCCAGGGAATTTGGTCCAGTAAGTCTGCCGGTATTTTTCATCGTCACCCCAGAGACTCAAGAACATTCCTGGCCACGGCTTACGAATAACAATATAGCCTTTTCTTCCTGGCTCTACTGGCTTGCCAGTTTCATCAACTACTAGTGCATCGACTCCAGGGACCGGAAAGGTGGCTGAGCCGGGCTTCATTGGGATGGTTTCGATTCCAGTACACATGCTAAGCATTATCCCTCCAGTCTCTGTTTGCCACCAAGTGTCAATTATAGGGCAATTCTCATTGCCAATCCTCTTAAAATACCACATCCATGCTTTGGGATTAATGGGCTCGCCCACTGTCCCAAGCAACCGGAGTGACGAGAGATCAAATGAGTTTGATACTACGCCGTCATCATCGTACTTCATATACATGCGGAGTGCGGTCGGTGTCGTATATAGTATAGTGGCACCATGCTTTTCCACAATTGCCCAATATCTGTTGGGCTTTGGAAAGTCAGGCGCTCCCTCATACATTATCTCTGTTATGCCATGCATCAGAGGAGCATAGACGATATAGCTGTGACCTGTGACCCATCCGATATCTGCAGTACAGAAAAAGATGTCTTGTTTTGTAAAGTCAAAAACCCATTTGGCAGTAGCATAGAGATGCGTAAGATAGCCACCTGTCCCAAGCATTACACCCTTGGGCTTCCCAGTCGTTCCAGAAGTGTAGAGAATGTAAAGGGGATGGGTGCTTTCAACTGGCTCTGGCGGGCAGTATAACTTGGCACCTTCTATCAACTCATGCCACCAGAGATCCTTTGGTCCGATATTGACCTCATTTCCGACGCGCTTGAGCACTACCACATGTTCTACTGAGGACAAGGATAGAAGTGACTCATCAACCACTTTTTTTAGCTCTATTAGCCGGCCTTTTCTTATGCCACCGTCTGCAGTTATGATGACTTTAGATTTGGCATCATTTGCCCTGCCAATAAGCGCCTGCGCAGAAAAGCCAGAAAATACTACTGAATGAATAGCACCAATCCTTGCACAAGCAAGCATTGCAATAGGCAGCTCTGGCACCATAGGCATGTATATAGTGACGCGGTCACCTTTGTTGACGCCAAGGCTCTTTAGAGCATTTGCAAACTTGTTTACCTGACGATATAACTGAAAATAGGAAAGTGTCCTTGTCTCTCCACTCTCGCTTTCCCAGATTATAGCGGCCTTGTTTTTCGTGTCAGCGTTCATGTGCCTGTCAAGACAGTTTACAGATGCATTGAGAATACCGCCGGCAAACCACCTTGCAAAGGGAGGGTTCCACTCAAGGACGTGATTCCATTCTTTAACCCATATCAGGTTTCTGGCCTGATCTGCCCAGAATTTGTCCGGCTCTGCTAGCGCTTCTTTTGAGACTTTCTCAAGGCGCTTACCTGGTCTGATACTTACTTTCATCATGCCACCATCCCCGCTATTTTCATAGGGCTTTGAAGGACTCGACAACCAATGTGAGGAACTAAAACTTCTCTTTAAAGTATTTGTTTACCTTCATTTAATATTAATATAGAAGGCATTCAGAATTTTCTTATTAGAGAGTCAATCGATATATTAAAAATCAAGAAAAATCACTTCTATAATAGTTTGAAGTATAGAAGCAGAACAGAAATAGTAGCAATGATCCTAGAGGCAGCGAATGGCGGAGCAACTAAGACAAAAATCATGTACAAAGCTTTCCTGAGCTATGCACAATTAAGAGAATATCTCGCTGTCTTGATCGAAAACGGTCTGCTCGAATACATGGAAGGAACACAGACATACAAAACAACTGCAAAAGGGCTAAACTTCTTGAAGATGCATAGTGAGATTGGAGAGCTTTTACAGACAAGCGTCAGAGAACGCTAAAGAAGCTCTGCCCGTCTAAATTTTTTAGATGAAAAACTGACCGGGCACAAACTCTGTGCCCGACGCTACACACTTTGTTACTTTGTTATTACTTGGTTGAGCCAGTTTGTCTCCGTTGTCTCCGATTGCTCCACACTATTAGAAGACGCAGGACCATCATTATTACCGCTTTCTTCTTTTTCCTCTCTTGCTGCGCTCACTTGTACAACAGAAACCACTTCTGTGGACTGGCTTGGTGCTTGTTCAGTTGGCTTTTCTTCCTCTTCTTCCTTAATTGATGGAGCAGTAGCTGCCGAAGAGCTATTATCAGTAATGATATTTTCTAGCGTCTGAGTTGTCAACTTTTCTTTTACATTACTTATTTCAGCCCTTTCATTGTTTATGTGCTCTATTAGCTCGTCTGTCTGAACCTTGACTTGTTGGTACGTCTCTTCTTTCATTTCGTTACTTCTGAACTGGAGTTTTGCATCAAACAGGACTGCCTTGATGTTCTTGGCTTCTAAGTCAAGTTCTGACAGTCTTGCATTCAGCTTATCATTTACCTGCTTACCAGTTTCATCAAGTTCATGCAGCTTTTTCTCATATTTGATATATACTAGCTCTGCATCTTCTTTCATAGAATCATTTTCAGAGAGAATATCCTGAAGTGCCTTTATTCTCTTAAGTGTGAGAGACTTTTGCCTCAACAACCTCTGTGCGTCAAGCCTCCATCTAGGTATAAAGAAGACGTATTCTCCTTGGATAACTAGCTGCTCGTAAGGCAGTTGCTTTAGACCGCCAGAACCACAATCAACTCCGACAGCTTCTATCTCACCGTCGTTTTCTGTTATTATGCCAACGGCTCTCCCGATGTAAGTACCATATATGTCCTTAACTTGCTTGCCTACAAATCCGAGCTTTTCTTCGCTCATGTGAATAGTTGAACAAAGATTGTATAATGATAACGGTGTTAAAACAGTTCGATAAAATAGTGGAATTAATCATGCCAGCTAGTTTAGATGATTCTTTATAATATCTTGGTTGTTTTTAGTAGAATATTTTTAGTAAGGACTCAATGTTTTTGAAGCGGCCCTTTCACATTCTTTTATTGGTCATGTGTACTTATCTTTATGTTTGACACCAATGTCTTTCTAGACCGTTTTACTGAAGAGGAAAAGTTAATTCTCAAAACCAACTTCTCTAATGTCGATGCACAGGTATTTGCGATAACCACTCCCAGACAGGTAGATAGAGGCGCTCTGATGTCACGGTATTCTCGCACAGACAAAACGATGCGGAGAGTGTTTCTGGATGAGTTTGCAAATAATCCCAATAGAGGAGAAGAATTTTATAGAAAAGTCCTTCTTGAATATGGAGATGACTCAGTAGCTGAGCTAGGCGAAGCTCAAGTTGCTGTCGAGGGGATATCAAATATTGCTGCAAAAAAGATTGAGGATCGTAGAGTTGGGCTCTCCTATCTAGAAAAATCGTCTCGTTATGTAGCTTTTAACCAAAAGGTTGACGGATATTATCGGTATGCCCGAGAAGGCAGTATTGTGTCATCGTCCCACGCAGACAGATACATTGAGGCTTGCGACCACTCGTTTAACACTTACAGTAAGAGTATCCAACCACTACAAGCCTTCCTGAAAGAAAGAGAGCCAATAGAGCGCTTTAGTTTTTTTGATTCAATATCACAAAAAGAGGTGCCCTTTGGCAACTTGACAATAGACAAAGACATTGAAGCCGCCAAGAAGATCTACAGCATGACGATAAAGGCAAAGGCATTAGACATACTCCGTGGTCTTTTGCCTGCATCGACTATGACAAATATCGGTATTACAGGCAATGGCAGGGCATTTGAATACTTGTTGACGCTAATGTATGAATCAAAGCTAAAAGAGATCAAATCTATTGCAGCTCAGTTATTTAATGAGCTAAACGCAGTAATTCCTTCATTTATCAGGCGTGCGAACGACAAGTACGGGCAAGCACTGCAAGAATATACTGCAAAAACTAGAAATGCAATTAGCGAGTTTGCTAGGTCCCACTTATCAGAAATTCTACCTGAAGAAGAGCCTGAACTTGTTAGGCTGATTGACTACAAAGACAACTTTGAAGCAGAAGTAAATGTGATATCTGCAATTCTGTATGAACAGGCTCAGGGCCAGTCGCTTTCCAGGATTACGAATTATGTCAAATCAATGCCGATTGAAGAACGAAACAAGATAATCCACGCATACACAGAATTTCGTACGAGTCGCCGGCATAGACCAGGCAGGGCGTTTGAAATGGTAGATTATACCTTCGAATTGTTCACTAACTTTGGTATATTTCGAGACCTGCATAGACACAGAATTCTTACGATTGAGCGGCAATTGCTCTCGACTAGACATGGTTACGATCTTCCTCAAGAGCTCGTTGATTCAGGACTCGACAAGGAGTTCAGAGATTGCATGTATTTATCAAAACAGGTCTACGAAGAAGTAGCTAAGACCATGCCAGAGGAGGCCCAGTACGTCGTCAACTTTGCCTATCGCTATCCCTATTTTCTCAAGATGAATCTTAGAGAAGCATGTCACATGATAGAGTTGCGTACGGCCCCCCAAGGCCATCCTGACTACCGAATTGCGTGCCAAAAGATGTACAGTGAAATCAAACGTGTACACCCTCAGCTTGCACAGGGGATCAAGTTCGTCGATATGAATAAATATCAACTCGAAAGACTCGATGCAGAAAAAAAAAGCGAGAAAAAGAGACAGCAACTTGAGACAATATCTGGGTTTTAATACCATTACATGGTAATCAACACCGGTATTGACCAAGCTTTATATATTACCATTGATTACCATTAGATGGTAATAAAAATGGTCGAAAAAACTATCCCAACAAAAGACGAAAGAACAGTAGTAGACGTATATGACGTAACGAGAGACAATCTCATCAGAACGGTAGATGAATTTGCAAAGGCTCAACCACAGTATTCACAGTCAATTTCTAACCTCCAGCTGGACTATATCCAGACAACCAAGAATATGATCCAGACTACATTTTCCGCTCAGAAGCAGTTAGCGAGCAACTTGAACGTCCCGCCAGTGCCATACGGAGAAGTATTCATAAGACAATCAAATGAAGTGACAAATAACGCAATCAGGTCGGTGAACATAAACAACCAGCTGACGATCAACGCTCTAGATGCAGCAAGGGAGAACCTAAAGATCTACAACAGGACAGTCGATACACTGACTGACTTTAACACCAACATCGCAAGAGCGTGGACAACGTTCTTTGCGCAACAACAGCAACAGTTCACAAGGCAGTAAAAAATCTGCCTCTTTTCTTCTTTTTTTGGCATAGTTAATAAATAAGTTAAAAACCATATTATCATGTGTCTACCACGGTAACCGAGTACGTATGCCAAGACTGTGGAACCCTTTTACGTCACACCAATCCGACTACCCTTGAAAGCATGAGGGACGTTCACAATCAATTATGTATTGTTAAAAGACAAAAGACAATGGCTGCGCAGTTAGCTGCGCCCAAGCCAGCAGCAGCTGCTGCCTCTTCTACTGCGGCCAAAACACCACCAGCTGCAACTGCAGCGTCGCCAGCTGCAGCTATTCCACCAGCTGCAACAGCTGCTTCTACACCACCACCTCCTGCTGTTGCTGCAGCACCTAGTGGTGGCGGTGGCCCAACCACGATATCGCTCAGTGGCACAGGGACAAGTTACGGCAAAGTAGAGGGTCCAATTGACCCCAAGTTTAAAGAAAAAAGACAAGTAGCTGGCACCTACCAGGGAATCAAAGTATGGGGACCAATTGACCCTCCAGGACAATTGGGCATATGGGGTCAAGACGTATGCATAGACTTTGACATCTGCGTTGCAGATGGAGCATGTATTGAAGCTTGCCCTGTCAATGTCTATGAATGGCTTGAAACGCCTGGCCATCCAGCATCTGACAAAAAGGCTTTCATGATAAGAGAAAAGGACTGTATTTTCTGTATGGCATGTGAAAATGTTTGTCCGCCTCAGGCAGTAAAGATATTTCAAAAGGGTTAGGCAGGCTACAGCGAATTAATATTGCACAATACATAACTCCCTATTACTAGCATTGGAAGAGAAATTTCTTATTGTTGCTACAGGCGGTACATTTGATGAGATACATGTCGGTCACATCGCTCTGCTTTCGAAGGCATTTCAGGTAGGCAAAAAGGTGATAATTGGGGTTTCAAGTGACAACTTTGCAGCCAATAGGGGAAAGAAGCTAAACCACAATTTTGAGGCAAGGGTTGCAAACCTGAAGAATATGATCAAGAAAGAATTTGGAGATGTCAACTACGAAATTGCAAAGCTAGATGGCGACTTTGGTCCGGCAGTAACTACAGAAGATGTCGAAGCCCTAGTGACAAGCACAGAGACTCAAAACAAGGGTAAGCTCCTCAACGAGATGCGTGCTAAAATTGGTGTGAAGCCGGCAAAGATTATTACCACAGAACTAGTTAAAGCAGAGGATGGCTCGATAATTTCTTCGACCCGCATCAGAAGTGGTGAAATAGATAGACAGGGAAGACTACTGCAAAGAAAATCTTCAAAAGACCCTCCTCCACAGATTTCGGCCGGCGAAGGGTGAAGAAGTATAATAATTAGAGGAAGAGGTTCCTTGAGAGGTTCTTGATGTCTTTCTCCTTGTCTGTTATTTTCTTTTTTGGAGGTCATAAATACAGCAATACCTTCTTGCAAAAATTTAGACGAATTTGACTTTTTTTGACCTGTGCTATGAACATGCACTCTGGTAAAACCTGCATTAAACTGCTTCTTTATTGATCATATGCAATCCTCAATTGAAGTGGTTGAATGAGTTCTTTTAGGATTTCGTCTGACACTTCTTTCTTGACTTTATGTTGTAATTTTCTTGGATTGGCTATTTTAAGTTAATAATTTGGTTCAAGAAAAGTACGATAAGAGGATAACAAAGGTCTTACGAATTTGAATGGTGTATTGAAGCATTCAAAAATCAAAGATTGAATGGAGTACTCTATCGGGGTCCGGATTATTACAGGTAAGCAGTCGGATTTGATTTGAAATAGAAAGAGATCTAAAGAACGAACATATACGCTATGTAATGTCTAATTCTAAATAGCAAGATTTTTGAAGAATCTTCTTTTGCTCTTTGAGGTGTATTTGACTGCAGGTTATTTAATTATACCTGCGTGATTCTATTGATTGCAGCATCAAGATATTCTTTATCGATCTCAAATCCTACAAATGAGATCCCAAGGCGCATCGCGGCAACTGCAGTAGAGCCAATGCCAATGAATGGGTCAATCACTAATTTTGCGCTGCCATGCAACCTGATGCACATATCTGGGAGCTTGACAGGAAATGTTGCTGGGTGCGGACGCTGCTGACTTCTACTTTGTATAGTTTGATAAGGTATGAACCAAATATTGCCTCTGTCACGTCTGTCTTCCTTGTTGGCTGCCTTCCAGCGCTCAATATTTGTCTTATCCTGATATGATACCCCGACAGCCAGCTTGTCAAGGTACACATCGCCATACTTTGTAAAGTGAAAGATATACTCATGACAGTCATTGAGGAACCTCTTACTCACTATCGGCTTGAAGTGACCGACTGCAATATCGCCAGAAATGTTTGGGTAATTACCGACTTGAGCCTTGTTTATTGCTATCGATTTGACCCAGTGGATGACATTTTGGAGAACAAAGTACTTTCTCAGAGCATATGCTACATCCCATGCTATCCATGGGTCCTTTGGCTTGTTTCCTATGTTTAGGAAAAAAGAACCGTCATCTGTAAGAACATGCTTGATTGCAATGCCTATGTCTTCTATCCATGTCAGGTATTTCTCACGAGGGAGTTCATCCTTGTATGAGCTATAGCTAGTACCGATGTTATAAGGAGGGGATGTGACAACAACATCAGCAGATTTGTCTTTGACGTTTTCCTTCAATCCTGTAATGCAGTCCTTTAGGTAAAATGTAGCGTTACAATTGCTTTTTTGCAGTACTTTATAGGGTACGTCTTGATTCTGCAATTAGGAACAGGTCATAGCAGCCCAGCATTTATCTTTTCATATCATACTTTGATGTATTGAAGTCTGATGTGATCGTCTATTTTTACTTCGTAGCAAGACCTTGACTCCCCAATAGAGATAGTATTTGACATTAGTTGAAGCATGATATGTATATAGAGGGAGTACCTGATGAGTGCAGAAAGAATGCTCGCTCTATGTGACCTAAGATAAATTAGCGGTGTGCAGTCCACGACCTCTTTTGAAATCACCCCGACCACTACTGTTATCTCAAAATCTGCTAGCCGTATTATTTTGCCAGTTGTTGTATGTTGTTATAGTATTTTTTACTTCTAGCGAGTCTGTCAACTAATAAGGTTCCGAGAATCCCCATTGCAGCTGTCGGAATAGCTACAAGAGGAAACACATTTTGTATCATCTCGAAGTATATCTGCCCAATCATGCTTGGCCATACAACCTTGCTCTCAAATACTTCATTATAGGTGTACGTTATTAGCGGATAGTACAGCATAAAGAACGCAAGGCTGACGATTGTGCCTGCAGCGTATAGTGAAAACCTTGATCTGAAAAATGCAAGCAGCGCATCTGCAGCCACGATCGGGATGATGCTTGACATATAGAACGGGATAGTGGACGTAAGCGCGCTGTTTGGTATAATTGAAGTTAATACACCTATTATAATAAAAGCAGCACCAGCCATAGAGAGCACACCAAACCGCTTGCCGGCAAGGGCAGATGCGCCTATTAGGCAGGCAGATATCAGAAATGGGAAGGCAAGCGTAGCAACAGCCACTCCAAGAGTCGGGTGAGGATTAAAGTTAAAATATTCAGTCTCTGAGAACGGTAGAGAAAACATATCAATCATGCCTGATGCCCCAAGCCATATCGGCAATATTGCAATAACAATCAGGACAGAAGGTAATCTTTTAGTACTTTGAGCTAAGCCTGCAAGCGCCCCAACACTACCTACTACCATGCCACTTACAAGCACAAAATGAGGCGGACTGAATAGGCCGTCAAGCCCAAATGCTGAGTGCCATCCAAAGTCCACTGGTGCAGCGCTTATCAGCATCACTACACCGGCTATAACTAGCTTCACCGGCCAAATCATCCTGCCATCAGCACCAGATTTTGAAGCGGAAAATATCAGAACTGTACCTACAACCGCAGAAGCTGCTCCAGAGTAGAGCACAGCATGAGGAGGTGCAAAGAAAGTTTCAGGCTTGTTGAGCAAGTGGTTGGTGATATCCCAGCTGCCGCCTGCAGCAGCTAACAGCATGCCAAGGCTCACAAGCACATAGCCTGCAAAGAGCTTGTGGCCGAGACCCCCCACTTCAAGGTACTCTTGATACCGGAAATAGTTCAATACCCATCTTTGGCAGATTCAATAATTAAGGCTTTGTCACTTGCACTGAATATGTTTCAACAAATTCCTTCTGTTGATCAAGGACGCCATCTTGTGGATGATGTGCCTGTTGCCAAGTATGCGGCAGCGCAACGGATTTAATAAAAACTACAAATTTTCCCTCCGCCTTTGGTATGACCTCTATACCTGTGGTGTAGGTCTTGCCTGCTTCCCATGGCCTGCTGAAAGCTTCAATTGAAGCATATTGTGCCACTACAGAAGAGTCTGTATCAGAATATTCAGAGCTCAAGAGCTCTCCGGGTGCTATCAATATCGGCGTTTGATCAAAATCATGTTTCAGTATCTTAATGTTGTCAGTGGTCGTAAGGTTTGGAAATCCTACAGACACGATTTGCATGTCGGCATCCTCACCATTATTTGTCCCTGTAACAGAGATGGTAAGTGCCTGACCAAGAGCAATGTCAGGTGCAGATAGGCTTACATCCGTCACAATTGGTTGAGGTCTTCGGGCCTCTATCAATTGGTACGAATGAGGGAAAACATAAAGTGAGAGTGAGAAATATACTACTAGTGCAATTGCAACTGCGGCAGTAAGAATAATTGCCTTTAACAATGTAGTGAATGTAAAGTTACACTATTGATCTTTTATTCCTTAGTATTAGCAAATCCTATAGGAACATATAGCCATAAGGAGACAAATAGACAAAGAAAATGGCACAAGGAAATCACAACTGCATCCAAGTACACAGAAAATAGTCCTAAAATGCAGATGCTACTATACTACTTACTTCTTAATTTTACTGAATGTATGTGTATATGGGCAATAGAAGAAGATTGTAAAAGTCTCCCTTGTTGCACGCCTTAAGAATTTGTGCTTTGCATCCTTCTATTATTGTGCTCCCCCCTGTAGTTTTGTGTATAATATGCGTTTTCATTTAAGTTATAATATGCACACACATTTGCACTGCAAAACTAAAAGATAGAGGCATAACAGGCTAACGGCTCTTTAGATGCGACTGGTGTTCATAGATCCTTTGCACCTTTTCTAAAGTATCAATGTCACGTACAGTCTTGTCGGCCCGGATATATTTTATCCTTGGGAAGCGAAGCGCGAACCCACTGTTATGCCTATCACTTTTCTGTATGCTATCGAACGCAACCTCAAGTACAATCTCGGGCCTGACGACTATTCTATAGCCCTCATCTCTGACTGTTATTGACCGTAGTTTGTCAGTCATCTTGGCGATCTCTGCATCAGTCAGACCAGAGTACGCCTTGCCTATTGTCTTAAGTGAGCCGCCGTCATGCTCATCTCGGACTGCGAAGGTATAATCAGATAGTGTCCCTGCACGCTTACCATGACCATACTCTGCAATGACAATTACGGCATCGACAGTGTCAAGCTCATACTTTAGTTTGATCCAATGCCTGCCGCGCTTGCCAGGGTAGTACTGGGATTCGAGTTCTTTTACGACCAATCCTTCATGGCCTGCGTCTCTGCTTTCTTTAAATGCACAGGCTATCTGCTTAGATGTCGATACAATTCTATAACCAAGGTCGATTACAGGCTCTTTGAATCTAATCTGCGAGAGCAATTTCTTGCGCTCCGTAAGCGGTCTTCCAATGAGCGGCTGACCATCAAGGTACATGATATCGTAGGGGACATACACTACTGGGATCTCACTCGTCAGACGGTCTGTAACTGTTTTTCTCCTGAGCCTCCTTTGCAACTCTTGGAAATGTAGCGGCCTGTAGTCTCTGTAGGCAAGCACTTCGCCATCCAGAATGAATTCTGCTGGAAGCAAAGACACAGCAGATACAATCTCCGGAAAAGAGGTGGCAACATCTTCCAGCTTCCTTGAGAACATTTTGACCTTGTCTCCGAATTTGTGAAGCTGCACTCTTATGCCGTCATACTTGAACTCACAAATCAGTGGTTTGTTATAATACTGTTCGATCTCTTCTGCACTAAACATTACATCTGCTAGCATGAAGCTGAGAGGAACAAGCGGTTTCATTATCGCAGTCGACAAAGCATCCTTTTTTGCAAGCAGTGCTACCTGTGCAATATCGCCGGACAGTAGCATAGCCTGCCGGATTGACTGTATGTCCTGCCCAAACGCCTTGGAAATAGCAAGCTCGACCAGGCCCTCTACCACACCGACGCGCAGCTCGCCGGTTACTATTTTGATCAGATACTTTGCTTCAAGCGGAGAGGAGTTGATGAGAAGTCCTGTCAGAATTTTCCTCTTTGCCTCTGCTGCACCAGAGCCGACTGCACCAGCAATTTTTCTTAGCTGGTCATGCAAATCTGGCAGCACAAGCCGCCGGGCCACAAGCGGGCTTTGTTGCCTCTTGGAAACTACATATTCCGCAAGAGCACCCATATCTCCATGCCTTAAGTAGATCTTTTGTATCTCTTCTGGCTCTAGAGGGGCGATTTCTGAAAATGACCGCATTATCGTATTAAAACCTACATTGAGTGTAAGACCAGAACCCTTAGGAAAGATGGCACCAGACATAAAAAGCACAGCTACCGCAAGCGAGGTGTCGCCTCCGCCATCTTGGTCTTTCAGCTTGATTAAGTATTCTGCAATGGCAGCCACTTTCGCATTTTTGCTGGCAGTCTGGCGAACCTTCTCACACATATCAACAAAGTGGGAAAATTCGCTTAAGCGCATTCCGAGTGTATCCAATCCCCAACAGTGCTTAAATCTATTGGCAAAATGCCGAAATACAACCTCTGTGTGATTTTTTATGTGCCCAAGGCATCATCTGTGTTGGTTATTGCAGTTGTAGTCGCAACATTCATTCCAGTTTCAATTGGGCTGTCTGGGTTGGGACCTGAAATAAAGATAGGCGAGAGGCAGACCGTGGGGATCTATAATAATGCTGACAGCAGCATAGAAGATGTACAGGGTGATGTGACGCCAGTATACCAGCAGGTTGGGACAGAAGAGATCCCAGAGGTAAGGGACTATCATGACATCTTGGGAGCCAGTGTGCAAAAGCGAGGGGAGGTATTCTTTTTTAGAGTAGCGCTTGCAGGCAATCCAAATGACAATGATATGTATGAAACACAGTACCGGTGGCATATCATCACCACCAGTCCAATAACGAATAGAGAACAACAATATATAATTCGATTTCAAAATTCTGCTTTCGGCGGTGGCAACTCAACTACCATGCAAGGGTGGTATTTCTCAGTATTTGATAGGACTGTCGGAAGGTTCATTGTCCCACCTACAAGTATACCTGACATGCCGGAGGACAGAGTTGAGTTTCCAATAGAGGACTTTTATATCGGCAACCCCTCGTCATTTTCCTACTGGGTTGATGTGTCAGTAAGGGTCAACGCTACCTTAGGCCAGCCAAACTACATAATGGACTATGCGCCTTGATAATAAAAGGCTGGACAATACTATTCTCTCCCAGCTACCGCAATCTCTTTTTCTAGCACGAAGCTTTCATCTGATATCTCATCAGTCACAGAATATGTTATGACATAGCTACCTACAGGTAATGGTTGAACCCCTGGCGTAAGCGTAAGCGTCAAGAACATCTCGGTGTTAGGTCTATGAGAAGTAATATTTCCCACCTGTACATCCTCTATTAGCTGAAGTTCAGTGCCGTTTGCAGCAGCTATTTCATAATCAGCTGTCATGTTCATCAGATAAAGCATTGTGTTATTATTGCTGCCGCTTTCTTCATCTATGACCTGCTCGTGGGCAAAACCTACCGGTTCGACATAGAGTACGATTGTTTCGCCTGGCGCAAAGACATTGCCTCGCTCTTCATATACGCCATAGCCAGCAGCAGAGAAGGGTTCTACAAAAGTGCTAAACGTGGCGTTAAACTGTGTCTGGTTCCAGACCGATAGGTATAGCTCCCTTGCATCCTCGATCGTCATGTTACTTGTTGCGGCCATGCTAGCAGTGGTAGTAGCACTAGTAGTATTCGTATTTTTTTCAGTAGCAGTCATATTTTCAAGGGTCGTCGCAGTAGTAGTATCCGTAGTATCACTATTGGTATCTGGGGTGAGCAATGCTGTTAAATTGATGTTCTGGTTCTGCCCAACTACTGTGGTAGTAGTGCCAGCAATTGCGCCAGTAAAAGCAATTACTACTATTATTATGGAGACTAAAAATTTGCCGTACATTGGTAGAGGCATGCAAGCATAATTCTTAATTGATCTGATGGTATTGTACATCAATTTCAGTTTTATCTACTAAAAAAGTTTAGTAAATCATAGCTTAAGATAATGGCGCTTGGAGTACTACACCAACGACCTTGTTACAGCCTATGCCGTAAAAGTTGCAGTCTTTGTATGATGTAGTTTTGCCCGCCAAGCGCTATAGTCTAGCCATAGCTTTTTTCACTATCTATCCGCATCCTTGTACGGCATTAATTATATAAAAGAGTTCATATTCCCCAATATTTGGAGAATATATGAAACATCAAGCAATCTTTTAGCAAATTAGCCAAACTAATATAAAATATTATTGCCAGACATTGAAAAATTTACGGCCTTAATATGTCTTTTACGCCTATTTATTCTTGATCACATCATTTTTAACACGTAGCTTTTTTCATAAAGGAAACATTGGCCTCATTGCTCAACTCAATAATCTTGCATCAGCTTAGCAGCTCAAGTTGTAGCAAACTGCTTTCAGGCGACGGAATAACGACTTCTGATCTGACAATTAAAGGTGTACATGGACTATTTGCACCAGTGTCGATTGACGTACGATCTGTGAGAAAGAGTATCCCTGCTATAGGCGATGTCGCAAGTGCTGCAAAGAACCTCGATGAATACCAGTTTCTAATTTGCTCACTGGTTCCTTCACTTCCAGACTCTAATCAGTCAAAGATGGAACTGCAGAAATATCGTGTGGCTATCATAGCAGCATTTGCAAAGCTTGTGCCGATGCTACTATTGAAAAGTATGCGGCAAGACGAGTTGGTACAGTGGAGCAAACATGCTAAAGCGCTTCTAGAGGAAACATCCGACACATACCTTAAGGCTAATTTAAACTCCAATCTGCAGGTCGCTTCGCACAACGATGCCTTTGAATATTTCGAGGTTCCTGTAGATAAGGTACAAGTTGCGCTCAGAGCATTTTACGACTATGACGTTTGATAAGCATTATCAATAGCAGATTATAATAATTCCTGCGTCTTTTACAGACGTCTGTATATCCATGGCAGTTGCAGTGACCCTGATTGAGCCACAGTACCCCGTTAACGTGGGTCATATTGCTAGGCTGATGAAAAATTTTGGTCTCAAAAGCTTGTATTTTGTCAGACCCTACTTTGACAAGGCAGAGGCAGCAAAGTATTCGACCCATGGCAGCGACGTCCTAATAGCTGCCAAGACTGTGACATTGAGCCAGTTGAGAAAGAATTTTGATGTACTCATAGGAACAACTGCAATTCATGCTACCAGCAGACTCAACATTCTGAGAGAGTCAATAAATGCAGAGCAGCTAGCTAAGATAATACATGATTCCAGCACTAAGGACTTTTGCATCTTGCTTGGGAGAGAGTCATCGGGCCTCAACAACGAAGAGTTGGAGCTATGCGACCTTGTCATCACAGTTGACACAAAGACCAATTACAGGACAATGAATGTAGCCCATGCACTTGCAATATTGCTGTACGAAATTTCAAAGCTACAATCGCCAGAATTGTCAATAAAAAAGGGCAAAAAAAGAGTTGAACTTGCTTCGCAGAAAGATATCGATCTTTTACTTCAATATGTCAGCAAGTTGGCAAAAGCCAGCAATTATGATCTGCATAAAAGGCCATTGCTAGAAGCAGCTGCAAAGAAGCTTCTGGCAAAAAGTGTGCCTACAACAAAAGACATCATGCTCTTGGTGTCACTACTAAGAAAAAGTCTTCTTACAATAGAAAGATTACGGCAAAAGTAAAAGTAGTATTACTAGTGGCCGCGACCTAACATAGACAGTATATATATAAGACCAAGACTCAGGCCACCACCCTCTATACAGACACACGAGAGATGTATCATTTGATTAATCTTTGAAAAGTAAGCTTGTCAATATCTTAGATGCTTTGAGTTAGTTTGCAACAAGAATGGTAGATGAGATGTAGACCATGATATTGTGCCATAGGATTAAGATTTATGGCAGGGAATGGAATTGACATATATCTCTAGCATGGAGCATTATGAGCTGGCACCAAATCTAAAGATATGTAGGATCCTCAATGGGATGTGGCAGGTTGCAGGCGGACACGGGCCAATAGATCCAAAAGTTGCAATAGAAGAAATGGTCAAGTATCACAATGCAGGGTTTACCACTTGGGACCTTGCTGATATTTATGGTCCTGCAGAGGACTTTATTGGAGCCTTTAGACACAGGCTGCCAGAGCAGGAGCGGCAAAACATTCAGGCATTGACAAAATGGGTGCCAGAACCTAAGAGGATCACCCCGGAAATCGCACAAGCAAGTGTCGAAAGATCGCTTAAGCGTATGGGAGTCATCTCTCTTGATCTAGTGCAGTTTCACTGGTGGGATTACAACAACCCCTACTATATCGATGCAGTCAAGTACTTATTTGGTCTACGCGACGAAGCTAAGATCATCAAGAATGTAGGTCTCACCAATTTTGACACAGAGCGCATGCAGATAATGGTAAAGGATGCCGGTGTGAATGAAATTGTATCAAATCAAGTTCAATACTCCATTATTGATCTAAGGCCCGAGGTCAAGATGGTGCGCTTTTGTCGAGACAATAACATCAACCTGCTTGCCTATGGCACAGTCTGTGGTGGCCTAATATCAGAGCGTTACCTTGGCAAACCAGAACCATCTTCATACGAGCTTGATACAGCGAGTTTGCGTAAATACAAGCGCATGATAGATTCATGGGGTGGCTGGAAATTATTTCAAGAGTTATTATCGACTTTGCATCAAATAGCACAAAAGCACAGTATGAGCATTGCAAATGTTGCAACACGCTATATTCTTGATAGACCTACAGTGGCAGGTGTAATCATTGGAGCGAGGCTTGGGATATCTGATCATAGAAGTGATAATACACGTGTGTTTAACTTTAAGTTGGACAAAGACGACACCAATAGCATAGAAGAAGTAAGCAAAAGGTCAAACGACCTATTTGATAGAATAGGAGATTGTGGCGACGAATACAGAGGAAGATAGTATCAGGGAAGTTATACAAGAGTATCATAAAAGATACTAGAAGTATGTTGTGAAATATATTATAACATATATTTTTAAAAATGGTAAAATTTTTTCTCTCCTGTGTGTCTCCTTGAAGTTTGTTATCTAATGCTTAATTGCAATATTCGTCCTCTGAAGTTATATGCCTACTGTTAATAATCCTAAAAGGCAAAAAGGAGAAGAAGAAGAAAATAGTATTCCGTCAACAACACCTTCTGCCATAAGAGCAGAAGAAGATGAAGACACCATAATAACAACAACACAACGGATTAACAGGACTTTTGATGAAGCAAAGGAAAATACAAGAAGAGCAGTACAAGAAGCAGAAAGAGAGCTTCCTCGATACATGCAGATTGTCACAACCAACCAAGAGCAATCAGTTGGGGCGGTGAGGGATACCATAGAGAGCTATCTTGACTCACAGAGAGAAATTACTAATTTTATTCAATCATTTTGGAAATCATATATTGACAATGTATTATGGATGCCTACAAGGAGAACCATAGAGAACTATGCAGCAGCTGTAAGCAACACAACTGATGCTACTGTTGCAGCAATTAGGATTTACAACAACATAATTTACGCAAATGCAGAGGCAGTAAGGCTTTCACTGGAATATAATAGAGACAATGCAAAGGAAATGTCAAGAGTCTTTGTGAATACGGCCAAACAATTAGAAAAAATATAATATGAGGATAGATTATAACAAGGACACAATAGCAGCAATGTTAAAACAGAATGAAAAGAAAAATGAGTATGAAGAACTACAACAGCACGATGAGGAGCGCGTAGAAGAACTCAGCAAGCGTGAGATCCAAATACTGAACTGCATAAAGGGCCAATCACGAACCGAAAAGAAAATAGCCAAAATGATCAAGCTCGATATTTTTATCGTTTCCCCGTTGATAACAGAACTGATGCTGAAAGGCTATGTCGAGACAATTAGAAGGCGTAGGCTATTTTTCTTTTCAAGAGAATACTGCATAATCACAGCAGATGGACTTGATGCCCTTGAACAAGCAAGAAGTCTATTTGAAAACATAGTTGAGCTCATTAGAGAGAGGGCTGTTGAAACTATCGACAATATTGCGGCAGATTCCCCTCTCTTAAAACTTACAGTAATGTCTGCCAAAGCAGCTTACAGGACTGTAAAAGTGCTGGTGTGAGAGAGCGAGGATATAAAATTGCCGTCTCTATGTGAGACCAATCAACAGTATGTGAAAACAGATATTCATTCTTCTTAATCTTGATGAGAGAGAAAAGGCACATAGATGCAATGAGTGCGGACAAGCAAGAAAGCCTTTATAGCTATCGAAGACTTCAATTGGCATATGCAATATGAAGAAAGTATATACACTGTGCTGTTGTCAGAATTGATCTCTCATCACAACAGTAATAATAGTCACATACATTCGTAAAAATAGTATTAGGGTTATCGTTAATCATGAGTGCAAAAGAATCGGCAGTAGCAAAGTCTAGAGGTTCACAAGATGAACGTGACATGTCTCCCCCAGACGCTGCTTTCCTCCAAGTGCTTTATAATAAGAAAAAAATTGCAAAAGATGAAGCAAATTATGCGGAAAATGAAGAACCACGTGATCGATCATGCATCAAATGCAAATTTAACCTTGGCGATGAAGGTAGGTGCCATGTAGTCGAAGGACAAATTAATAACGGAAAAGGAATCTCGGAGTTTTTCTCACCAAAAGGCGATGGGATGCTGCCAGGAGACATAGTTTGGATGTATGTAAAAGAATCAGGAAAGAAGCTGAAATACGAGGAGGGGTATGTTATCGAAGAAGGCGCTCCAGGATTTCAATGCAAAGATTGCAAATACTATATGTACTCTGGTAGTTGTCTGTTCATAGAAGGCAAGTTCAAGCCAGAGATGAGCTGTGGTTTTATCGTAAAAATAGGACACGGTACTGAGGTTTAGAGACCGGCCTTTCTCTATGCACTTATCTAGCAGGTTTCCTCTCCTACTCCCTCCCTTTAAAGTGTTCTAGACTTTAAAAATAATTGTTTAGCTATTATCTTTCGTGATGGAACCTATACTAGAAGCTCAAAAGTCAATATCAACAAATAACGCTATTGTCGTAAAGGGATTGAGAAAATCATTCAAAAAGCTTACAGTACTTAATGGTATTGATCTGTGTGTCAAGCGAGGCACTGTTCTGGCGCTACTTGGGCCAAATGGTGCTGGAAAAACTACTACTATTAGAATACTTAGTACGTTGCTTTTACCGGATGGCGGTCAGGCACTAATTCACGGCTTTGACGTAGTAAAAGAGGCCAACAAAGTGCGCAGTTTGATCGGTTTGACAGGCCAGTACGCAGCTGTGGATGAATATTTGACAGGCGAAGAAAACTTACATATGATAGGCCGGCTCTACCGCCTCAGCCATCAAGATATCAAACGGAGAACGCAAGAATTACTCGAGTTGTTTGATTTGATGGAGGCTTCTGCCCGTACAGTAAAGACCTATTCTGGCGGCATGCGCCGCCGACTAGATCTTGCAGTCAGCTTGATTGCATCCCCTCCAATTATTTTCCTCGATGAACCCACTACTGGTCTTGATCCCCGGAGCCGCCTAATTATGTGGGATATTATTGAACAACTAGTTGCAGCTGGTACAACTATACTCCTTACTACTCAAGACATGGACGAAGCTGATCGTTTAGCTGATAAGATTGTTGTTATTGATGGCGGTAGAATTATTGCAGAGGGTACATCTGACGAGCTGAAACAGCGGGTAGGTTCTGAGCGCTTGGAGATAACTATTGCAGAAGCAAGCAGCTTCGAGACAGCTAAAAGAGTTGTCTATGGTGAGGGTCTGCATTTAGATAGTAAAACAAGGACTCTCAGCTTAGCAGCAACCAAAGGCGGCGGTGTACATCAACTCAAACAAGTTCTGAGTCGGCTAGATGAAGCTGGTATCGGAGTTGAAAATGTATCTTTCCGTCATCCGACACTTGATGATGTGTTTCTCACACTTACTGGGCATACAACAATAACAGAGCAACCAAATATAGAGATAGAAAAGCAGGGGGCCTAAAAAAGTAATGACCAAATCTTCTTCTTTCATTACTAGTGTTCAGACAGAAAAGCACTCAAGGATCTTTTGGGTACTCAGCGATTCGTGTGTACTGGCTAAACGCAGCATTAAACATATCACTAGAAACCTCGACCAACTCTTCGCTGTCGCACTCTTCCCAATCATGTTTTTCCTTCTATTTCGTTATGTTTTTGGCGGTGCGATAGACACAGGCGACTTGAGTTATGTAAACTATCTTGTAGCTGGCATCCTAGTGCAAATGCTGGCCTTTGGCGCAAACTATACAACACTGAATCTAGCAATTGACCTACAACGAGGTATTGTTGATAGGTTTCGCTCGCTACCTATGGCAAGTTCAGCTCTCCTAGTCGGTCATGTTGGTGCAGATCTATTCCGTAATACAATCTCAGGTCTAATTGTACTTGGTGTTAGTTTTCTTCTGGGCTTTCAACCAGTAGCTGGCCCTGTGGAGTGGTTACTGGTACTGGCTCTTGCAACCCTCTTTTCACTTGCCATCTCTTGGCTATCAGCTATCATGGGTCTACTAGTCAAGAGTGTGGAGGCAGCACAATGGACAGGTTTCATCATAATCTTTCCACTAACCTTTGTAAGCAGTGCATTTGTGCCAACTGATACTATGCCGGAGGCACTTCGATTCTTTGCTGAAAACCAGCCTCTTACACATGTCATTGAGGCAATCCGTGGCTGGCTTGTTGGCTCACCAATAGGTGATTCTGGATGGCTGGGATTTGCATGGTGTTTCGGCATAATCATTGTTTGTATACCAGTTGCGACATGGCTCTTTCGGCGGCAGGCTTTACGATAAGTATGGCATAGAAGCTGCAAAAGAGCAGCATTGTCACCTTAAAGCGAACAGGATAAGATCGACATTACATAAGGGAAGCGAGGCATAATATCCAGTGTGAAGAAGCCCAAGAGGGTAGACTATTAGGAGGGAAACGGTAGATAGCAACCTCATTCATGTTGTAATTACGTCAATTACTGATAAGACAAATGTTTGCAGCTTGATCCGATGAAGATACAAACATCTACATAAGGGAATCCTCCAGCTTCTATACGATGAGCGCTTTTATCAGCATATTCTCGACCCCTGGAATTTCTGAGATAGTCTCAAAAACTAGATGGTATAGATAACGCAATGACTAGAGTAGAAAAGCAGACCAACATCATCAATCGTTCAGCATGGACTACATTGGTAATCCTGAGCTGCCTTGGCCTGATAACAATGTATGGAGAGACAATGGTACTGCCAGCTATTCCAGACTTTATACGGGATTTTAATATCTCCTATAACACATCCTCATGGATACTCTCTTCTTATCTAATTGCAGGAGCAGTGATGACTCCAATTGCGGGCAGATTATCAGACATCTACGGTAAGAAAAAGATACTGCTCATAGTCATGGCAGTATACTCTACAGGCATTTTAGCGGGAGGATTTGCCAACAGCATAGAATTCATGCTTGCAGCAAGAGCAGCACAGGGTGTTGGGATGTCTATGTTCCCAATAGCCTTTGGAATCATCAGGGAAATCCTTCCAGAGAAAAAGCTTGCAATAGGTCAAACTATCTTCAGTTCAACATTTTCTGGCGGGGCGGTAGTGGGACTGATGGTTGGTGCAACTATAATTCAAAACTTTGGGTGGCAAGCCACATTCTTTTCAATATTTCCTATAGCAGTCATACTTGGCTTGGTGATCAGGAAAATCATTCATGTCAGAGATCCGTCAATCTCGGAGGTAAAAGTGGAGGAAGGAAGACGAGAGGAAGTCAGAAAAGAGAAGAATTCTTCTACCAATTCACAGACAATCGATGTAAAGGGGACATTAGCCTTAGCTGTGACGATAATTTCATTTCTAGCTGGTATTTCCTTCTTGGAAAGTAATAATAGTGCCAATACAGGATTTCAAATTGCAGCGCTTTTCTCAACAGCAGCAGTATCGCTGGCAGTATTTATTGTCATAGAAAAGAAGGTGGGTTCACCTTTGGTTGATCTCAAATTGATGACTCACAAGATGATCCTTCCTGCAACTATCATTCTGATGATGGTCTTTCTCTGCATGTTCATGGTCTACCAGACAATACCTATATTGGTAAGAAGCCCTCAACCGCTAGGGTTTGGAGGAGACGCGCTGGTTACTGCAAGTGTGCAACTCCCATTTATGATCGTTTTATTGATTGGTACTGTTATGTCAGGTTTCATCTTGAATAAGGTTGGCAATACCAGACTTACATTACTGGGCACTATAATCAGCGCAATAGGATTCTTCAGCTTGCTTCTGTTCCACTCAACAGAATTCATGGTTTCTGCCACACTGACAATAATTTCAGCAGGATTATCGCTTTCAATTACTGGAGGCTTTAATGTCGTGCTCCTGTCAGCGCCGATACAAGCAACCGGAATCGCGCTTGGGATGACATTGCTTCTCAACCTAGTCGGGATGTCAATAGGCCCATCAATTGCTGCGACGTTCCAGCAGTTGTATCAGGGGACTGTGGAGGGAGTGACGGGGGAACAATTCCCCACCCAGGATGCATACAATCTTATCTTCCTTACAGCCGCTCTGATATCTCTGGCATCTGTTGCTCTTGCGTTAGCACTAGCCAGAAGAAAAATCATAGCAGGGCATATACCATCCATTCCCCCTCAATAGATTTGAGTTAGTAGGAAGCAAGCATGCTTGAAATCTTTTTATCATAAGACTTTGAATTCTATCTAGAATATATGTCCAGCGCATCTCTCCCTTCCATTCTAAATATAGCCAAGGTTCGTTTAACAGGAATTGAACTAATCTAAGGACTTTTTTCTACTGTGGCTCTATTGTAGCAGGTGGTTTACTTGATACTGCATACGTGACCCAAGTCACCCCTTCAACTTCATTTGTTATCCTGTTGCTAATCTTCTCAATTAATTCATAGGGCAAACGTGACCAGTCGGCAGTCATTGCATCAATAGACTCTACAACTCTGATGATCACAATATGGCCATAAACACGCTCATCCCCTAGCACACCAACAGCTCTGTCGTCACCAACTGCAGCATATGCTTGCCATACCTTGTCATACCAGCCAACATTCTCCTCTGCAACGACAGTCGTAGAAGCAACAGAAGCAGACGTAGGAACAAAAGCAGCAGTTGCTTTTAACTCATCTTCTATTATATTGCTTGCGTGCTTGCATATTCTGATCTTATCAGAAGTCACTTCGCCAATGATCCTGACAGCTAACCCTGGTCCTGGGAAAGGGTGTCTCTTTAGCAGTTCATCTGGCACTCCAAGCAACTTTGCCGCCTTTCTAACTTCGTCTTTATACAAATAGCGCAGGGGTTCAATTACCTTGAGATTGAGCCATTTTGGCAGACCGCCTACGTTGTGATGTGTTTTAATCACAGCTGCAGGTCCCTTTGATATGCCACTTTCAATTACATCTGGATATAATGTGCCCTGAGCAAGCCACTGAAAGGAATCAGCGTCTTTCTCCTTGTCCTTCTTCTTCTTTTTTACAACAGCAGCAAAAACATTGGCAAATTCTTCACCTATTATCTTACGCTTTTCCTCAGGATCACTTACGCCTTTTAATTTGCCAAGGAACTGCTTCTCAGCGTCGACATAGATGACATTGATGCCCAGGTGATTCTTAAAGAGCCTGACTACATCCTTTTCCTCGTCCTGGCGCAGGAGGCCGTGGTTGATGAAAACGCAGCTCAGTTGGTCGCCAATAGCTTTGTGCATCAATGCCGCAACTGTAGTTGAGTCAATTCCTCCGCTCACAGCTGCAAGGACCTTCTCTTTACCCACCTGCTTACGAATGTCATCGATTGTAGACTCAATAAATCTCTCAATATTCCATTCAGGCTTGGCTCCACTTATTGTCTGTGCAAAGTTCTTCAGGATTTGAGTGCCCTTTTCAGTGTGTACAACCTCTGGATGGAATTGAATCCCGTAGAATTTTTTGTCGGGGTTGCCTATAGCGGCCGAGAATGAATTCTCAGTACGGGCCAGCACCTTAAAGCCCTCAGGCAATTTTTCTGCAGCATCGGCATGGCTCATCCAGCAGTTCATGACGCCTGGACCTAGACCCTTGAACAGGTCTGATGTGCCTTCTTCTCCCTCTCCCTCAATCATAAGCACAGACCTGCCGTACTCTCTGCTATTAGTGCGCTTGACCTTGCCGCCAAAACTATCGACTAGTACCTGATGGCCATAACAAATACCAAGTAGGGGCTTGCCCATCTTGAAAATTTCTTTATCTGGCTTTGGAGCATTCTGGGCATAAACGCTTGCTGGACCTCCAGAAAGTATTATTCCCTTTGGATCAATCTCTTTGATCACTTTGGCGGGTGTGTTGTATGGTAATAATTCGCAGTAGACGTTAGCTTCACGAATCCGCCGGCAAATCAGATGGCTGTATTGAGAACCAAAGTCTAGGACAACTAATTTGTCCATCTTCTCTACATCTCTATATCTCTACCCATATCTTTCGCTCTATCTGCCACTCTTTTCCAGCATACGTGTAAACACCCAAGCAGAAGTGTTGAATATCTCTTGCAGGCGATCCTTCTCGCGGTACTTATTTATCACAATTCGCTTGATTATGCCGCTGCTGCTACCGCTGTCGCCGCCTTCTTCTTCAACCTTGTAATTGAGTGAGTCTGATTCACTGAGGGCTCCTTGACTTACCTTCTCGGCATCTTTGTTCTTCATACCCTCTAAGATCCTGTTCAAAAAGAATGACTTGAATGGAGGAGTGTTGGCATTGAGGTTGACGCCAGGGGCTGGAACAATGACAACTGCATCTTGTGATATTTCGGCGTTTGCAAGCAAAAAGTCGTCCTTGACGCGCTTGAGTGGCTTGATATTACGGCTATCATCACCACTATCACTAATACCGTTATCGGCCGTTGTCCTCAAAGTAGATGCGGCGGCCCCTGTCTGCTGTTGTTGCCTCTTTGCTGCAGGCGATTGCTGCTGCGGCGATGGGGCTGCTGTCTGACTAGTCTGCTGCTGGATCTGCGATGTTGTTGATGACGTTGTTGGTCCAGCTGGAGTAGGAGTGGTGGCTGCGGCAGCAAAGCCAAGATTTGCCGCAGCTTTAAAACTACCCTGCTTTAGCAGGTTGTCTATAATCGAAAGTGTCGTGCGTAATCGTTCGACTTCTTCCTGCCTGTCCGATATTTCCTTAATAAGCCACTCGCGTATCTCTGCAGCGCGTCTGATGTCCTCCTCAGAATAACCTGACGACATTAGTAAGCCATGCTACTGCGTAAAAGATATAATAGTTTTATTGCTGCTGCCTACCATGCTTTCTACGCTTGTTCAGACTAAACACAATCACCATTGCTGCACCCCATAGCATAGCCGCAGGAATGTATAACTGGAAGAACCACGCTACTCCACCTAGCACAGCAAATGCCATGCCCACGATGCTTTTTACCTGCCTGCGCTCAAAATTCATGATGGTGATTGAAGGTTTGTTATAGTATCATTAGAGGGTAAGCTGTGAAAATCCCTTGACGGGTTTCTGTGCCGTGTCAACAAGTTGAGAACGAGATTGTTTTGCTAGCATTTCAAGCAGACGCTTGCCAGCCTGCATCTTTTGTTTCTTGATCTCAGGGTCCTTGACCTTTTCCTTTGAATACTTGCCTATATTGTTGCCAAAGTCCATACCTACAAGCACTATCTTCTTAGCGCCAAACTCTTCTGCCAAAAATACGCTCCTGTCTCCATCTGTAAACCCTCCAAAGTTATGGACATTTTCAACAGGGGCAACCTGCGTAGACCCAATCACCTTTCTGAATTTTGGAACAAGCTTTTTGAGTATGTCAGTATTGTCACCATGGGCATGAACTACCAGTATCGCACCGTTTTTTTCTGCCTTTTGAAGAAATTTGGAGTTGCCGTCAAGGTCAGTAACGACAATATCGGGCTTGATCTTATTTTCAATCAAAAACTGCACGGCACTATCTGCCGCTATCTTGACAAATTTCTTATTTTTCTTAATGTATTTTAGCACTTTTTCATCCTCTAGACTTGGGCCAGCTCCGACCACAATGACATTTTTGCGTCTGATCTTGCGCTGGAGAATTTTTGGGTCAAGTGCCTTCTTCTTTATCATTTCAGACAGAATTTTTGCAGCTTCCTGATCCTTTTCAGTACTGTATCCAAAATCTGCACGGATTCCCTGATAGTAGGGGAACCAGTCCGCGAATTTCATTATTGTTCAGGAGAGCATGCGTAGGAGTTACTATTAATATTATCTTCTCAAACCTGGGTCCAACACTCACTAGCAAAAAAAGATAGATAACATAGAATTCCTACAGTGATATTAATAATAATATTAATAATACCACTGTACGGAGGACAAAAGCAGAGCAGAGCACACAATGGAGCCAAAAATCCAGTCAACATCTTGGAACCCAGAAATCATAGAAAATGCAATCCTAAAGAAATGGGAAGACGAGGATATTTACCATTTTGCAATCGATGATGAAAGCAAACCAGCCTTTGTAATTGATACCCCACCGCCATATCCCTCAGGGCGCCCTTGGCATATCGGTGCTGCCGCACACTATGCTCAAATAGACATGATAGCCAGGGTTGCCAGAATGAATGGCAAAAATGTACTGTTTCCAATTGGCATCGACAGAAACGGTCTGCCTGTTGAGATCTATACTGAAAAAAAGTATAAGGTGCGCATGCGCCAAATGGATAGACAAAAGTTCCTTGATCTTTGCAAAGTCGCCCTTGACGACTTGGAAGCAGAAATGATTCAGATAATGAAAAGGATGGGACTGTCAGGAAATTTCAAGGATTATTACCGGACAGACTCTGATGAATATCGTGCATTAACGCAAGCAACATTCATCGAATTGTGGAAGCAAGGACTTGTATATCCTGCCAACAGACCTAACAATTATTGCCCAGATTGCGCAACCACGATAGCTGACGCCGAAATTGTTTACAACGAGATCCCTACAAAACTTGTCTACATGAAGTTCAAGGTAAGGGATAAGAAAGGGGAGGAAGAGAAGAAGAAGAATAATAATGATAATACAGACGATACGCTCATTATTGTTGCTTCAACAAGGCCGGAGCTGCTCTTTGCATGCCAAGCAGTCATAGTAAACCCAGAAGATGACCGCTACAAGCACCTACAGGGTTCCCATGTCATTTTGCCATTGTTTAATAGAGAAGTCTCAATAGTACCCCACCCTTCAGCAAAGCCAGAATTTGGCTCCGGTGCTGTGATGGTATGCAGTTATGGAGACCAGAACGATGTTCAGCTCTTCCGCGAGTTAGGCCTTGAAGAAATAGTTGCATTAAATGAGAATGGATTTACAACAGAAGCGGCAGGGCAGCAGTATGTCGGCCTTCGTGTAAATCAAGCAAGAACCAAGATTATAAAAGACTTGAAGAATGCCGGCTTGATAGAAAAGGAAGAAAACATCACGCACAGGACTCCTCTTTGTGAACGAAGCAAGACTCCAATAGAAATCATTCCACTGCATGACTATTATGTAAAACAGATTGAATTTGTGCCACAATTAAAGGAGCTTGCTTTTAAGTTGAAATTCCACCCTGACATGCACCGCCAGATCTTGCTCAAATGGCTCGACTCAATCAATATCGACTGGCCTGTATCAAGACGCCGGTTCTATGGCACTGAAATTCCAATTTGGTATTGCAATTCCTGCAAGACTCCAAACTTGCCTCCTCCTGATGGCAAATATTACCGGCCCTGGAAGGACAAGCCACCTTTTGAAAAATGCGAAAAGTGCGGTAGCGTAGGTTCTGGATTCACTGGTGAAGATAGAACATTTGATACATGGATGGATTCAAGCATTAGCCCGCTTTATGTAACCAAGTTTGGTAAAGACAAGAAGAAGATGTTTGATTATGTTTACCCAACTGCAATTCGCCCACAGGCAAAGGACATCATCCGCACCTGGCTTCACTACAGCATGTTACGATGCGTTCAACTGACAGGTAAGATACCTTGGCATGAAGCATGGATAATGGGTTTTGGCATTGATGAAAAAGGGGAAAAGATGAGCAAAAGTAAAGGAAATGTTATTGATCCTTTTCCTGTGATACAAAAGTACGGAGCTGACACGTTTCGCTTCTGGTCAGCAAGCGAGGCCAACCTTGGCTATGACTTTCGCTGCTCAGAGCAGAGGATTGCAGGCGCACAAAAATTTCTCTCAAAGTTGTGGAACATCGGCCGATTTCTATCGTCATTTGAAGTAATAGGTGAAAGACAGGCTCCACCACATCTAGCACCATCAGACAGGTGGATATTGGCAGAGCTTGCGCGAGTTATCAAAGAGTGCAGGCGCGGCTATAGTGAATACAATTTTTTCGTTCCCGCAAACGCGATTAGAGACTTTACATGGCATCTGTTTGCCGCTCATTATATCGAAATGGTCAAAGCACGCGCATATACTGCAAATATCAACGATGGCAATAACAAAAACGATGAGGATGAGCGGAGCAAGAGGTCTGCACTGTATACATTACACAGGTGCTTTTCTACAATCCTATCACTGATCGCCCCAGTCATACCATTTATAGTAGAGGAGCTTTGGACAAAAATGTACTCAAGTGAAACCACCATCCACAAACAAGCACTGCTCAGAAAAGAAGAAGAAGAACTGGAAGAAGAAGAAGATGAAGATGCTCAAATGACAAAATACACCAGGGCTATAATTGACTTTAATTCTATGATATGGAATAAAAAGAAGGAGACAATCTCAAAAGAAACAGGTAAACCACTCTCGCTCAAAGACCCAATAGACATCCCTGTGCCACCGGAGCTGGAGCAGTTTGAGCAAGACCTCAAGGCAATGCACAATCTGACCACAAAATAATATGAAAGCTGTTCCTTTTTTGAACACGGGCCTGTAGATGTACTGCAGTACCATGAAGATTTTCCAGATCCTGATGCAGGCAAGAATGAAGTAAAATCATTGATATCAAATACTGCGGCATAATCACCTTGACTTCTGGACCCTGCAGGAAATAGGAGCAGCGGCAGGCAAAAGATCAAGCTGCCCCATATCTGCGGATGCGATATTGTTGGAACTACCTCTACTGTTAAGGAGCAGAGAGTAATGATCTACTCTGGTATTTTTTTCTGCGGCAAGTGCCACAGTACTGCACAGGTAACAGTAATAATAGGACGACAATAATAATAAGAAGAAAAAACAGTAACAAGTGCAACAACAAGCGTGGGAACCTCTAGGTGCCCATTGTA
>Ga0081538_10000871_pt1 | contig 32591 bp, 22 predicted proteins | sample TabmetS5T2R1_FD_71022 | JGI IMG/M metagenome (GOLD analysis project Ga0081538, IMG submission 71022) | Tabebuia heterophylla rhizosphere microbial communities from the University of Puerto Rico - S5T2R1 | ecosystem: Host-associated > Plants > Roots > Rhizosphere ...
TATGCCGGATGAGCGGCGGCGCACCCCGGAGCAGCGCAACGCCGACGCGTTGGTCCAGCTCGCGCGTATGGCGTTGGCGCGCAAAGACGAGCTGCCTCGTGTGGCGGGGTTGCAGCCTAAGGCGACGGTGTTTATCACGCCTGAGACGTTGGCGGAGGAGCCCGACGCCCCTGCGGCAGGTTGGACTGGGCGGGCACGATTTGTGGGGCGACGGCCAGGAGGATCGCGTGTGACACTGATGTGGTCCAACGCCAGGTCACCCGCAACGGCAAGACCGTGTGGCTGGACGCGCGCCGTTATCCCAGCCCGGAGCAGCGGTTGGCGGTGATCGAGCGGGACCGGACCTGCCGGTTCGCTTATCCTGGCGGGCCGCGCTGCGACCGGCCCTGGCAATGGTGCGACGTCCACCATGCGGCGCATCACGGCGATGGCGGCCCCACCCTGACCCCCAACCTCGCGTTGATGTGTGTGTTTCATCATCATGCGGTGCATGAGGGCGGGTGGACCGTTACTGGCGACGCTGACCACGCGTTGGCGTTTCATCCGCCGTTCGGTTGGCCCTATCACACCCGGCCAAAACCCGCCCGGCCGGCGCGGACACCAAAGCCAGACCGGCCGGCGGACCGGCGGCCCGAGCCGCGGCCCGATCCCGACCGCCACGCCAAACGCCAGACCGGACATCAAAGCGGTGGGCGTGATCCTGATCCGCCGCAGCTGGTGCTGCTCGAGTGAGACAGGACGGCCTGCGTGCCTGCTGGCTATGCCAGTGCGCGCATGGGCGTATACACCAGGCGCATACGAGGAGGAAGGATGGTGGGTGCGGGGCTTCTTACGTCACGTGTGCGCGTGTTGCGCTTGGCGCTGTGCCGCCGACCCGGCTCCCGGCGCGGTCCAAAACCGGGCTGAAAGTGCGGTCACGCCACCGAGGATGCGGCTGTGCTCTCCTCGCTTGTGCGCGACGAGTGCGCATGGGTTGAGGGGCGGGCGGGGGCACTGAGGATGGAGCTATGCGCGAGGGCTTGGTGACGATGTTCCTCTGCGGTGACGTGATGCTCGGCCGCGGCGTGGACCAGATCTTGCCGCACCCGGGTAACCCGGTGTTGCGGGAGGCATACGTCCGGGACGCCCGCGCCTACGTCGAGATGGCGGAGGCGGTGAGTGGCCCGATCCCTCGCCCGGTCGACTTCTCATGGCCTTGGGGGGATGCCCTGCCCGTGCTCGACGAGGTCGCGCCCGATGCCCGGGTGGTGAACCTGGAGACGAGCGTCACGCGCGGCGGCGAGTTCGCGCCGGGCAAGGCGGTTCACTACCGGATGAGCCCCGCCAACCTTCCCTGCCTGGCCGCGGCCCGCCCCGACGCCTGCGCGCTGGCGAACAACCACGTCCTGGACTTCGGTTACCAGGGGCTGGAAGAGACGCTCGGTGCGCTGGCTGGGGCACGGCTGCCGGCGGTGGGGGCGGGGCGGGACCTCACGGGCGCGCGGCGGCCCGCAATCGTCACGCTCAATGGCGGGCGTGTGCTGATCCTCTCGTTGGGGATGGCGTCCAGCGGCATCCCGGCGAGCTGGGCCGCGACGGAGGATCGGCCCGGCGTCGACTTCATCCCCGACCTCTCGGGCGCCGCGGCTACCGAGGTCACCGATCGGGTGCAGCGGCTCAGGCGAGCGGGTGACATCGTCGTCGCCTCCCTCCATTGGGGATCCAACTGGGGCTACGACATCTCCCGCGACCACATCCGCTTCGCGCACCGCCTGATCGACGGCGGCGTCGATGTGGTGCACGGGCACTCCTCGCACCATCCCCGGCCGATCGAGGTCTACCGCGGCAAGCTCATCCTGTACGGTTGCGGCGATTTCATCAACGACTACGAGGGCATCACGGGCTATGAGGGGTTCCGGGACGACCTCCGGCTGCTCTACTTCGCGTCGGTGGAGCCGGGCACCGGCAAGCTGGCCAGCTTGCGGATGGCGCCCATGCAGGCTCGGGGGCTCCGGCTCCGGCACGCCGCGCGTGAGGACGCGGCGTGGCTCCAGGCCGTTCTCGGCCGGGTCAGCCGCGGCCTCGGCTCACGGGTCGACCTGGAGCCAGACGGCATGCTCGCCCTCCGTTAGCCTCCACTCGTCAGGCCGTTGGGTTAGAGACCCCCCTTTCGCGCGGTGGGCGGGGGTGTGATGCTGGGCGGCGATCGAACGAGGACGTGAGTAGTGGCGCCCACCCTCTCGGAGATCTTGCGACGGTTCCTGCCGGCGGTCGCTCCCGGCCCGGCTGGGCCTGTCGGGGTGCCAGCGGACCGGGTGGGGGAGGCCGAGGCCGAGTTGGCGGCGGTCTTTGCGGCGCTTGAGCCGGCGGTGGGCGACGCCCAGCGCTTGCGGGAGCAAGCGCAGGCAGACGCGGACCGCCGCCGCCAGCAGGGCGCGGGGGAGGCCGGGTGGATCATGGCAGAGGCCAGAGCGCGGCTGGATGCGGTGCGAGCCGAGGCCGTGTCGGCGGGTTTGGCGGCGCTGGATGAGGAGCGGGCGAGCCTGGAGCGGGAGGCGCGGGCGGAGGTCGAGCGGGTGCGGCGGGTCGCCGCCGCGCGGCTGCCGGAGGTGGTCGCCGAGGTGATCGCGGGGGTGTGGACCACTGCAGGCCTGCCGCCAGATATGGCGACCCAAGTGAGGCGCGGGTGAGCGCCGGGTGGGTGGCCGGCAGCGCCCGGGGCCGGCTGCTGGCCCGTCGGCGCCTGGGCGTGGCGGGTGCCCGGGCCGTCGCCTCGTCGGGGAGCACAGAGGCGGCGGTGGCGCTGCTGGCGGAGTCGCACTACGGGCGCAACGCGCGTGCGGGCATGTCTGCGGAGGCAGCGCGCCGGGCGGTTGGGTCGGTGTGCCTGTGGCACCTGCGGGTGCTGGCCGGATGGCTGCCGCCCCGCGGCGGGGAGGTGGTGCGGGTGTTCGCCGGCCGGTTCGAGCTGGTGAACATCGCCGACCGGCTGGCCGCGCTGGCCGGCGAGCAGGTGCGGGAGCCGTATTCGCTCGGGTCGCTGGGGGTGGCGTGGACCCGGGTGGCGGTCGCGCCGACCGCGCAGGAGGTGCGCGCCGCGCTGGCTGGCTCGGCGTGGGGCGACCCGGGCACGGCCAGCTGGCCCGCCGCCGCGGTCGCGTTGGATGCCCGCTGGGCCAATTGGCTGGCCGAGGCGGTGCCGGCAGGGGCGGCGTGGGCGGCGGGCGCGGCGGCGTTGGTGGCGGCCCGCCAGCTCGGAGCCCGCCAGGTCGGGGCGGGCCAGGCCCCATCGCCGGCTGCGGTGGCCAGCCTGCGGCGGCAGCTGGGGCGCTCCTGGGAGACCGCCTGGGAGACCGCCTGGGAGACCGCCCCCGATCTGGTTGGCCTCGCGCTCCGCCTGCCCCGCGCCGCGGCGTGGGTGCTGGACGGGGTGGAGCGGCCTGAGGATCTGTGGCGGGCGGAGGGGCGATGGTGGCAACGCGTCGACCGCGACGCCGCCGCCACCCTGCGCGCCGGGCGCCCCGGCCCAGCCGTGGTGGCGGCTGCTGCGGCGCGGCTGGTTGCCGACGCGTGGCGGGCGCAGGCAGCGCTTGAGGCGGCGGCGTGGGGCCGGGGAGGGGTGGAGGCGTTCGATGCCGTGGCGTGAGCGCCTGGCGCCTCAGCGGATGGCCCGGATCGCGTTGGTCGCGCCGGAGGCGCGGTGGCAGCGCGTGTTAGCTGAGGCCGCGGATGCCGGCGTCGTAGAGCCTGAGCGCGCTGACCGTGCCAGCGAGGCGGAGCTGGATCAGGTGACCGCCGCGTCGGTGGCGCGTGATGGCGTGCGCGCGGTCGCGGGATGGGCGCCGGTGGCGGCCCTGCCCGGACTCGCTGATCGGCTTGCCCCCGTTGGTGGTGCGGTGGTGGAGCTGCCGGCCCCGGCCGGACAGGACCCACCCACCCTGCTTGCCGGTGATGGCGCAGCGCGCGCGTTGCGGCCCCTGGTCGAGACCTATGCCACGGTGCCGTACCGCGACGTGGACCCGACGTGGTTCGCGACCGCCGCGTACGTCGTGAAGTTCGGGATGATGTTCGGCGATGTCGGGGACGGCGCGGTGCTGGCGGCGGCCGGGCTGTGGCTGCGGGTGAGCCAGCGCCCGCGGCTGGCCGGCGCGCGGCGCGCGTGGCCGCTGGTCGTCGCCCTGGGCCTCTCGGCGGCGCTCTTCGGCGTGCTCTACGGGGAGTTTTTCGGGCCAACTGGGGTGGTGCCGGAGCTGTGGCTGCGACCGCTCGACGAGCCGACCCGCCTGCTGGCCGCGGGGATCGGCGTGGGCGCCGGGTTGCTGGCGATCGCCTACGCGCTCGGCGTGGTGAACCGTTGGCGTGAGGGTGGGATCGGCCTGGCGCTCTACGCGCCGAGCGGCCTGGCTGGCGCGGGGCTGTTCGTCGCGCTCGCGCTCGTGGCGGCCGGGACGCTGGGGGACCGGGTGTGGCTGTGGGCGGCGGGCCTGCTGCTGGCGGCGGTGGCGCTGGCGCTGGTGGCGATCGGGCTGAAGGCGGGCGCCGGCCCGGGCGCGGCGGGCGCGCTGCAGGCGTCGGTCGAGCTGGTCGACGTGGTGATCCGGCTGGGCTCGAACGTCGTGTCCTTCGCCCGGCTGGCCGCGTTCGGGCTGACCCACGCGGCGTTGGGCAAGGTCGTGTGGGACGCCACGACCGCGCTGTGGGGGGCCAGCCCTGCGGCGGCGGGCGCGGTGGTGGTGTTCGTCGCCGGCCACGTGGTGGCGTTCACGCTGAAGGCGCTGGTCGCGGGCGTACAGGCGCTGCGCCTCGAGTACTACGAGCTGTTCTCCCGGATCTTTGCCAGCGAGGGCCGCCCCTTCCGCCCGTGGCATGTGCCGCTCGCGCCCCCTGAGGAGCCGACATGATCGCTTGGCTGATCGCCCTGCCCGTGCTAGGCGCCGTGAGCGCCCTCACCATGATCGTGCTGCGGCGGCGGTCTGGGACGGCGCTGCGGTGGCTGCGGTGGGCGAACGCCGGCCTGCTGCTGGCGGCCGGGGCGCTGCTGGTGGCAGCGTTGACAGCCGGGCCCAGCTCAGCCGCCGGCTCTGCGGTCGCGCAGGCGGGGGCGCCGGCGTCGTCCGGCGCGGCGCTGCTGGGCGCGGCCATCGCCGTGGCCGGGTCCTCGATCGGGGCCGCCATCGCGGTCGCCTACACCGGCTCGGCGGCCCTGGCGGCGATCAGCGAGCGGCCCGAGCTGTTCGGCCGGGCGATGGTGATCGTCGGGTTGGCCGAGGGCATCGCCATCTACGGCCTGATCGTCGCGGTCGTCCTGATCGGCAGGGCATGAGCCGCATCGCTGTCCTCGGCGACCCGCCACGGGTGGATGGCTGGGCGCTGGCCGGCGCGCTCGTCGTCCCTGCGGTGGCGGCGGATGAGGTGCGCCGGGCCTGGGACGGGCTGCCGGGCGACGTCGAGGTCGTGGTGGTCACCCCCACCGCGGCCGAGCAGCTCGGCGATCGGATCGCGGAGCGGATGGTGGTGGTGCTGCCGTGAGCCTGGAGCCCGTCCGGGACGCGCTGCTGGCCGACGCCCGGCGCGACGCGGAGGCGACGCGCGCCGCGGCCGAGCGGGACGCCGCCGCTGCGGTGGCCGCGGCTCACCGGGAGGCGGAGCGGCTGCTGGCGGCGGCGCGCGCCGATGGCGAGGCCGAGGCGCGGGCGGTGGCCGCGGCTGAGCGTGCCCACGCCAGCCGCCGGGCCCGCGAGCTGGTCCTGAGCGCCCGCCGCGACGCGTACGAGCAGGCGCGGGCGGAGGCCCGGCAGGCGGCATCTGAGTTACGCGCCTCGCCTGGCTACGCCGCGCTGGTCGACGGGCTGGCCCGCCTGGCCCGGCGGCAGCTCGGCGATGGCGCGGCCGTGACGGTCGATGGCGAGGCCGGCGGGCTGGTGGCGAGCGCTGGCAGCCGGTCGGTGGACTACCGCCTTCCCGCCGTCGCCGACCGTTGCCTTGCCCTCGCGCAGAGCCTGGAGAGGCTGTGGCGGTGACCGGCCACCCACGGCTCGGCGCGGGCGACGGGGACGGTCGGGTCACGCGGGTCGCGGGCCCGCTCGTCGAGCTGGCCGGCCTCGGCAACGTGGCGGTGTTCGACATCGCCGAGGTGGGCACCGACCGCCTCCCCGGTGAGGTGGTGGCCATCGACGGGGACCGGGTGACCGCCCAGCTCTACGAGTACACCGGGGGCCTCGCGCCGGGAATGCCGGCCCGGTCGCGGGGCGAGCCGCTGTCGGCCCGGCTTGGCCCGGGGCTGCTGGGCGGCGTGTTCGACGGGCTCCTCCGGCCCTTGACCGATCCCTTGGCCGGTCCCTTGGCCGGCGCTGCGGCGTGGCTGCGACCCGGCGCCCGGCGCGGCGGCGAGCCTCCGCGGTTCCGGTTCCGGCCCTCGGCCCGGCCCGGCGACGAGGTGGCGCCCGGGGCCCGCCTCGGGGTGGCGGTTGGCGCTGGCGGCATCGAGGAGGCGGTGGTGGCGCCGCCCGGCGCCGCTGGCCGCCTGGCGTGGGTGGCGGGCGAGCGCCTCGCCGGGGTCGACGATGTCGTGGCCCGGGTCGAGGGCCGCGACGTGGGGCTCACCGCGCGGTGGCCGGTCCGCCGCCCCCGCCCCAGCCGGTGCCGCCTGGACGCCACCGTGCCGCTGGCGACGGGCCAGCGGGTGCTCGATCTGCTGTTCCCGGTGGCGAAGGGCTCGACGGCGGCGGTGGTGGGCGGGTTCGGCACTGGCAAGACCGTGCTGTTGCAGCAGGTGGCCAAGTGGTGCGACGCCGATGTGATCGTCTACGTCGGGTGCGGCGAGCGGGGCAACGAGCTGGCCGACGTTATCGACGAGCTTCAGGCGCTGGAGGACCCCCGAACCAGCCGCCGGCTGGCCGAGCGGACCGTGATCATCGCCAACACCTCGAACATGCCGGTGATGGCCCGCGAGGCCAGCATCTACACGGGCATGACGGTCGCCGAGTACTTCCGCGACCAAGGCCTCGACGTGGTGCTGATCGCGGACTCCACGTCTCGGTGGGCCGAGGCGCTGCGGGAGTTCTCGTCGCGCAGCGGCGAGCTGCCCGCCGAGGAGGGGTTCCCGGCCGGCTTGGCCTCCGCGCTCGCCGCCTTCTACGAGCGCGCCGGGCGGGTCGAGACCCTGGCCGGCGGCCAAGGCTCGGTCACGGTGGTGGCGGCGGTGTCGCCCCCTGGTGGGGACATGGCCGAGCCGGTCTCCGCCCACACGCAGCGGTTCGTGCGGTCGCTGTGGACCCTCGACCGGGATCTCGCCTATGCCCGCCACTACCCGGCGGTGTCGTGGCGGGCGTCGTTCTCCCGCGATGTGGCAAGCCTGGCCGCGTGGCACACCCGCAACGGCGACGCCGGCTGGGCGGCCCGCCGGGCGCGGCTGCACGCGCTGCTGGCCGAGGCCGATCATCTCCGGTCAGTGGCCGAGCTGGTCGGAACCGCCGCGCTGCCGGGGCGCGAGCGGGTCGTGCTGCTCGCCGCCCGCCTCGCCCGCGAGGCGGTGCTGCAGCAGAGCGCGTTGAGTCCGAACGACGCGACCTGCGGCCTCGCCAAGCAGTCGGCGCTCGCTGGCGCGGTCCTCGCGGTGCACGATCGCGCTCAAGCATTGGTGAGGGATGGCCGGCCCGCCACCCTGCTGGAGGCTGCCGGCTACGCGCCGCTGCTCCGGGCCGGCGCCGAGCTCGGCCCCGACGATGCCGCGGGCGTCACCGCCCGCCGCGACCAGGTCCTCGCCGCGCTGGAGCGCCCGGCATGAGCGGCGTCGCCCCGGTGGCGCACCACGACCTGCGCAGGGTGCAGGGGCCGCTGCTCGTCGTCGGCGGGGTGCGTGGCGTCGGCTGGGATGAGTTCGCCCAGGTTCACCTGGCCGGCGGCGAGACCCGCCACGGCGTTGTCTTGGAGTGCGACGGCGACCTCGCGGTGCTGCAGATCCTCGAGGGCACCGACGGCATCGCCCCCACCTACGCCAGCGTGGCCTTCACCGGCAGCCCGCTGCGGATACCGGTCGGCGGCGGGTGGCTGGGCCGGGCCTGCAACGGGCGCGGCGAGCCCATCGACGGGGGGCCGCCCGTCACTGGCCAGGCGCTCGCCGACGTGAACGGCGCGCCTATCAACCCGGCCGCCCGCGACACGCCGAGAGACCCGGTGCTCACCGGTGTGTCGATGATCGACGCGCTCACCACCCTGGTGCGGGGCCAGAAGCTGCCGATCTTCTCCATCGGCGGGCTCCCGCATCTGGAGCTGGCCACCCAGATCGCCGCCCAGGCCCACGCGGCGGGCGAGCCGTTCGTGGTCGTCTTCGCCGGCATGGGCATCACCCACGCCGACGCCGCCGCCGTGCGCGCCGCGCTCGAGTCGCGCGCCGCGCAGGCCGAGCTGGCCTTGCTGCTCAACATCGCGGACGACCCGGTCATCGAGCGCATCCTCACTCCCCGCATCGCGCTGACGATCGCTGAGCACCTCGCCTTCGAGGGTGGGCGCCACGTGCTGGTCGTGATGGCCGACATGACCAGCTACTGCGAGGCGGTCCGCCAGGTCAGCGCGGTCCGCGGCGAGATCCCCGGCCGGCGTGGCTACCCCGGCTACCTCTACAGCGACCTCGCCTCCCTCTACGAGCGGTGCGGGCGCCTGCGGGGCCGGGCGGGGTCGCTCACCGAGGTGCCGGTGCTGACCATGCCAGCCGGCGACCTCACCCACCCCGTCCCTGACCTCACCGGCTACATCACCGAGGGCCAAGTGGTGCTCAGCGCCGAGCGGCATGCCCGCGGCGTCTATCCCCCGATCGACCCGCTGTCATCCCTGTCCCGGCTGATGCGCCACGGCGCGGGGCATGGCCGCACCCGCGACGACCACCTCGATCTCGCCGCCCAGGCCCTGTCGCTGCTGGCCCGCGCCCGGGACGTCACCGAGCTCGCCGACCTGCTCGGCGCGGATGCCCTCTCCGACACGGAGCGCCGCTACCTCGCGTACGCCGACGCTTTTGACACCTACCTCGCCCAGCGCCCCGGCGAGGACCGCACCCTCGACGACACTCTCGACCGTGCCTGGCAGGCGGTGTCCGTGCTGCCCCGGCGTGAGCTGGCCATGCTCACCGCCAGCCAGCTCGACTGCCGCTACCGGGGCGGCCCCGGGGCGGTCCCGGCGGCAAGCGCCGCCGACCCTGAGGAGGAGCCCGGTGCCGGGCCGAGCGCCGCCCGGTAGGGCCGGGCGGGTCTGGCTCGCCGAGCGGATCAGCGTGGCCCGGCGCGCCGCCGAGTTGCTCGACCAGAAGCAGCAGCTGCTGCGCCGCGAGCAGCGCCGCCTCGCCGAGCTGGCCGATCGCACCGGCCGGGACTGGCGGGCGCTCGCCGTAGCGGCCGACACCTGGAACGCCCGTGCCCTGGTGGCCGGCGGGCGCGACGAGCTGCGCCGCGCCGCCTCGGTCGCCGGCACGGCCGAGGCTCGCATCCACTGGGCGAGCAAGGCGGGCGTGACCTACCCGAGCACGGCCTCCACCGACTTGCCTCCATTCCCCGCGCTCGCGGGCACCCCGGCCCTCACCCACGCAGCGGACGCCTGCCGGCGGGCGCTCGACGCCGCGGTCCGCCACGCCGCCACCGCCACCGCGCTCAGCCTGGTCGAGGCTGAGCTGGCCGCGACGGTCCGGCGCCTGCGCGCCGTCCGTGATCGCTGGCTCCCGCAACTGGAAGCCCAGCTCGGCAAGCTCGACCTGCGCCTGGACGAGACCGAGCGTGAGGAGATCACCCGCCTGCGCTGGGCCAGGCCGCGCTCAGCCGCCCCCGATCACGGGCGCGCGGAGGCGTCGGCGTCTGCGCTTGGGCGGGTGGAGCCGTGAGCGTGCGCGGCCAAGAGCGCCGAGACCTCCTCGTCGCTGGTTTGGCGGAAGTCGCTGTAGAACTGGCCAATCGCGCCGAACCCCAGCTCGGGCTGCCACGGGCAGCCCAGCTTGCGGACGACCAGGACGTCCAGCGGCGCGCCGAGCCTGGCCGCGACCGCTGCGGCCACCGGCACGCCCCCGCGTGGCAGCGCGATCACCACCGCGGTGCTCAGGCGGCGGCGATCGAGTTCCCCGGCGAGGCGGCGGCCGGCATCGCGGCGGTCGGTGAAGGCCATCGCGCTTCCTCCTTCGAAGAGGGTTGCTCAGGCGGTGCGCAGCACCTGGAAGGTGATGCCGGCCCGCTGCAGGCGCTCGCGGAGCGCGTCGCCCATCGCGACGGCGGTCGTGACCTGCCCAGCGGTCACCGGCAGGTCGTCGCTGGCCAGGCAGAGGGCGGACTCGGCCAGCATCTTCGCCGTCTCGCCGTAGCCGGGGTCCCCGCCAGCGACCTCGGCCACCACCTGGCGGCCCCCGCCCTGCCCGACAAAGCTGGCGCGGAACCAGCCCTCCCTGCGCTGCGTCGTCGACGGCCCGCTGCCTGCAGGGCGGCGCCGCAGCAGCAGCGTGCGGGCCGGCCGCAGCCGCGCGAGGACGGATACCCCAGCCACCGCAACCCCAACGCCGGCCACGGTGGCAGGGTTGCGGGCCGCGAGGTAGTGGCTGTAGGAGAACTCAGGCCCGAAGCGGTCGAGCGTTCGTGCCGAGGAGGCGATGATCTGCGGGTCGATCGTCGACGCCGGCCACACCCAGGCGCCCACGGCGGGCTCGTAGCCAGGGCGACCGCGGACCGCGCGCACCCGGCGGTCGACGGGAGGCTCAGCTTGGCGGCGCTCGGCGTGGGCGGCCGACGCCTGGCGGGACCGCGAGAGCGCGGTCACGGCGGTGCGGAACGTCCCGGCGGACAGCTGGCCGCTGCCAGCCACGAAGCCGCGCAGCCGGATCGGGACGCCTGCGGGGAGCTGCTGGACGGTGAACAACGCCCCGAGGTCGAACGGGACGGACTCGAAACCGCAGGCGTGCACAAGGCGGGCGCCAGTCCGCTCGGCCTGCTTGTGGTAGCGCACGTACATGCGGTCGACGAACTCCGACTCGCCGCTGATGTCGACGTAGTCGGTTCCCGCCGCGGCGCAGGCGGCCACGGTGGGCTCCCCGTAGTGGATGTATGGGCCGACTGCCGTGGCCACCACCCGCGCCGCTGCGGCGACGCGCCGCACGGACTCGGGATCGGTCACGTCAGCGCGGAGAGCCCCCACCTCGGCGCCGAGCCGGTCGCGCAGCGCCTCCAGCTTGCCTTGGTTGCGGCCCGCCAGCGCCAGGCGGAGGCCCGGCGGAGCGTGGGCGGCCAGGTACTCAGCGGCCAACGCCCCGGTGAAGCCGGTCGCGCCGAGGAGGGCGACATCATAGGGGCGATCCTGTGACCCGGGCATAGGGCGATGCAATCACATCTTGCGCTCTTGCCGGCCAGCGGCACTGGCCGCGTTGACGAACGCGGCCATACGGTCGACGTGCGATCCGGGCCAGTAGACCTGGCCGCAGCCGGCGCAACGCGCGAACTGGCTCTGCTCAGCGCGCGTGCGCGGCGCCAGCTGTGCCTCAACATCCTCCTTGGCCACCGGCTGCAAGCCGCCATTGCAGTTCACACACCGGGCAAACGGCTTGAACTCGTCCCTGAGCCGGAACCGGGAGACCACCTCGAGCGCCTGCGTGTCCGGCTCATCCGAGCGCGGGCAATAGCCGTGGGTGACGCTGGCGCGCATGAGCAGCCCCCGGTCGCGGCTGAGCAGGATCCGGTCCTCAGCGGCGGCAACGCGGGCCAGCTCAGCATCATCGGTGGCAGCCCGGTACCAGGTGTCGAAACCCAGTAACCGCAAACGGCGCGCCAGCGTATGCAGGTGAACGTCGCACACGAACCGCGCGGGCACCGGGCGGGCCGGGCGCAGCAGCGGCGCGTCGGTGACAGAGATGGTCGTGAACGGCGGGTACACCGCCACCCGGTCGCCAGGCCGAACCTGTGCGGAAAAGCCGACGGGCTCACCGTTGCGCAGCAGCAATCCGACCTCAGGATGAGGAACGCCAGCGGCCTCAACGAGGTCCTTAATCGAGCGCGGCGCGCCCGACGGCACGTCGAGCTGCCCGTCGCAGTCGCTGCCCCTGACGAAGAACCGCAGGTCCCCGTAGATCCGCACGATGACCGATCCCACCATTGCCATACACACGAGTATTCCCCAGCTGGACCAGAACGCCCCAACGGCGCCTCCCCAGATTGGATCGACGGAGGGCCACAGCTGGCCCGGAACCTGGGGACATTGCCGGTCGCGCTCGGCCTACCGGGAGGGTGGCATACTCGCTGGACCGTCCCGTCGCGTGATATCGGGGTGACCGGCTGTTGCCCGAGACCGGCCTATCACAATCCCTGCGGCCCAGCCGCGCTGAGCTATCGGCTGCCGAGGGGACGACTGTCCCCGACGTCATCGCGCCCCGCCTCGACGTCCTGTTCTGCGGCATCAACCCAGGGTTGTGGTCAGGCGCGGTCGGGCACCACTTCGCCCGCCCAGGCAACCGGTTCTGGAAAGCGCTGCACGCGTCGGGGCTCACTGAGAAGCTGCTTTCGCCAAGCGAGGAGCACCTTCTCCTCGCCGCAGGCCTGGGCGTCACCAACCTCGTCAGCCGGGCAACCGCATCGGCCCGCGATCTCGACCCTGACGAGCTCCGGCGAGGAGCCCGTGACCTGGCCCGCAAGGCGCAGCGCTGGCAGCCGAGCGTCGTGGCCGTTCTCGGCCTCACCGCGTACCGGGTCGCGTTCGGGCGCCCGAACGCGGCTATCGGCGAGCAGCCGGAGCGGCTGGGCCACGCCCGGTTGTGGCTCCTGCCGAACCCCAGCGGCGCTCAGGCCCGCTACCAACTCGAGGATCAGGTGAGCGAGTTGCGGGCGCTGCGCCAAGCGATCGGGCGGCCCGGAGGCGCCGATCGGGTAGGGGAAGGTGACGACCAGGAGGCATAGCGTGGGCACCGACAGGTCCATACGACGGCGTCAGAGGCGTGAAGGGACCAGCCGTGATCCTTATTGTCCTGAAGGTCCAGATCCGCGCTGATCGGCGCGATGACTGGCTCGTGGGCATCCAGCGGTATACCGACGCGGTCCGCCAGGAGCAGGGCAGCGTCTCGTTTGAGTGCTTCGAGAGCATCGAGACCCCTCACGAGTTCGTCGTGGTTGAAGCGTTCGAGTCGCGGGAGGCGGGCGACGCGCACGTGCAGACCGACCACTTCAAGGACTTCATGGTTTGGTTTGCCGAGGTGGTTGCGGCGGCGCCGAGGATCATCAACGTCGAGGTCCCTGGATGGTCGGAGATGGCGGAGCTTGGGTAGCGCCTCGACGCGGCACCGTAATGCTGGGGGCATCTGATACTCCGAGGCGTTGGGCGACGCCTAGCGGACGGGGCAGGTCAGACCGCCGTCGACGATCATTGAGTGGCCAGTGACATACGAGGCCTGTTCGGAGCATAGCCATACCGCTGCCTGCGCTGCCTCCTCAGGCCGCCCGATCCTGCGCATCGGGATCAGCGAGGTGTAACGCGTCTCGACCTCTTCGGGGCTGACGCCCTGGTGCTGGGCGTAGCGCTCAAAGACGCCCGCCAGCATCGGTGTGGCGAACGCGCCAGCGACCAACGCGTTCACCCTGATACCGTGGGTGGCGTACTCCTGGGCTGCCGCCTTGGTCAACGCTAGGACTCCGGCCTTAGTCGCCGAGTAGACCGCCCCCTGTGGGGCTGCTCCCAACCCGTTGACCGAGGATGTGTTCACGATCGCGCCAGGAAGATCCTGGGCGAGCATCTGGTGGATCTCGTGCTTCATGCACAGCCATACGCCCTTGAGGTTGACGCCTACCACCCGGTCGAACTCGTCTTCGCCGAAGTCGGCGGTGTCCTGGAACAGCCCCTCGCCTAAGGCGGCGTTGTTGAGCGCGCAGTCAAGCCGGCCGTAGTGTCTGACCGTGTGTTCGACCAGCGTTTGGACGTCGCTGTTGTTGGCGACATCGGTGCGCACGAATATCGCGTCCCCGCCTTGGCTGGTGATTTGATCTGCCACTCGCTGGCCGCGCGTTGCGTCGCGGGCAGCGATCACCACCTTGGCTGCCCGGCTGGCACACAGCAGCGCCGCCGCCCGGCCGATGCCGGAGTTCCCACCGGTCACCAGGACCACCTTGCCGTTCAAACCGTTCATGCCAGCCCCTCCTGCTCCAAAACGTCGCCTCCTCGCGGAAGACCTGGTCGTCGCTGCGCGGTCTCTGCCGCCGTCAGCTATGACGGCGTCGACGTGCTCGAAACATGTTTCTGGTCAACTGAGCCCGGGTAGCACTACGTGCCTATGGGAGCGTACGGTGAGGCCGTGTTCGTGGTGGCCGCCACTGAGGGTATGGCTATAACTATGCCAGTTACTGGCAAGGCCTGCCGTTTCATCAGCTTGTAGGAGGATTCCGTGCCCAAGCCCCAACAGCCAGAGCTCCGCCGCAGTGACTACGGCGCCACCAGCGATGACAGCGCCAAGGTCAAGGCAACAATGGGCCAGGAAAAAACCGCCACTAAAGGCGCCAGCGGTCCTGTTCCTGAGGACAACCAGCCTGGTCACCATCCCGAGCATGAGCAGGACAAGCCCGATCTTGAGGCCTTCGCCGAGCAGGCACGAGGCGACACGGCGGAGGAGTAAGCATTGCCCTCCAGTCCAACGGGGTTGAACTGTGGCCGCCTATGACCGAGCCGGCCATGACGGTTCACTTTTTCCAACAAGCGGTGACCTATCCGCCGGCCCCCTGGCGGCTGACAGGACGGGTATGGGCAGGGCTTTATGAGACGGACATACGTCTCACGTTGCCTGATGAGTTAACTTCTTTGCTAAATCCTTGCTGGCTCATCTTGATCGTTGCCCGCTACCTTAAGGGAACTTTGCGGTATGACGAGTTGGTGTTTGGCGCTTTGGCTCGTCGTGGGTTGCGGGTAGGCATTCACTTCCATTCCATCTGGGTGGATGAGGAAACATCACTGTGGGGTGGGAGGCGTATCTGGGGCCTCCAAAAGGAGCAAGCGACCTTTATATGGGATAGCGACACGGTGCGGGTCACAGATCAGCATGGTCTGATCGTCGCGCTTCACGTGAGCGCCAACGCGGCGCGAGCGCCATGGCTGTGGGCGCCTGCGCCAGGTTTCTTCGGCTTTCGGGACGGGCGTTGCCTTTACACCCTGGCACGCACGCACGCTCGTCTGGGGAGATCTGGGATGCGCGTGACCGAATGGTCCTCCCGCTTCCCCTATCGCATTACCAACATGCCACTGTTCGGCCTTGCCGCCAATCCTCTGCACATCACCGTGCCGCAACCCACCATCCTGGACGATTAAAACGCTTATGCGCCTGCTCGTCACCCACCTCGGGCAGCAGCCACCGCGGATACCGGAGCTGAGTGTAGCGGCCGGCCGGTGACGGGCACAGCCATACCATGGCGATGGTTGGCTACTCCACGAGCAGATTGCCCCGCGCGCTCCTCATCCTGCGCACGATCCCAACCCAGCAACCGCAAACTCCGCGATATCGCCAAAGACCTCGTCACTACAACCAGCAGCGGAGCCCAGACGTCGATTTGTGATCCAGTCCTGGACCGCTCACTCATCTCCCCCAAGATGAGACCGCCGACCGATAAGATCTTCGCCGCCGGCTCGTCTCAGCCGCCGCCCAGTCCGGATCACTTCACCGCGCAGCAAGGGAGCGACCTTGACCTTTTAGCGGCCGACTTGGACGTCTTCGAGGATGCCGAGGGCGTCGGGGACCAGGACAGCTACGGAGTAGTAGGCGGTGACGAGGTAAGAGATGATGGATTTCTCGCTGATGCCCATGAACCGCACGTTCAAGCTGGGCTGATACTCGTCAGGAATGCCGGTCTGGTGCAACCCGACCACACCCTGATCGGCCTCACCCGTCCGCATCGCCAGGATGCTCGTGGTATTTGTCTCGCTGACCGGGATCTTGGTCGGTAGCAACGGTATGCCACGCCAGGCCGGCACTGGGGTCCCATTGAGATCAGTATTCTGTGGGTAGACACCTCGCTGGTTGCACTCCCGCCAGAAGGCCGCGATCGCGCGTGGATGCGCGAAGAGGAACTGCGTCTTGCGCCGCCGGGTCAACAACTCGTCGAGGTCGTCGGGAGTAGGCGGCCCTGAGCGAGTAGGGAGACGCTGCGACAGATCCGCGTTATACAACAACCCAAACTCGCGGTTGTTGACCATCTCGTACTCTTGACGCTCCCGCAACGCCTCGATTGTGAGGCGTAGCTGCTGCTCGACTTGGTTCATGGGGTCGTTGTACAGATCCGCGACCCGGGTTTGCACTCGTAGCACGGTTTGGGACATGCTTAAGTGGTACTCGCGTGGCGCGGTCTCGTAATCGACGTAGGTGCCGGGCAGGGCCTCCTCTTGCTCGGGTGATGAGGCCATATCGATCGCCGCCTCGCCGAAGAGGTTTGTCGGCAGTCCCGCGCGGGCTCGGAATGCTGCGATGTGGGCCTGTAGCGACTCTGACTGTTCGACTACCTCCTCGAACTGTTGTTGGGTCATCGTCAATACGGTGCAGCGGGTGACGGCTTTGACGGTGAACGGCCAGGTGTCCTCTGTCTGGATGATCGCTTGGTAGGTGAAGTGGTCGCCGTCGGTGAGCACCGCCAGCACGGTCTCCTCGCCGTACTTGCCCTCGCCGATCTTGTTGGCTTTGCCGTGGGCGATCAAGACGATTTGGTCGGCGGGTTGGCCGCGCTCCACGATGACGTTGCCGGGCTCGAACTCTTGTTGGGCGAACCGGTCGGCGAGGGCGGTGAGCACCTCGACGTCGTCGTAGTCTCGTAGGAGCGCGAGCTCGCAGAGCTCTTGGGGGATGACGCGTATTTGGCCTTCGGCGGTGGTGAAGGTCACGCGGCCGTCGCCCACGATGTAGGTCAATCGTTGGTTGACTCGGTAGACGCCGCCGCTGACTTGTACCCATGGCAGGACGCGTAGCAGCCAGCGCGAGGTGATCTCGCGCATTTGCGGCACGGTTTTGGTGGTTGTGGCGAGGGCTCGCGCTGCTTGCGTGCTCAGGCTTAGTCGTGGCCGGTCGCCGTTTAAGCTGACGTCAAGTGTCTCAGTCTCAGTCACGGACACACCTCCCTAAATAGACACGATAATAAGTAACTATACTTATCCACCAGCTACTGGCTCTGGACTCCCAACACCGGACAGTGAACTGATACGAGCAGCCGAGGTGCCCAACCCTGTCGGGACCATGGAGAGCCGCGGGGTCGCCGGGACGTCTGGTGATGCCGTCTTCGTATATGGGCTCGACCCCCCAACAACCCACGCGAGAACACCGGCCATGTAGACCTGAAGCCCTTCGACATACGTGAGGACGCCCTCGCGAGCACTCGTGTCGAGATTCAACTCCTCGAATAGGGCGGGCAGTTCAGTGGCGACCGTGTATTCGAACTGGCGCAGCCGAGATGCGCCCAGACCGCTGAGGATGTCGACGGCCTGCTGCACGTCACAGTCGAAGAACCGCTGTATCAGCACTACGCCGCTATTGAAATCGTGTTCAAAATCCACTCTTTTTTCATAGGCGAAAATTTCGATGTACGCACTCATGACGGTTTGGAACGCCTTAACCAGAGAGCGCAGCGGCGAGGTCTGATAAATCTCCGGGGAATTCTCGAGACCAAACGCATAGAGGACCAAGAGTTGGACGACACTTGAGAAAGTAATAGGGGGCCGCATTTCTTCGAAGTCGAGCGGGTCGGGCGCCCGGTTCTGGACGAGAGTCGTGAGTTCCCGGAGAAGAGCCTCAGCCAAATCCTCGATACAACCGGCAAGTGGGCGCCGCAAATCTGCGGACATGACCTCCACGCTGCGAGACCACAAGTCCGCTAACGCGCGCTCCGCCGGGTTGGTCGGTACTGCTGTACCGGTGCCCTCCGCTGGCGCGAACGTCGGCAGCCGGGACAGGAATGCTCTCGCGCCAAGCAGATCACGACGGCGTTTATAGCACTCAAGGAAATAGTCCTTCACATAAAATGCCCACACACACCAGTCGTTCACCAACTTGAGTTCGGCGAGTTCAGGATCAGGAAAGGCAAGCGCGGAGAACAAGGGGAACCGGGCGGACTCCCACCTGTCCTCGTCCCACCGTCCCCATTTGCCGCGCGCGTCCGGTATTGGCCCTAGTAGTCCCATCTCCCGAGCCCACGCCTTGGCATGCGTACGCAGCGCCTCGAGGTGGGGGTTCAACCGCGCGGTGAATGGCATGTAGAGCTGCGGCAGCTCGAACGGCTCTGCTCGGTACGGAACGCCCTGGTAGCTCCTGAGCCTTAACCCCATGGCTGCGGGTGACAGTCCGAGGCGCGCGACCGCGGTCCCCAGCCCTGTGGGACCGCAAGGCAGCCCAGGAAGCATGAGAGAGTTGACCGTACTGGCCTCCGAGTAGCAATCGCCGGACCGCACCGACCACTCGAGATCGCCAGCCATCCAGTCCCGAAGACCTTTGACATATGTGAAAATTTCCGCGCGCGTCAGCAGGCCTGTTTCGAGTTCCTCGAAGAGAGGGAACAACTCGGTGACGGTAGTGTCCTCGAACTGGTACAGCCGAGAGGTCACGAAGTTGTTCACGATGTCGACCGCCCGCTGCGGGTCACAGTCAAGGAAACTCTTGACGACCACCACGCCATTGTTGACTTTGCCTTTGTCGACGTCTTCCTCATAGAAGATAATGTCGTGTCGCAAGCTTACGCTATCGGCGAAGGTCTCGTTCAGTACACGAATTGGCCGGCTGCGGTAGAGCTCGGGTGGGATCTCGACACCCAGGGCGTGCTCGACAAGGTCGGCGGACCATAACGACCCGCCGACTTGGCGGCGCATATCGATATATTCGATTGGATCGAGAACCCTGCTGTGGTCCTGGGCGAGATTGAAGTGCTCCCGCAGGGCCTCCTCAGCCAGACTCTGGATATGCTCAGAGAACCGGTGCCGCCACTCGGCGGACTTGGTGGGCGCGGTGCGAGGCCACAGGTCGGCCAAGCCGCGCTCCAGCGGGTTAGCCGGCTCTCCAGGGGGGGGAGCGGTGATATCTACGGGCATGAACGCCAGCAGCCGGGAGATGTGCTCCCTGCCGCCTGCTATATCAAGGCCGTCAAATGCCGTAGAAGAATTTTCCACGTACCAACCCCAGACATACCAGTCGCTGAGTAGCTCAAGCTCCGAGGGTGGCGCATCCGGATGAGTTAGCGCAACGAGCAAGGTCACATCCATGGACTCGTCCCCGATACTGGAGCCGTCCGCGCTCTGGGGTGAGCTGAGCATCCCCATATCGCGTGCCCACGCCAAGGCATGGGCACGCGCCTCCTCCAAATGGGGGTTTACCCGCACCGGCCAGGGCATGTAGAACTCCGGCATTTGAAAAGGCTTCATGCTATGACCCCATTCGACCGATTGCCTAGCCTCTTAATGATCGGTTCATCGGCGTGAACGCCAGCAGTCCGCCGAGGTGCTCCCTCGCCGGGGGAAATTGTGCTCCCTCTAAAGTCCGGTTTCGACGTCTTCGAGGATGCCGAGGGCGTCGGGGACCAGGACAGCTACGGAGTAGTAGGCGGTGACGAGGTAAGAGATGATGGATTTCTCGCTGATGCCCATGAACCGCACGTTCAAGCTGGGCTGATACTCGTCAGGAATGCCGGTCTGGTGCAACCCGACCACACCCTGATCGGCCTCACCCGTCCGCATCGCCAGGATGCTCGTGGTATTTGTCTCGCTGACCGGGATCTTGGTCGGTAGCAACGGTATGCCACGCCAGGCCGGCACTGGGGTCCCATTGAGATCAGTATTCTGTGGGTAGACACCTCGCTGGTTGCACTCCCGCCAGAAGGCCGCGATCGCGCGTGGATGCGCGAAGAGGAACTGCGTCTTGCGCCGCCGGGTCAACAACTCGTCGAGGTCGTCGGGAGTAGGCGGCCCTGAGCGAGTAGGGAGACGCTGCGACAGATCCGCGTTATACAACAACCCAAACTCGCGGTTGTTGACCATCTCGTACTCTTGACGCTCCCGCAACGCCTCGATTGTGAGGCGTAGCTGCTGCTCGACTTGGTTCATGGGGTCGTTGTACAGATCCGCGACCCGGGTTTGCACTCGTAGCACGGTTTGGGACATGCTTAAGTGGTACTCGCGTGGCGCGGTCTCGTAATCGACGTAGGTGCCGGGCAGGGCCTCCTCTTGCTCGGGTGATGAGGCCATATCGATCGCCGCCTCGCCGAAGAGGTTTGTCGGCAGTCCCGCGCGGGCTCGGAATGCTGCGATGTGGGCCTGTAGCGACTCTGACTGTTCGACTACCTCCTCGAACTGTTGTTGGGTCATCGTCAATACGGTGCAGCGGGTGACGGCTTTGACGGTGAACGGCCAGGTGTCCTCTGTCTGGATGATCGCTTGGTAGGTGAAGTGGTCGCCGTCGGTGAGCACCGCCAGCACGGTCTCCTCGCCGTACTTGCCCTCGCCGATCTTGTTGGCTTTGCCGTGGGCGATCAAGACGATTTGGTCGGCGGGTTGGCCGCGCTCCACGATGACGTTGCCGGGCTCGAACTCTTGTTGGGCGAACCGGTCGGCGAGGGCGGTGAGCACCTCGACGTCGTCGTAGTCTCGTAGGAGCGCGAGCTCGCAGAGCTCTTGGGGGATGACGCGTATTTGGCCTTCGGCGGTGGTGAAGGTCACGCGGCCGTCGCCCACGATGTAGGTCAATCGTTGGTTGACTCGGTAGACGCCGCCGCTGACTTGTACCCATGGCAGGACGCGTAGCAGCCAGCGCGAGGTGATCTCGCGCATTTGCGGCACGGTTTTGGTGGTTGTGGCGAGGGCTCGCGCTGCTTGCGTGCTCAGGCTTAGTCGTGGCCGGTCGCCGTTTAAGCTGACGTCAAGTGTCTCAGTCTCAGTCACGGACACACCTCCCAAAAACTCGACATGGGCTTACTCCAGGTTTAGATAAGCAAGTGCCCGTTAGGCCCTTACCTCCATTAGGGTATCATTCCTCTGATCAAAGTCAAGACGAGAAGCATGCTCCACAGCCAAATACCGACGGACGGAATTATAAAATACCTTCATGTAATTAGATCAAAGTTATTCATGGGGAGGCTACCTGATTTCTTCCTATCTACTACCTTTGAGCCTAATGAACCTTTTGCCTAAAAAGCATGTAACTTACACAGCGCTCTCGAGCGCCGCATAGCCCTGCTCGGCAAAGCACAAAGATCAGGTCTATAGACTTGATAAAAGAGAGCAGCTTAAAATGGCCCCATGGATACTAGACGGTTACGTGAGCTGGATCGGCGATACATGTGGCATGCGTATACGCGCATGGACGAATGGATGGCCAGTGAGCCGCTGGTCATCGAGCGAGCGGAGGGATGCTGGCTCATCGACACCGAAGGACGGCGGTATCTTGATGGAAGCGCTGCTCTCGGGGCGACTGCGCATGGGCATCGGCGTGCCGAGTTGGATGAGGCACTCATCGCGCAGGTTCAGCGGGTGGCGCATACAACGACGTACCTCCTCACTCATCCTGCGGCGGTGGAGTTAGCGGCGCGACTGGCGCGGCTGGCGCCTGCTGGACTGGAGCGTGTGTGCTTCTCCGAATCCGGCTCGGCAGCGATCGAGACTGCGCTGAAGATGGCCTACGCGTATTGGCAGTTTCGCGGTGAGCCTGAGCGGACGCTCTTCGTGTCGATGGATGGCGCTTTCCATGGGGACACGCTCGGATCGACAAGCGTCGGGTTGCTCCGCGATGTCTACTTGCCGTTGCTGTTTCCCGCTCGTACGTTCGCCAGGCCATACTGCTATCGATGCCCGCTCGATCTGTCCTATCCATCGTGCGGTCTCGCGTGCGCGGACACGCTCGAGGATGTGCTTGCCCGTGAGGGCGACCGGGTGGCGGCAGTACTCATTGAGCCGCTTGTCCAGGGCGTGGGGGGGATCATCACGGCTCCCGACGGGCACTTCGCCCGGGTCGCGGAGATCGCGCGCCGGCACGGAGTGCTCCTGATCGCTGACGAGATCCTCACAGGGTTCGGGCGTACGGGGACGATGTTCGCGTCCGAGGCCGAGGGAGTCACACCTGACCTGCTCACGCTGGGTAAGGGCCTGACCGGTGGGTACCTGCCGCTCTCCGCCACGCTTGCAACAGCGGAAATCTTTGAGGCGTTCCTCGGCGAGGGCCGGATGTTCTTGAATGGCAGCACCTACTCAGGCAATCCGCTTGCGGCTGCGGTCGCGCTCGCAAGCCTCGACTTGTTCGAGCAGGAGGATACGGTCGGTCACGTTCGCGCCTTGGCTGGCGTCTTGGCCCGGGAGCTCAAGGCGTTCGAAGGTCTTGCGCACGTCGGTGATATCCGCCAGCACGGGCTGATCGCCGGGATTGAGCTTGTCGCTGATCCCGCGACACGCACGCCGTTCCCGCCTGAGGCGCAGGTCAGCAAGCAGGTGTGTTACCGCGCGCGCGAGCTCGGCCTGGTTATTAGCTCAATGCCTGGTGACGTGATCACGATCATGCCGCCGCTCGCGATGAGCCCGGACGAGCTGCGCTTGCTGATCGCAATACTGCTGAGAGCCGTCCGCGAGGTGACCGAGAACTGATCACGAGCGGCGGGAGGCCTTCAGTCGCGGTCAAGGCCTCTTGATGCGGGTGATGACAGGTCACGGCCGGCGACCACTGTTCGATCTAGGACATCTTCTGCTTGCGTACTATGAATAGGTGACGACGCACGGAGCGAACGGAGGCAATATGGCGAACGTCACGCCGGCCGGGCGCTTGGAGCGCAAGGTGGCGCTGATTACCGGGGCGGGCTCAGGGCTTGGTGCCGCCATCGCGCGGCGCTTTCACGATGAGGGTGCTGTCGTGATCCTGAACGATCTGAATAAGACTGCGGTTGAAGCGGTTGCTGAGGACTTGGGCGGCATCGCGATCGTTGCGGACGTCGCCGACTCGATTGCGGTCAATGCGATGTTTACCCAGATCACCGACCACGTCGGACGCCTCGACATTCTTGTCAACAATGCCGGGATCAGCGGCTTCGAGCACCACCCTGAGCTGCTCAAGGATCATATCGGGCGCGTCATGCAACGAGCAGCCGAGATCGCCGGCGGCGGACCGGTCGTGACCCATGTGGACAGCACGGTTCACATGAGCGATGAGGACTGGCGCCGAATCTTAGCAGTGCACGTCGACGGGACCTTCTTTTGCTGCCGGGAGGCCCTCAAGCTCATGGGGCCCCAGCAGTCCGGGGCCATTATCAACATGGGCTCCGTGGCGGGCACCTCTGGATGGGGCGGCGGTTACACCGGCTACAGCGCGGCCAAAGGCGCAATCCTCGGCTTCACGCGCGCACTGGCCCGCGAAGTCGCCAGTCGCAATATCCGCGTCAACGCCCTTGCCCCAGGATTGATCGGCGGTACGAACATAAGTCGATCGTTTGGGCCAGAGCTGGTCCGCTACGCAGTGGCTCAGACCCCTCTGGGGCGCGAGGGCGAGCCAGACGATGTCGCTTGGGCAGCCGTCTACCTGGCGAGTGACGAGGCCAAGTTTCTCACGGGTCAGGTGCTCGCGCCGAATGGCGGCGTGTACATGAGTCAGTGAAGATGTGGAGAGCAACACTGCTTGACCTGCGCGAAACCAGCGCCACACCCTTTAAAGCGCGCCCGTAGCCAGGAGCCAGTCGTGGACAGACCGTGCGGCGGAATGGGCATGGTCTTCCATCATCGTAAAATGATCACCCGGTACGTCTATAGTTGCGTCAGCAAACTCGCAGGAAGCCTGCCAACTCTCGTCGCTTAACGGGCTCGCCAATCCATCGGAGATGGCATCCGTGGCCCGTACCAGCAAGACGGGAGTGGCGACAGCCGACGGCTCCCAGTCCGCGAATATGCGCAAGTACCCACCCATGGCGGTGAGCTGGATGCTATCCATTGACCCGAACGCTTCCTCCCGCTCAAAAATTGCTTTTATCATTGCGGACTGAACCTGAAGCAACGCCTTGCTGCAGGGCCAGTAGGTGTCCAAAAGAACGACCGCAGCCGGGAAAACGCCGAGTTCTTCGAGGCGGCTCGTGACCGCGTGGGCGATCCACCCACCAGAGGAGTGCCCAACGAGCACGAATGGAGCCCCAGCCGCGCACCGCTGAACAGCTTCGGCCTGCAGGTTAATGACCGCGCTGGCGGAGGCGGGAAGACGCTCCTCTCCGGCGAATCCCGGCTCGGGGAGAACCATGACATCGCGAAGGCCGTGGAAGGTCGCCGCAAAACGCGCATATTGAAAAGCGCTCGCGAGCGGAGTGATCGCGGGGAAACAGATCAAACCGGGTTGCGTGGTGCCTTGGGAGAGCTGGACGAGGCTCGGAGCCGCTTGAAGGTCTGACGAGGCATCGAACGCGGGGCGGAGACGGGATGCGGCCATCAACAGCGCTATGCCTTCGTCGATTTTCCCTAAGTCATAGGCCTGCCGGAAGAGCGACTCGATCGTATCTGGCGCCCCCATGCCAACGGTTGACGTAACCCCATTGCCGCTCACGCCGAGAGACTCGCTCAAGCTCGCCAGCTGCGCTCGCAGATAGGCGGCCAGCCTGGCGGGGGTGGGATGGTCGAAGACCAGCGTGGCGGGCAGCCGCAGCCCGGTCGCGGCACCCAGCCGGTTCCGCAGCTCCAATGCGGTCAACGAGTCGAACCCCAACTCGCGGAACTCCCGTCCGGCGAGCGTCGCTTCCGCCGTGTGCGGCCCGGCGTGTCCCAACACCGCCCCCACCTGGGCGCACACCAGCTCGGTCAGGACCTGCTCGCCGTCGGCCTGGGACAGCCCGGCTACCCGCTGCACCAAGCGGCGGGATCCTGCAGCGATGTCGCCATTGGAGGTGTGGGCAGGCGGTCTGGCCGAGCTGCGGACCAGCCCGCCCAGAAGCGTTGGCAAGGTCCCGGCCCGTGCCTGTGCGCGCAGCGTGGCGGGATCCCAGCGGACCGGGCAAACCACCGTTTCTCCGGCAGCGAGGGCGGCATCGAGCAGCGCCAACCCCTGCTCGACCGGCAGCGGGGCCAAGCCCTGGCGGGTCATGTACGCGAGGTCGGCCTCGCCGAGATCCCCGGTCATCCCCGCGGCCCATGGACCCCATACCAGTGAGGTGGCGGCCAACCCACGTGCCCGCCGATGTGCGGCTAATGCGTCAAGGAAGGTGTTGGCCGCCGCGTAGTTGGCCTTGCCCGGGCTGCCAAGGACGCCAACGACCGAGGAGAACAGCACGAACGCGGACAGGTCCAGGTGTTGGGTGAGCTCATGGAGATGCCATGCGGCGTCCACTTTGGGCGCCAGCACCTGGTCGAGGCGGGCTGGGGTCAATGCGGCGATGACGCCGTTGTCGAGCACACCCGCGGCGTGCACCACCGCGCTCAGCCGTCCCTCGGCGAGCACCGAGCTCACCAATCCCGCCACGGCGTCACGGTCGGTGACGTCACAGGCCGCGATCGTCACGTGGGCGCCCAGCTCAGCTAGCTCTGCCTGCAGCCGGTCGGCGCTGGGGGCTCGTGGCCCGTTGCGGCTGGCCAGCACCACCCGCCGGGCTCCATGCTGGGTGACCAGATGGCGGGCGACCAGCCTGCCCAGCGCGCCGGTGCCGCCGGTGACCAGCACCGCGCCTTCGGGATCGAGCAGCCGACTGGCAGGCGCTGCGCTGGGGGTCATTCGGGTCAGCCGGGGCGCGTACACCCCGCCGCCCCGCACCGCCGCCTGCGGCTCTCCCGACTCCAGCACGCTCGGCAGCAACGCGCAACAACGGCTCAGATCGTCCTGGCTGTCCAGGTCGATGAGGACGAGCCGGCCGGGGTGCTCTGACTGCGCCGAGCGCACCAGTCCCCACACCGGCGCGCATCCTAGGTCCGCCACGTCCTCGTCGCCCACCGCCACCGCGCCACGGGTCACGACCACCAGCTGAGACCCTGCCAGCTGCTCATCGGCAAGCCACGCCTGCAGCAAGGCCAACACCCGGCGTGTGGCCGCCCGCGCCGCCGGCCCCGCTCCGCCTGCCTCAGCGCAAGCGGCCACGACCGCTCGGGCAGCCGGCGCACCATCAGCGACTGCCGCGGCCAGGGACCCGAGATCTGGGTACGTGGTCACGGCGATCCCGGCGCCCTGCAACGCGGCGTCCAATCCCAGCCCGTCCCCGTGAGTGGCGATGACCGCCCACTGATCCGCCATCGATGGGGGAGCGGGCTCGACCGGCAGGTGCGCCCAGTCCACGCGCAGCAACGACTCGTGCTGCCGACCACCCGCGGCCAGCGCTTGGGCGGGCAGTGGCCGTAAGCCGAGCGAGGCGACCGAGGCGACTCGCTGGCCGGCTGTGTCGGTGAGGGTGAGCTCGAAGGCCTCGGGGCCGGCGGGCCGTAACCGCGCCCGCAGCGCCGAGGCTCCGCTGGCGTGCGCTTGCACCCCGGACCACGAGGATGGCAGCCACACTCCCGTCCCACCGTCAGGACCAGCCGGCAGGTCCAACGCCAGCGGATGCAAGGCGGCGTCCAGCAACGCCGGGTGCAGCCCGAATCCGTCCGTCTCGGCCCGCGCCTGTTGGGGCAGCGTGACCTCGGCGAAGACCTCCTCGCCACGCCGCCACACCGCATGGAGCCCTTGAAACGCCGGCCCATACCAAAGGCCTTGCCGGGCAAGGCGGTCATAGACCCCCTCCACCTCGACCGCCGCCGCGCCCGCCGGGGGCCACACCCCCGATCCATTCGCCACCCCGCACCCCGCAACACCATGAGCCAGAACACCGCGGGCGTACCGCACCCACCCCGCGTCCTTGGCCTCACCCCGGGCGTGGACGCTCAGCTCGCGCCGCCCAGACCCGTCAGGCCCGCTCACCGCCACCTGCACCACGACGCCGCCGCCGGTGGGCAATACCAACGGCGCATCGAGGATGAGCTCCTCGATGCGGTCGCACCCGACCCGTGCGCCCGCTTGGAGCGCGAGTTCCACGAAGGCGGCGCCTGGCGCGACCACTACTCCCGCCACCTCGTGGTCAGCGAGCCACGGATGCGACTCAACCGACCACTGGCCGGTGAGCAGGAGCCCGTCGCCATCAGCCAACCCCACCTGCGCGCCGAGCAATGGGTGCTCCGCTGGCTCCACCCCGGCCGCGGTCACGTCCCCCGCGGCTGGGGGGGCGTGCAGCCAGTAGCGTTGCCGCTGGAACGCATACGTCGGCAGCACCACCCGCCGGGCGGGCTTGGGCAGCAATACTTCCCAATCCACGTCGTGGCCGCGGACGAAGAGCTGCGCGACCGCGGCGGCCAGCGCCTCCGCCTCACTGCGGCCTTGCCTGCCAGCCGCGGCGAACACCACCCCAGCCTGGCCGTCGAGGCAGTCCTGGCCGAGGGCGCACAGCTGCGCTTGGGGGCCCAGCTCCAAGAAGCTGGTGACGCCTTGAGCGCCCAGCCAGCGCAGCGCGTCAAAGAACCTGACGGTGTGGCGGGCCTGGCGCACCCAGTAGTCGGGGCTGCACAGGTCGTCGATAGCGGGTTGCCCGGTGAGGGTGGACACGACCGGGATCGCGGGTGGGTGATAAGTCAGCGCCTCGGCCGCCTCGCGCAGCTCAGGCAGGACCGGGTCGATGTGCGGGGAGTGGAACGCGTGGGCGACCCGCAGCCTGGTGGTCTTGCGCCCTTGGGCCTGCCACAGCTGGGCCAGCGCTCCTACAGCGTCGGCGTCGCCGGAGATCACTGTGGACGCTGGCCCGTTGACCGCGGCGACCGCGATATGCTGCTCGCGGCCGGCCAGTAGCGGGGCGATCTCCTTTTCGCCCGCTTGCACCGAGATCATCGCGCCGGTCTGCGGGAGCGCCTGCATGGCCCGGCCGCGGGACGCCACCAGCGCGCACGCGTCAGCCAGCGTCCATACCCCCGCGATGTACGCCGCGGCCAGCTCACCGATCGAGTGGCCGACCAAAAAGTCTGGGGTCAGCCCCCAAGACTGGACCAGCCGGAGCAATGCCACCTCGACAGCGAACAACCCCGCCTGGGCGAATGTGGTCTGGTCCAACAGCTCCGCCTCGGCTGTGCCGGACTCGGCGAATATGACGCCTCGCACCGGCTGCTCGAGGTGGCTGTCGAGATGGGCGCAGACCGCGTCCAGCGCCTCAGCGAACACCGGGAACGCCTCATACAGCTCGCGGCCCATCCCCACTTGCTGCGCGCCCTGACCCGGGAGCAACATCGCCACACCCGCCGGCCTGCCCGCCCCGGCCACGCCTTGGATCACGCTTGGCCACGGCTCACCTGCGGTGAGGGCGTCGAGGCCGGCGAGCAGCTCCTCCCGGTCAGACCCGATCACTACTGCGCGGTGCTCGAACAGCGACCGTGAGGTGATGAGCGCGTGGCCGACGTCTACCGTGCTGAGTCCTGGTTGTGCGCGCACGTGCTCGGCGAGCCGTCCGGCTTGGGCTGCGAGCGCCCCTGCGCTGCGGGCCGACACCACCCACACGCCCATCCCATCAGCGCCGGGAGCAGGCTCTCCCTGGTCGGGCTGGTCGTCCTGGAGTGGGGCTTGCTCGAGGATCACATGCGCGTTGGTGCCGCTGATCCCGAATGAGGACACCCCCGCCCGGCGAGGCTGGCCGGTGTCCGGCCACGCCATGGCCTCGGCCAGCAGCGCGATCCCGCTGTTGGCCCAATCCACATGGGGCGTTGGCTCGTCGGCGTGCAGGGTGGCCGGCAGCAGCCCGTGGCGGAGCGCCATCACCATCTTGATGACCCCGCCCACCCCGGCCGCGGCTTGGGCATGGCCGATGTTGGACTTGAGCGACCCAATCCATAACGGCCGGCCCTCCGGCCGGTCCTGGCCATACACCGCCGCCAACGCCTGCGCCTCGATGGGGTCGCCCAGCACGGTGCCGGTGCCGTGCGCCTCAACCGCGTCCACCTGGGCGGGGTCCAGGCCGGCGTTGGCCAGCGCTTGGGTGATGACGCGTTGTTGGGAGGGGCCGTTGGGGGCGGTCAGGCCGTTGCTCGCGCCGTCCTGGTTGACCGCGCTGCCACGCACCACCGCCAACACCGGATGACCGTGGCGTTGGGCGTCCGGCAGCCGCTCCACCAGCAGCACGCCCACACCCTCAGACCAGCCCGTCCCATCCGCAGCCGCCGAGAACGCCTTGCAGCGTCCGTCCAGGGAGAGCCCGCGCTGCCGGGAGAACTCCACAAACAGCGCTGGGCTGGCCATCACCGCCACCCCGCCGACAAGCGCCAGCGAGCACTCACCCCGGCGCAGCGCCTGGCAGGCCAGGTGCAACGCGACCAGCGAGGACGAGCAGGCCGTGTCCACACTCACCGCAGGGCCTTGCAACCCGAGGGCGTACGCGATGCGGCCCGAGGCCACGCTGGCGGCGCTGCCGATGCCCAGATAGCCCTCCAGCTCCTCGGGCGCGCGCTGCAGCCGTGTGGCGTAGTCGTTATACATGATCCCGGCGAACACGCCGGTGTCGCTGCCGGCCAGCGCCGCCGGGTCGATCCCCGCCTGCTCTACCGCCTCCCAGCAGGTCTCCAGCAGCAGCCGCTGCTGCGGGTCGATCGCCAACGCCTCCCGGGGGCTGATGTTGAAGAACTCGGCGTCGAACTCGGCCGCATCGCGCAGGAACCCGCCGTGGCGCACGTAGCTTGTCCCCGCCCGGTCAGGGTCAGGGTCATACAGCCGGTCGAGGTCCCAGCCACGGTCGGCCGGGAACGCCGAGACGGCGTCCACGCCCGCGGCCACCAGCTCCCACAACCTTTCCGCATTGTCCGCCCCGCCGGGGAACCGGCAGCCGATCCCCACGATCGCGATTGGCTCGTCGTGAGGCGCTCCTGCTCTCACCGCGGGGGTCTGCTGCCCGGCATGGGCGCCGAGCAGCTGGCCGCGGAGGTGGGCGGCAAGCTTGGCGGGGGTGGGGTAGTCGAACACCAGCGCTGCGGGGAGCTGCAGGCCGGTCGCGGCGCCCAGCCGGTTGCGCAGCTCGACCGCGGTCAACGAGTCGAACCCCAGCTCGCGGAACTCCCGGGTGACGCCTATCGCCTCGGGCCTGCTGTGGCCGAGCACGGCCGCCGCCTCGGCCGCGACTAGCGCTGCCAGGATCTGCTCACCCTCGGCTTGGGGCAACCCCGCGAGGCGCCGCTGGAGCGCTGATCCGTCAGTGCCCCCAGCGTCCACGCTGCGCCGGACCGGGCCGCGGACCAGGCCTCGGAGCAGCGCTGGCGCCATCCCCGCTTGGGCCTGGGCGCGCAGCGCAGCGCTGTCCCAGCGGACCGGGCAGACCACCGCCTCGTCGAGGCTGAGGGCAGCGTCGAGCAATGCCAATCCCTGCTCGGCTGAGAGGGGGAGGATGCCCTGGCGGGCCATACGCGCGAGGTCGGCCTCACCCAGTTCGCTGGCCATGGTCCCGCGCTGCGCCCACAAGCCCCACGCGAGTGAGGTTGCGGGCAGGCCCTGCGCCCGCCGGTGCGCAGCCAAGGCGTCGAGGAAGGTGTTGGCGGCGGCGTAGTTGGCTTGGCCGGGGCCGCCGAGGATGCCCGCGGCCGAGGAGAACAGCACGAACGCGGACAGGTCAAGATCTTGGGTGAGCTGGTGGAGGTGCCACGCGGCGCCCGCTTTGGGGGCCATGACGCGGTCGAGCCGTTGCGGCGTCAACGCGGTGATGACGCCGTCGTCGAGCACACCCGCGGCGTGCACCACCGCGCTCAACCGGCCCTCGGCGGTGATCGAGTCGATCAGTGCGGCGAGCGCGTCCCGATCACTGACGTCGCACGCCGCCACCGTCACCTGGGCGCCGAGTTCAGTCAGCTCGGCCTCCAGCTCGGCGGCGCCTGGGGCTTGGGATCCGCTGCGGCTGGCGAGGACCACCCGCCGTATCCCGTGCTCAGTGACCAGGTGGCGGGCGATGAGCCCGCCGAGCGCGCCGGTGCCGCCCGTGATCACCACCGCGCCTTGGGGATCGAGTAATGGGCGGGTGGTGTTTGTGTTGGCTGGTGTGGTTCGGGCGAGCCGGGGGATGAGCGCGTTGCTCTGACGCAAGGCCACTTGCGGCTCGCCGGACGCGAGCGCCGCTGGGAGCGCTTGGAGGGAATCGCCGGTGCCGTCGAGGTCGACGAGGACGAGCCGGCCGGGGTGCTCTGATTGCGCCGAGCGGACCAGTCCCCAGATGGGGGCGCATTCCAGGTCGGTGACGTCCTCGTCGCCTGCCGCGACCGCGCCGCGCGTCACGATTGCGAGCTGTGATGAGCCGAGCCGCTCATTGGCGAGCCAGGACTGTATGAGGGCTAACGCCTGATGGGTGAGGGCACGCGCCCCCTCCGCCATCCCGCCCGCCCCAGCCTGGCTGGCGCACCCTGCGAGCACGACCTGGGGGGCCGGGTCGCCAGCGGCGAGCGCCTCACTGAGCGATTCCAGGCCGGGATAGGCTCTGGCTGTGAGTCCGGTGGCCGTCAGCCCAGCGGCCAACCCCAGCTCGTCATCACCCACTATGGCCCATTGACCGGCCGCCACTGGCGCATCTGGCTCGATCGGCAGCCGGGTCCAGTCCACACGGAACAACGGCTCGTGATCCCCGCTGCGTGCCCGCAGCTGCTCAGCGGGCACCGGCCGCAGGGTTAGCGACTCGATCGAGGCCACTCGCCCGCCGGCGCTGTCCGCTACCTCCAGCCCCACCGCGTCGTGGCCTACTGGCCACAGCCGCACACGCAACACCGAAGCGCCCGTGGCGTGCACACGCACCCCACCCCATAAGAACGGGAGCCGCACGCGCTCGCCATCGGCCTCCGTGCGTATGAACGGGCCGAAGGTCACCGCGTGGAGCGCGGCGTCCAGCAGCGCCGGATGCACCGCGAACGCCCCGACGTCATCCTGAAACTCTTGCGGCAGTGCGACCTCGGCAAACACCTCGTCGCCCCGCCGCCACACCGCGCGGAGCCCTTGGAACGCTGGCCCGTAGCCCAGGCCTTGCTCAGCCAGACGGTCGTACAGGTCATCGATGTCGACCGCGACCGCGCCTGCTGCAGGCCACACCTCCAAACCGCATGGGGCCGCCCGTCCAGACCCCGCGGTCGCGTCGCCAGCCAGGACACCGCTGGCGTGACGCGTCCACGTGGCATCTGCGCCAGACCACACCGCCTCGCCCGAGGCGCCCTCTACCTGCGAGTACAGGTTGAACGGTCGCCGGGAGAGCTCGTCGGGTCCGCCGATCACCACCTGCAGCCGCACTGCGCGGTCTTCGGGCAGCACGAGCGGCGCCTCGAGGATGAGTTCCTCGATGAGGTCGCAGCCGGCCTGCGCGGCTGCTTGGAGCGCGATCTCCACAAAGGCGGTGCCGGGCAGGATCACTGTGCCCATCACCTCATGGTCAGCCAGCCATGGGTGGGTTTGGGTGGACAGCCGGCTGGTGAGCAGGAGCCCGCCGCTGTCGGCCAATGCCATCTGCGCGCCGAGCAGCGGATGCGCGGCGGGTTGCACGCCGGCTGCGCTCACGTCCCCCGCCTGCGCAGGAGCCTGGAGCCAGTAGCGTTGCCGTTGGAACGCGTAGGTGGGTAGCTGGATACGCCGCCCACTGGGGTGTGCTGCCGCCCAGTCCACCCCGCAGCCTTTGACGAATAGCTGCGCCGCAGAGGTCAAG
>Ga0081538_10000872_pt1 | contig 32589 bp, 29 predicted proteins | sample TabmetS5T2R1_FD_71022 | JGI IMG/M metagenome (GOLD analysis project Ga0081538, IMG submission 71022) | Tabebuia heterophylla rhizosphere microbial communities from the University of Puerto Rico - S5T2R1 | ecosystem: Host-associated > Plants > Roots > Rhizosphere ...
CGACGACGAGCACGCGGTTGGCCATGGGCGAGGAGGATACCGCCAGCTCTAGCTCTCGAGGTCGTACGGGTTGCGCCCGCAGGTCCCACCGGGCGCCGCGGCGACGAAGCCGGTCCAGAGCTCCCACCAGACGGTGCCGGCGGTCCCGCCGTTCCCGAGCGCCCCGAGGACGACCATCCTCTGGTCGCTGGTGACGAAGAGGGGAGACCACTCGTCGCGGAGGCCCTCCAGGGCCTCGGGCCCGTCCTCCCAGGCGATCCAGCGATCCTTGTGCACGAGCAGCAGCGTGCCGGCCGCAGGCGGGACGTCGCCGAGGGACTCGAGCGTCTCGATCTCGCCGTCCCAGATCTCTCGGCCGAAGGTCGAGCCCGTGTACGCGGGCAGCAGCCGGCTCGTGAACCTGTCGGTCCACACGACGTTCTTCTGCGCTGCCTCCGGCGTCGAGAACCACGAGCGGAGCTCGTGCCAGCGCGTGGCCGGATCGTTCCTCCACGCCTCGCGGCCCTCGCAGCCCGAGTACTCGCGAAAGCCGGGGAGCAGGACCACAGCGGCGAGCGCGACGGCCGCCAGCTGAGCGGCGCGGAGCCCGCGGGGGCCGTCGAACCTGCGTCGCAGGAGGAGCCACAGGCCGCCGAACGCCCCCATCACGAGCGGCGGGAAGATCGGGTACCAGTAGCGGATGTTGGTGATGTTCAGGACCCAGTGGCCGGAAGAGAACGACCCGAGCCCAACGATGGCCATCACGACCAGGAAGCTGAGGAACCACGCCGCCAGCAGCCAGAGACGGCGGTCTCGAAGCCGCACGAGCGCAAAGAGGGCGAGGGCGGCGAGCAGGATGAACACCCAGCCGGTGTCCCACGCCAGCAGCAGACGGGGAAAGACCAGCAGGGTGTCGAAGAGGCTGCCGAGCTGGTCCTGGATGTACGCCATCCGCACCCCGCCTTCGACCGCGTCCCCCTGGCCCCGCTCGAGCAGGAGCCGCGCGTGGACGACCGGGTCCCCCGCGTACGCCCAGCCGTAGACGAGCTCGAGCGCTGCGGTGGCCAGGGCGGCGCCCGCCAGCAGGGCGACCCGGCGCAGGGAGTACCCGAGCAGCAGCACGACGGCAACGACGGCTGGAAGTAGGATCGGACTGAACTCGCGGACGAGGTAGCTCCAGCCGAGGAGGACGCCGCCGCATACCACTGCGACCGTCGGCATCCAACTCTTCGTGCGCGCATCCGGTCGCAACCCTCCGAGCAGCAGGCAGAGGAACGCCGCCGTGAACGTCGCGGTCGCGGTAACGTCGGGGAAGATCTGGCTCGAGTTGACCAGGTAGTTGACGTTCAGGCCGGTCACGAGCGCCGCCGCTCCCGCGAGCACGCGGTCCCGGAAGAGAAGGAGCATGGTCGCGAAGACGGCGGCGACGAGGGCCATCCCCGAAAGCAGCGGAACTGCGTAGAGGGCGGCCTCGGACGGCCCGAAGACGAGGATCGCCGCGCTGACCGGGGCGAGGAGCCCGATCCGCAGCGTGAAGAGGTCCGCCTCGACGTCCGGGAAGTCGGAGGCCGCGCGGAAGTACCACGACGGGTCGAAGGGGTGCGGCCCCTGCAGGAACACGAGCTGGACGACCAGGTAGAGGGCGACGACCGCAGCGCCGACCGCCCAGTCGAGCCGGGCCGTCCGGCTCGGCCGCGAAACCGGCGGCTCCCCGACCGGCAGCGGCTCGCGCGGTGCCTCTTGCGTGGTGCCCGTCACCTTCATGCCGTGGCTCCCAGTCGCTTACTATGGTGGACTTGCGTGCGGGAAGGTCGTTGGAGCGGCTGCCGGCCCGTGTCACGCGAGCCAGCGACGGCGTTCTCGACTTCCTCGCGCTCGCCTTCGCCGCGTGGACGATCGTCTACCACGTCTGCCTCGTGTTGCGCGTCGGCGCGGTCCCGGCCGGGGTCGTGGCGACGATCCTGCTCGTGCCCTGCGGGCTCCTCGCCGCGCAGGGCGAGCCGGCCGGCGATCCGCCTGCAACGCCGGCCGGAGGCGCAGGCTCGTGGCTCCGGCGCCTCGTCGCCCTGAACGCGATCGCGGGCGTCGCCGCGGCCCTGCTCTTCGCCTTCACGGACGTCCACTGGCGGGCCGTGTGGTTCGTCTGGGCGCTCGCCGCGGTCGCCGCCGTCCTCGTCACGACGATGCGGCCTGCGAGCGGGCTCTTTCCGGAGCCCGAGGGCGAAAGCCCCCGCCTGGCCTGGCTGACGACCGCCGTCGCCTTCGGCTGGGCCGCCGTGCTCGGGCTCGTCGCCCTCTTCGTCGTCCGCGGCGCCGAGGACGACACCTACTACGTCCATCACTCGACCTGGATCGCCGAGCACGGCAGCTTCCCACTCCGCGACACGATCTTCTCCGAGGAGGTCTTCCCCGCGATCATCTACCCACCGCTCTCCTCCTTCGAGGCGGCAGTGGGGACGATCGCCCGCTTCACCGGTCTGGCGGTGCCCGACCTCGTCTACTACGTTGCCGCGCCGCTCGTGAGCGCGGTCGGGGTGCTCGCCGTCTGGCGCCTGCTCCGCGCCTGGCGTGCGCCGCTCCTCCCCGTCGCCCTATCCGTGGCGATGGTCTTCCTCCTCTGGGACGCGCCGAAGCACGAGGCGTACGGCGACACGATCGTCGCCCGCAGCTGGCACGGGAAGGTGGCCCTGGCGGCGGTGCTCGTACCGCTGCTCTTCGTGCTCCTCCAGAAGTACGTCGAGCGGCCGACCAAACGGGGCCTCGTCCTCCTGGCGGCAGCGGGCACGGCAGGCGTCGGCCTCAGCAGCACGGCGGTCTTCCTCATGCCCGTCGTCGCGGCTGGCTGCACGGCGGCGATCGCGTGGACCGCGCCCAGGCGGGCCGCGATCGCATTGGCCGCAGTGGCGGCGTACCCGGTCGGCGCGGGGATCGCGGCCGCGGCCGTCGGCGGCCGGACGGTGGTGAGCAACCCCTTTTCGCCGCCGGGGCACCTCCTCGACATCGTCCTCGCCGAAGGCGTCCTCGCCCTCGTGGCCGTCGCGGCGATCCTCCTCGCCCCCACGCTCATCCCGAACGCTTCGGCGGCGAGGATGACGTCGGCGACCGTCCTGCTCGTCACCCTCCTCATGGCGCCGCCCGTGACGCGTGCCGTCCACGACGTCGCGGGCCTCGGTCGCGTGCTGTGGCGGCTTACCTGGGCGATCCCGACCGCCGCACTCATCGGCGTGCTTGCCGTCGCCCTCGCGGCTCGCGTCCGCTCGCCGGTCCTCAGGCTGCTTCCCGCGACTCTCCTCTGCGCGGCGTTCGTCGCCTGGGGAGCGCCGTCCTGGACACCGGGCGAGGTCTACCTCGCGGAGCGGCCGTCGTGGAAGCGGCCCCCTGCGACGATCGGCGCGGCGAGCTGGATCCTCTCCCACGCCTGGCCGGGGGACGTCGTCCTCGCACCGACGAGAGTGAGCCAGACGATCGCGGCGACGTCCGGGGAGGTCTACACGGTCGCACCGCGGATCTTCTACGCGCGCGCCCTCGAGGGCACTCCCGGCGCACATGCTGGGATGCGGATCCTGCTCGCCGCCTTTGCCAAGGACGGGCTCGAGGGCACGATCCCGCGCACCGACCGGATACCTACGGCCGGCGAGGTCGAGGAAGCGCTCGGGCTCGTGGGCGTGGACCTCGCCTGCGTCGTCGACGACCCGGAGACGCGCGAGGTGCTGGCCGCCGCCGGCTACGAGCCGGTGGACACGGCCCGAGGGCTGGTCTGCGCGCGCCGCTCCCTATAGTGCGCCGGTGAATACAGGGAGGCTCGAGCGGCTTTCGGCCCGGGCCGTGCGCCTGTCCGACAACCTCCTCGACTTCTTCGTGCTCGCGGTCGGGGCCTGGACCGTCGTCTACCACGCGAGCCTCGTGCTGGACGTCGGCGTCACCGGCGCTGTGATCGCCGCCGGTGCCATCGCCGTTCCTTGCGCGTGGCTCGCGTTCCGGCGCCGCGACGCCCTTCCGCCCGCGGCCCGCCTGCCCGATCCCCCGACGTGGACGCGGCGCCGGCTGAGGCTCACCCTCGGCGGCTACGCGCTCGCGGTCGCGGCGAGCGCGGCCGTCTTCGCCTTCGCGTCGGCTCCCTGGGCGGCCACGTGGTCATTGCTCTTCGTCGCGGCGGGGGCCGGCGCCGTCCTGTCCTACCTACGCGCCACCGGGCGGCTCGGGCTCGAGCTTGTCGCGGACGACGACCCGCCTTCGCAGATGTGGCCGGGCACTGTCATCACGCTCGCCTGGGCGCTCGGGCTCGCGATCCTCTCCCTCTTCCTCGTCCGGCCCGACTCGGACGACACGCAGTACGTCCGCCTGACGACGTGGATCGCCGACCACGGCGAGTTCCCCTTGCGAGACGTCCTCTTCTCCGACCAGGTCTTCGAGGCGATCTTCTATCCGCCGCTCTCCTCGTTCGAGGCGCTGGTCGGCACGGTTGCGCGCCTCGGAGGCGTCTCCGGGGCGAGCGCCAGCTACTACCTCGTGCCGCCGCTGGCAAGCGCGCTGGCCGTGCTCGCGCTCTGGCGGCTTCTCCGCACCTGGCGCGTGCGGCTGGTCGGGCTCGCCCTCTCCACGGCCCTCGTCTTCCTGCTCGTGGCGGCACAGGAGCACCGGACGCTCGGCAATCTCTTCATCGGGCGCATCTGGCAGGGGAAGGTGGTCTTCCTCGCAGTCCTCGTCCCGCTCCTCTTCGTCCTGCTGCACGAGTACGTCGAACGGCCGAATCGACGCGGGTTCGTGCTCCTGGCCGCGGCCGGCGCCGCCGGCGTGGGGCTCACGAGCACCGGCTCGTTCCTCGTCCCGATCCTCGCTGCGGGCTGTCTCACGCCCTTCGTCCTCCGAGCGCCGACGAAGGCCGCGGTCGGGTTCGCCGCGGCGGCCGCTTATCCCCTCGGAGCCCTGCTCGTCTCGGCTGCTCTGGGCGGGCGGCGCGCCGGAGGTGACCTCGCCTCGGACGTGGTCGTCGAGGAGATAGCCCGGTACGTCATCGGCGACGGCCTGTTCGCGTTCCTCGCGCTCGCGTCGGCCCTGGTCGCGCCGCTGCTGATGAGGAGCCGCCCCGGCGCGCTCATGGCCTCGGGCACGCTGCTGCTCGTCGTCGTCTTCTATGCCCCGCCGGTCCCGTCCCTCGTCTGGGAGGTCACGGGCATCGGCCGCGTCCTCTGGCGCGTGGCCTGGGTCGTCCCCTTCGCCGCCCTCGTCGGGGTCGTTGCGACGGCGGCGCCGCTAAGCGTCCGGCACCCGGCCCTGCGCGCCCTTCCTGCGCTGGCCCTCTGCGGAGTGCTCGTCGCCTGGGGTAGTCCCGTCTGGGACGACGCGACTGTCGAGGACGAGCCGTCCTGGAAGCGGCTCCAGATCCAGATCGCGGAGGCACGCCGGATCATCGACCACGCGGAGCCGGGAGACATCATCCTCGCGCCGGTGCAGGTCAGTCAGACGATCCTCGTCATGTCGAGCGACGTGACGACGGTCTCGCCGAGGCCGTTCTACGTCCTCGCCCTCGACGACGAGCCGGACGCCCATGCCGACGAGCGTCTGCTCCTGCAGGCTGCAATCGAGCCCGAGGTCGGCGGGGCCATCGAGGGGTGGCCGCGTGAGCCGCCCGCGGCGGACGACGTCGCCGAGGCGCTCGAGACGGTCGGCGTCGACATTGCGTGCGCGAACAGCCGCAGCGCCGGGCGCGAGCTGATGGCCGAGGCCGGCTTCGTTCCCTCGTTCCGGGCGAAGCGGCTTGCCTGCTACGCGCCTTCCCCGTCGGAGTAGTCGCCGTGCCGCGAGGGCCGAGCTCGGGGAGGCTGCCTGGCGTCGTCGAGCACATCGCCGACGGGCTCCTGGATTTCGCCGTGCTCGCTTTCGCCGGGTGGACCGTCGTCTATCACGCGTGCCTCGTGCTGCGTCTGGGGACAGGCTGGGCCATCGCGGCGGGATCGGTTGCCCTAGGAATCTCTGCCTGGCTGGCGCTGCGATGGCGGGATACCAACCGCACCGCGCCGGGCAACGATGCCGTGTCGCACGACGGACCCCGACATCCTCGGAGGAACCTCGTCGTCGCCCAGACGTGTGCCGCTGTGCTCACAGCCTTGCTGGTCGCGTTCTTCAGCCCCCCTTGGACGGTTGCCTGGCCGGCGCTCGTCCTTGCGGCAGCTGGATCGGTAGCGCTCGCATTTCGCCGAGCGGGCGACGAGGCCGCCGGTTCGTCCGCGCCCTCGGCGTCAGCCAGCGCGGTGGCCGTGATCTGGACGTTCGGGTTGGCCGCGTTCTCGCTCTTCTTGGTGCGGCCGGACGCAGACGACACCTACCACGTGCGGCTGTCCTCGTGGATCGCCGCACACGGCCGTTTCCCGCTCCGCGACTTTCTCTTCTCGGACGAGTCGTTCCCGGCGATCATCTTTCCGCCCACGTCGTCCTTCGAAGGGCTCGTCGGCGCAGCATCGCAGGCAACCGGCGTCTCATCTCCCGCTCTCACGTATCTCCTGGTCACGCCGACCGCGAGCGGGCTAGCGGTCCTCGCGCTGTGGCGCCTCCTCCGAATCTGGAGCGTGTCGTCGGTCGGCCTCACGCTCTCGATCAGCCTCACGTTCCTGCTTTTCAACACGCAAGGCCTGTTCGCGCCCGGGAACCTCTTCATCGGCCGCCTGTGGCAGGGGAAGGTGGTCTTCACCGCCGTCCTCGTCCCGATCCTCTTCGTCCTGCTGACGAGGTACCTGGCACGGCCCGAGGGCCGACTGCTGGTGCTGCTCGCGGCTGCAGGGATCGCAGCAGTCGGACTCACCTCGTCAGCGGCGCTCGTCGTTCCGGTCCTCGCCGCCGGCTGCGTGCTCCCGGTTACGAAGCGGCAGCCGCGCCGCGCGGCCGCCGCCTACGCAGCCACCACGGCGTACTCGCTCGGGACACTGCTCGTCACTGCCGCGCTCGGTTCGCGTCGAGCTGCTGTCTACGACGTCGACGTGTTCGCTCCGAGATTGCTCGACTTCGTGGTCGGAGAGGGTGTCGTCGCGTTCATCCTGGTCCTGGCCCTGCTCTTCGCGCCACCGTCGATTCCCCGGACGCTCGCCGCCCGCATGACTGCGACGACGGTCCTGCTCGTCTCCTGCCTACTCTCCCCTCTCGTCGTCCGCCTCTTCTTCCACACCTCCGGCGTGGGGCAGGTTCTCTGGCGATGGACCTGGGCCGTGCCCGCCGCGGCGCTCGTGGGCGTGCTCGCTACCCAGGCGCTCCGCACGCGAACCGCCCTGGGGAGGGCGATCGTCGCAGTCGGGCTTCTCGTGGCCGTCGTGGCGGCGGGAACGCCTCTCTGGTCGAAAGCCGGCGCGCTGGTCGCGGACGAGCCGGCGTGGAAGCGCTACCCAAGGGACGTGAGGACGGCTCACCGAGTCCTCGCGGCCGCACAGCCCGAAGACGTCATCCTGGCTCCGGACCAGATCAGCCAAACGGTGCTGCTCGCTTCGGGGACCGTGACGACCGTCGCCCCGCGCCGGTTCTACGCGGCGGCGCTGCGGGACGTTCCCGATGCCCATGCGCCTGAGCGGCTGCTCCTCCACCGGTTCGTCAATCACGGGCTCCGAGCGAGACCAAGCTCGCGCGAGGATCCGCTGGACACCCCGGCCGTCATTCGAGCCCTCCGCACTGTGGGTGTGGATATCGCCTGTGTCTCGGCACGCGACCCGGAGCGGCGGACCGTGCTCCTGACAGCCGGGTTCTCGCAGCTCTTTGCGCGCGAGGGCGTCACGTGCCTGGAGGCCCGCACGAGGCTCGTTGCCGGAGGCCGATGAGCATGGGCCGCCGTTCGCTTCGGATCGGTTCGACCGACCCACGAGGGCCGACGCGACCTCAGGTGTTGGGGACGCCGCGCCGGCTGAGAGCCCGCGCCACCGTCACCCGCCAGCGGAGAGGCACCTTTCGTCGATACCGCTTCGGGACGAGCCGGACCGCGCGGGGGACCCGGCTCCGGCGCCCGGGGCGGCGGGCGGCGACGATCGACGATTGGGCGATCGCCTCGGCATCCTCGTACAGTTCGACATAGGCGGCGCGGGCGGACTCGAAGCGCTCGACGGCGGGATCGGGCTCCGGCCCGTTGGACGCGAGGTCCGACATGAGCTCCCAGACCTCGTCGGCGAGCGCGCGGAGGCTTGCGGGGATCTCGAAGTCCTCCCAGGTCGCGCGGGACCTGCTCAGGGACCGGTCGATGAATTCGTGCACCTGGACGATGAGCTGCGCAGGCGCATCGCGGACCACGGCGAGATCGAGCTCCTCGCCAACGCGCGCGACCGTCTTCGTCCAGTCGTCGAGCAGGTCGTCGTAGCGCACGACCGAGCGACGATGGTCGCGTGTCGCGCGCTCGGTGAAGAGCGACTGGTTGACCCAGCCCGCGGTACGGTCGATCTCGCCCTGCCAGTTGCCGTACGAGCGCTGCTTGCTCTCGACGACCGCGGCCGGATGGCGCACGACCGTGGCGAAGCGGGCCACCGCGCCGACCTCCTCGCCGCAGGCGCGCCAGAGAGGCAGAAACCACGACAGCCTCGGATCCTTGATGACCACGTCGTCGGACTGGCGAAACTGCTCTTCGAGCCAGTCCCGGAGCTCCTGCTTGACCGCCTCGTCGAGCGCGACGTTCGCCGTCAGCGCCCAGGCGCCCGGACGCGCGTCGGCGACCTGCACGCCGGCGCGGTTGAGCAGCCTCGTGTGGAAGTCGACGACCCATTTCGACTCGGAGAACCCGCGCGGGTTGGTCGAGTCGGCCACGACCTCCGGCTGGGGGACGTGGAAGCCGAGACGGGCGAGGATGCCGGTGAAGAGGCTCGTCCCGCTTCGGCCCGAGCCTGCCACGAGGAGCAGGGTCCGCCTCGGCGTTTCGGACGCCGGGGCCGGTGGTGTCGCGTTGTGTTCTTCGGACGGTCCGATCGGCATGTGCTCGGGGCTGAGAGGCGCGCCCACCGCCAGGAAGCCGGCCGGTCGGGCGTCTGATCGCGGGAAGCTTAGCCAGACCTGCGTTCCCCATGCCGCAGGCCGTCAGGGCTCGGTTTGGCCGCTCTCCGGCGCGTACACTGACTCTCCGTGCCCATGGGGAAGACGACCATGACCGAGACCGTCCACGCGGCGCTTGCGCCCGAAGCCGAGGCCTCGCCTCCGGAGCCCGCGCCTCCCTTTGCCGACCACGTCGAGCGGCGAACGGTCGTGCTGCCGGAGCAGCGCATCCTCTTCCTCCCCATGCCGAAGGCGGGCTGCACCTCTGTCCTCTGGCTCCTCGCAGAGCTCGTCGGGATCCCCGCCGAGACTTTCGCCCAGTCGTCGCTGCCCGAGGTATCGCCGGCGCTGACCATCCACGACATGAACCTCTGGGGTGACGGCCGACGCCTCGGCGACTACGAGGGCGAAGAGCGCGAGCGCGTGCTCAGCGAGGAGGGCTGGTTCCGCTTCTCGGTCGTGCGGCATCCGGCGCCGAGGCTCTGGTCGGCTTGGCAGTCGAAGCTCCTCCTCCGGGAGCCCCGCTTCCTGGCCACCTTCGGCGAGGAGCCTTGGTTTCCCCGCCTTCCCGACGATCCTAAGGATCTGATCGAGGACTTCCGGCGCTTCATCGCGGCGCTGCCCGGAGGCTCCGCCGAGGACGTTCACTGGGCCGTCCAGTGGCAGCTCGCCGCGCAGCTCCCGCTCTCGCACGTGGGGCGCCTGGACTCCCTCGACGAGACGCTCGCGCTCCTCCGCGCCCACCTCTCCGAGGACGTCGAGCTCCCCCCAGGGAACGAGGAGAACCGGATGGCGCTGCCGCTGCCGCCCGGCGCCTACGACGACATCGCCCGGCGGGTCCTCCACGACCGCTACCGGGACGACTTCGAGCACTTCGGCTTCGAACGGGTCGAGCCGCTCGAGGACGAGGAGGAGACCGCTCGCTGGCAGGAGTCTGTCCGCCCCCTGATCCCGATGCTCAGCGACATGATCGACAAGAACACTCGGATCGGCCAGCTCCACCGGATCGCGCGCCGTGCAGACTCGGCCGAGCGGCAGCTCGAAGGCGCGTCCACCCGCAGGGAAGGTCGCGCGCATTCTCCGGTGCTGACCAATCTCGAGGGCGTTGGAGAGTTCAACGTGCGCTGGGCCTGGGCCGAGGTGAAGCCGGAGCCCGGCTTCACCGCCGTCGTGCGGGTCAAGAACGAAGCCCGGGCGCTTCCGTGGGTGCTGCCGCCCCTCCTGGACGCGGTCGCCCGGGTCGTGCTCGTGGACAACGGCTCGACGGACGGCACGACCGATGTCGCACGGGAGGCAGCGGCCCGGGCCGGGGCCGCCGAGCGGCTCGAGCTTCGCGACTACCCCTTCGACGTCGCCCGCTGCGGTGAAGAGCACCTGGGCACGCCCGCCGAGTCCGTTCACAGCCTGGCGTACTTCTACAACTGGGCGTTCTCCCACGTCCGCACCTCCTACGCGCTCAAGTGGGACGGCGACATGGTGCTCGCCGACACCGCCGTCGGCGCGCTCCGCGACCTCGTCTGGCAGCTCCAGGGCTCGGAGGCCGTGGTCAGGATCCCGCGCTACCCCCTCTACGTGGCCGACGACCGGCATGCGTTCCTCGACATCGGCCTCTCGAATTGCGAGCCGTGGGCCTGGCCGAACCGGCCAGGCTACTCCTTCGTCAAGGCCATGGAGTGGGAGCAGCCGATCCTCCCGCCCGGCATTCCCCGGATCATCCTGCCCGACTGGTCGTGCGTGGAGCTGAAGTTCCTGGACGCCGACGAGTTCGACCACTGGTCGGCCACCGACTTCGACGCCAGCGAGCGGACGCAGCGCAAGCGGCGCGAGTGGGAGGTCTTCCGCTCCCTCGCCGACGGCGGCGAGCCGCCGGGGGACGTCGTCCCCATCGAGGCGCCGGAGGGCGTCCACGTGATCGACCACGTTCGCGCGACCTGGCTGCCCGAGCGGGAGCGGCAGCCGGGCGACCGGGCCGAGCGCATCCTGCGCCAGCTGGCGCGCCTCTAGGAGGGTTTGGCGGAATGTCGCTCGTCGCCGGGGTGCGATGGTCGTTCCGAGGCAAGGACGCAGGGAGCGCCCGTAGCGGGTGAGCTACGGGCGCGACCGAGGACGCAGTCCTCGGGGCGAGCAGCGCGGCCCGGCGGCACAGCGGTCATTTCGTCAAACCCTCCTAGGCCCGGCCCGCGGCGACGAGCTGGGCCGAGGTCAGCCGGGCGGCGACGGGGTTCGGCTCCCGGCGCTGCCGCCACCGGTCCTGCAGCCGCTCGACGCGGCGGTAGCCCTCCCGCGTCGCCCGGACGTAGGCGTACCGGGCCAGGTGCGCCGCCGAAGGGCGGCCGGCGCCGGTGAGCTCGTAGCCGAACTGCTCCATTCGCCGGGCGAGGACCGTCTCGCAGAGCTGGAGCTCCCAGGGCTCTAGGTGGCCGCGCCAGCGGCCGATCCGGGCGGTCGTTGCCGCTCCCTCCCGCGTGCTCCGGTGCCAGCGCTTGTCCGGCACGACGGCGGTGACGAACCGCTCGGGCTCCGCCATCGCGGGTTCGTACTCCTCGCGGAGCCCCGCGCAGAGGCGCTTGAGCTCTCCTTCGGGATCCACCACGAGGCGCTCGTACTGCACCTGCACGATCGGCCATCTCCGCGCCGCCTCGGCGGTGAGGTCGATCGCCCTCGCCCACGCCAGCACGGAGTGGTGGCTCGTGCGCTTCCACCAGGGCACGCGCCTGAGGGAGGCGACGCAGTCCCGCGGGTCCCTGACGATGTGGACGAGCTGCGCGTCCGGGAAGAGCCGCATGACGATGTCGATGTGACGGTAGTAGCCCGGCCGCTTCTCCCCCCAGCGCGGGCGGCCGAAGCGCTCGGCGTAGGACCGCAGCACGATCCCGATCGCCGACCCGAACGTCGGCGGGCCGGCGACGATCTGCTCGACCGTCTCCTTCGGGTCGAGGCCGAGGTTGCCGAAGTAGCGGCCGGCAGCGACGAACTCCCCCAGAGCGCGCCGGTTGGCCGGGTCCTCCAGGTCCCCGAAGCGGAGCCGCTGCCGGTAGGCCGGGAGGATGAAGCGCGTCTCCGGCGCGATTGCGATTCGGGGATGGGAGTGCAGCATCACCTGCAGCATCGTCGTCCCCGAGCGTGGGCACCCGAGGACGATGACCGGCCGGTCGCTCGTCCCTACCGTTTCGCGCGAGCCGCTACTCGTTCCGATACGCCTCGATAAGGATCTCGGCGACCTCGGGGCGCGTGAACTCGACGGGAGGAAGCTCGCCGGCGGCCAGCAGCTCCCGCACCTTCGTGCCCGAGAGGAAGACGTGGTCGTCGCCCCCGTGCGGGCACGTCTTCGGCGTCGCCATCTGGCCGCAGGCCTTGCACCAGAAGGAGTGCTCGAAGAACATCGGCTCGATGTCGAGCTCGTGGGGCTCGAGGTCGTCGAAGATCAGCTGGGCGTCGTACGTGCCGTAGTAAGTGCCGACGCCGGCGTGGTCGCGCCCGACGATGAAGTGCGAGCAGCCGTAGTTCTTCCGGCAGATCGCATGCCAGATCGCCTCGCGCGGGCCGGCGTAGCGCATCGCCGCAGGGAACGCCGAGACGACGACCCGGTCGGCCGGGTAGTAGCCCTCGGTGAGGACGCGGTAGGCCTCGACGCGTACCTCCACGGGAACGTCGTCCGACTTCGTGGCGCCCACGAGGGGGTGGATCAGGAGCCCGTCGACGGTCTCGAGCGCGCACTTCGTCAGGTACTCGTGCGCGCGGTGAATCGGGTTTCGGGTCTGGAAGCCGACGACGCGCTTCCAGCCGCGGTCGGCGAAGAGCGCGCGCGCGTCGGCCGGATCCTTGTGCAGCTCCGGGAAGCTGGGCTCGAGCCGCTCGAAGACGGTCACCGGGCCCGCGACATAGGAGTCGGCCTGGGCGTACAGCTGTGCGACGCCGGGGTGCTCACCGTCGGTGGTGCGGAAGCACTGCGCGGCCTCGCGCTCCTTGTCGTAGGGGAAGACCTCCTCGACCTCGAGCACGGCCAGGGGCCGGCCCGCCTCGTCCGCGAGCGCAACCCGGTCGCCCTTGGGCGCCTCGGCGACCGCGAGACAGACCGGCAGCGCCCAGGGCACGCCGTTTGCCAGGCGCATCGACTCGACGACGCCCTCGTAGTCCTCGGAGCCCATGAAGCCCGTGAGCGGGGAGAGCGCTCCGGAGGCGAGCATGTCGAGGTCGGAGAGCTCGCGCGACGCGAGCGTGATCACCTCGAGGGAGTCCAGGTCGTTGGGACGCGGCCCCGAGCGCTCGACGAGGACGCCGCCGTGCGGGCGGATCAGCTGATCCGTGGTAACGGCGCTCACGCTCGAACCTCGGTACCGACGAGGCCGAGCTCCTCGAGCCGCTGGAGGACGATCTGCGCGCTCTCTTCCGGCGTCTGCGTCTCCGTGTCGACGACGATCTCGGGGCTCTCCGGCTCCTCGTACGGGTCGTCGACGCCGGTGAAGCCCTTGATCTCGCCGGCGAAGGCCTTGGCATAGAGGCCGTTCACGTCGCGGCGGGCGCACTCGTCGACCGATGCCTTGACGAACACCTCGACGAACGGCCCGAACTGCTCCACCAGCTCCCGCGCCTTCCGGCGCGTCTCGACGTACGGCGAGATGGCCGCCGTAATCGCCGTGCCGCCGTGGCGGGTGATGCGCGAGGCGACCCAGCCGATGCGCTCGATGTTCGTGTCGCGGTCCTCCTTCGAGAACCCGAGGCCCTTCGAGAGGTGGGTGCGGACGGTGTCGCCGTCCAGGTACTCGACGATGTGGCCACGCTCGTCCAGCGCCGGCCCCACCAGATGCGCGATGGTCGACTTGCCCGAACCCGAGAGCCCCGTGAACCAGAGCGTGAAGCCGCCGCCGCGCGCGCGGTCGGACTCGGGGTGCTCGTGCGCGAAAATGTTGTCGCTCAATCTTCCTCCTCTAGCCGTTGGCCTGCTGCTCCAAGTGGATCCCGCACTCCAGCTTGTCGGAGCCGGCCCAGCGGCCTGCGCGCTCCTCTTCGTCCGGGCGGGTCGGCCGCGTACACGGAATGCAGCCGATGGAACGGTAGCCGACGTCGTGCAGCGGGTTGTAGGGGATGTCGTTCTGCACGATGTAGCGCCAGACGTCCTTCTCGCTCCAGTCCGCCAAGGGCTGCACCTTCCAGACGCCGTAGCGCTCCGAGCGCTCGACCTTCTTCGCGCCGGCGCGTGAGGGCGACTGCTCGCGGCGAATCCCCGAGACCCAGGCGTCGTACGGCTCGAGCGCTTGGATCAGCGGCTCGACCTTGCGGATGTGGCAGCAGCGATCGGGGTTCGTCTCCCAGAGGTTCGGGCCCTCGCGCTTGTGCTGCTCGGCGATCGTGATCACGTCGGGGACGACCAGGCTGAGGCCGTAGCGCTCGACGAGGCGCTCCCGCGTCTCGTAGGACTCCTTGAAGAAAAGGTGCGTGTCGAGCTCGACGATGTCCACGTCGAGGTCGAGCTCGGAGGCCATGTGCACGAGCACCGAGGACTGCTTCTGCCACGAGCACGAGAGGCAGAGGCCATCGCCGAACTCCTCTGCGGCCCAGCGGAGGACGTCCTCCGCCGGGAGCCGCTCGATCTGCTCCTCAGTCAGGGAGAGTTGCGGGCTCGCGCTCACCGAGCAGCACCTCCCTCAGGGTGTCGGAGCGGAGCCCGAGGCGCAGGGTCTCGAGGGGGATCACCTCGTCCGGAGGGACGTTGCCGATGTTGACGTCAGGCCCGAACCGCTTCACGAACCAGGCCTGGGCGTGCGTGCCGGGCGCCTCGAAAACGACGTCCGCGACGTCGATCCCGTGGACGATCTCGTCGATGAGGCCCGTGCGCATGTCCCCGGACGGTCGGTAGATCCCGGCGTTGCCGCCCTCCCGACCCTCAGCGATCACCTTCCAGGCGCCGGCATCGAGGTCGTCCCGGATCCACTCGACCCACTGGTAGGGGGCGTAGACGACCTCCGCGTCCTTGGAGCCGACCTCCGAGAGGACGACGAAGTCCTGCGCCAGGTCGGCGATCAGCTCGAGCTTGCGCTCGTGAGGGAGGTCGATCGTCCCGTCGGAGACCTCGACGTGCGAGAGGCGGTTGTCGGCGAGCCAACGGCGGTACTCCTCGATCCGCCCGCGGGCCACGGCCGCCTCGAAGAGCGTCCCGCCGCACACGACCGGCGTCTCGAACGAGCGGTAGAGGGCGATCTTCTTCTCCAGGTTGCGGGTCACGTACGACGTGCCCCAGCCGAGCTTGACGATGTCGACGAAGTCGCCGGCGGTGTCGAAGAGCCCTTGGATCTCGGGGAGGCTCAGCCCCTTGTCGATCACGTGCGTGAGCCCCGTCGCGCGCGGCTTCGGCGGCCGCGCTGGCACGCCGAGGAAACCGTCAAAGCCGGGCATAGAGATCCTCCAATCGCTTCTTGGCCGCTTCCTGGACGTCGTGGTAGAGGGAGGTGCCGTGCGAGTCGATGGCGACGGTCAGCGGCCCGAAGTCCTTGACGCGGAACTTCCAGAGGCACTCGGGCATGAGCTCCTCCCAGTAGACCTCCTCGATCTCCTCGATCTGAGTGGTCTCCAGGGCCGCCGCCCCGCCGACGATCGCGAAGTAGACCATCCCGAGCCGCCGCATCGGCTCGATCGCCTCATCGGGGAGCCCGCCCTTGCCGCAGATCGCGCGCACGCCGTAGTCGCGGCCGAGCGGCTCCGTGAAGCGCACCATGCGCGCGCTCGTCGTCGTGCCGATGCTGACCTTCTCGTAGCGGCCCTCCCCCACCTTGCGCACGCCTGGGGCGGTATGCAGGAGGAAGGCGCCGGTGAGGTCCAGGGGCGGCTCGACGCCCTGGTCGAAGATGCGCACTTGCGTCCGGTCGCGGATGCCGATCACATGCCCGTCGACGAGCACAGAGTCGCCCGCGCGCAGCTTCCGGATCTCGTCCTCCGTCGTCGGGAAGGTGAGCCTGTGCTCTGCCATCAGCCTGTCCCCAACAGCCGAGACTCGGTGCCAGGCACCAGGCCGTGTCCGAAGAGGACGAGAACCGGGCCGCTTGCAGGAACAATTCGCTGCCGACCCGCCACAGCCAGGGCCCCACGGGGACGTGTCTCCGTGCCAGGCACCAGGTCGTGTCCGTTTCGGCCCATCACGCCTCCCGGTCGTAGTCGACGGTTCCGTCGGCGGCGACGTGCGCCGTTGCGCGGCGGGCGGCCCAGCACTGGTAGTTCACCGCGACCGGGTTCAAGGTCATGTGCGTGTCGGCGTGCTCGACGTGGCACTGGAGAACGGTGACGTCACCGCCGAGGCCCATGGGCCCGATGCCGGTCTCGTTCAGGAGCTCCTTCAGCTCGTCCTCCAGCTTCGCGACGAGCGGGTCCGGGTTCCGCGTGCCCACCGGACGGGCGATGGCCTCCTTGGCGAGGTGCATCGCGTAGTCGGCCGAGCCGCCGATCCCGACGCCGACGATCCCGGGCGGGCACGGCTTCCCGCCCGCACCGACGATGGAGTCGAGCACGAACCGCTTGATCCCCGCGACGCCGTCGGCCGGGACGCACATCTTGAGGAAGCTCATGTTCTCCGAGCCGGAGCCCTTCGGCACGCACTTCACGTCGAGCCCGTCCCAGTCCGGCACGAAGTCCCAGTGGACGATGGGCACGCGGTGACCGACGTTCTGGCCGGTGTTCTCCCGCGTGAGCGTGTGCACCGTGTTCGAGCGGAGCGGATGCTCGACCGTCGCGCGCTCGGTGCCCTCGCGGAGGGCCTGGTAGATCCGAGCCGGGTGGAGCGGGAAGCCTTCCCCGACGCGGCAGTAGTAGACGGCGATCCCCGTGTCCTGGCAGACGAGGTTCCGCTCCTCCTCGGCGACCTCGACGTTGCGGAGGATGGTCTGGAGCACCCGCTGCCCGGGGACCGAGGTCTCGGTGCCCGCCGCCTCGGCGAGGGCGTCGCGGAGATCCTGCGGGATGTCCTTCAGCGCCCAGACGTACAGGTGCGCGGCGGCATCCTCGACGACCTTCCGGAGATCGGTGGCGACCGCCATCAGGCCCTCGCTTTCTCCGCGGCGGCCTTGCCGGCCCGGCGGCCGAACACGCAGCACTCGAGCAGCGAGTTGCCCATCATCCGATTGCGCCCGTGCGTCCCGCCCGCGATCTCGCCGCACGCGAAGAGGCCTTCGACCGTGGTCTCGCCCCGCTCGTCGATCACGAGGCCGCCGTTCTGGTAATGGAGGAGCGGGTAGGTGAGGATCGGCTCGGCCAGGGGATCGACGCCGGCCGCGCGGTAGCGCCGAAGCATGTACGGCAGCGAGATGTCGGCGTCCTCCGGGGAGATCCGGGTCGTGTCGAGCCATACGGCGGGCCGGCCGTCCTGCGTCTCGACGCCGAGGCCCTTCTCGACCTCCTCGAAGATCGCCTGCGAGACCTCGTCGCGCGGGCCGAGCGAGTCGGTGAACTCCTTTCCTTCCGCGTTCAGGAGCACGGCGCCGTAGGCGCGCGTCGTCTCCGGGATCGAGTAGCCCTGCGTGCTCTCGGGCCAGGCGCCGCCGTTGGGGTGGTACTGGAGCGCGTCCAGATCCCGCGCCTCGGCGCCGAGCCCGAGCGCCATCTGCGTGACCTCGCCGGTGGCTCCCGGATGGTTCGTCGTGAGCTCGCCGCGCTCCTGCGCTTCCCGGTAGCAGCGGCCGCCGGCCGCGAGCACGACGGCGCCCGCTTCCACCACGTGCTCCCCGCAGCGCGCCCGCCAGCCGTTCTCGGCCTGCTCCAACTCGGTGAGCGGCGCCTTCGCGAGGGTGAGCGTGCCCGTGCTCGTGACGGCCTCGCGGAGCGCGTTCGTGATCGCGAGCCCCGTGCGATCGCCGACCTGGAGGAGGCGCTTCCGGCTGGCACCGCCGCATCGCGCCAACCGGTAGCCGCCGTTCGAGCGCGTGAAGACGACGCCCTGCTCTTCGAGCCAGTGAATCGTCGCGGGCGCCTCCGACGTGAGGACGCCGACGAGCTCCATGTTCGCGGTCTCGTGGGAGCTCCGCCAGACGTCCTCCGCGTGGATCTCGGGGGAATCGTCTTCGCCGAAGGCAGCCTGAATGCCGCCCTGGGCCTTGGCCGAGTTGCACGACTGCAGCGACCGCTTCGCCGAGACGGCGACGCGCGCGCCCGCGCGCTCGGCCGAGACCGCGGCGGCGAGCCCCGAGGCGCCGCTCCCGATGACGAGCACGTCGACGGAGATGGGCTCGCCCATGACGGCCTGACTATACCACTGTTCTCCTAATCTCACGCATTTGTCTGCCTTATGCGTCTAGGCGCCGGCCTTCACCTCGGCGAGGCTGCCGTCGCGCTCGGTGTCGCGCACGCCGGGGACGAAGAGGAACACGACCGTTACGAGCGCCGCGACGATTCCCGCGACCACGAGGGTCGTCTGCGCGCCGAGCACGGCGGACACAGGCCCGGTCAGCGCGAAGGAAACAGGCACGAGGCTTGTCGAGACGAACCAGTCCAGGCTCGTCACGCGCCCCAGCAGCTCGCCCGGAACGAGGGTCTGCACCAGCGTCCCCCAGACGACCATGCCGGCGGTGAAGAAGGCGCCCTCGAGCAGGCTCACCGCTTGTAGCTGCCAGACGGCGGTCGCGAGTCCGAACCCAACGAGCGCCAACGATCCGATCGTCCACGCGAGGTACATGAAGGTGATGTGGCGGCGAGGGAGCCCGCGCTGGCTGAGGATGAGCGCGGCCAGGATCGAGCCGACTCCACCGAACGCGAGCACGAGGCCGTAGTCGCTGGCCTCTCCACCCAGCTCGTTGCGCACGCGATACGGAACGAGCACGTCGATCGGGCCCCAGTACGCGAGCAGGAAGGCCGCGGCGGCGGCCAGGGTCGCCCAAAGCCAGGCGTTGGCCTTCACGAACGCGAGCCCCTCACGCAGATCGCGCAGGAGCGACCTCCCCGCCTGATCCTCCCGAGCTGCGCGGCGCGGCCGGATCAGGAGGATGGCCATCGCCGAGACGAGGAACGTCCCGGCGTCGAACAGGAACGCCTCCCCCGGCCCGAAGGCCGCCACCATCCAGCCGCCGAGCGCCGGACCCATGAGCAAGAACGCAAACGGCCGGATGAACTGGTCGAGCGAGTTGGCCTGGAGAAGGAGGTTGCGCGGCACGATCTGCGGCACGATCGACGTGAACGCGGGCCCAAAGAACGCCTCGCCGGTGCCGAAGACGGCGGCAAGCGCAATCAGGTGCCAGAGCTCGATCGCGCCCGTGAGCGAGAGGACGCCGATCGTCGCCCCGGCCAGGGCCCGGAGAACGTCGGCGGCGATCATGATGCGGCGCCGCTCGAGGCGATCGGAGACGATGCCGCCGAGCAGCACGAAGATGCCCAGGGGGAGCGTCCAGGCCACGCCGACGAGCGAGAGCGCCGTCGGCGAGTCCGAGAGCTCGTAGACCTGCCAGGCGAGCGCGACGACGTAGACGCCGTCGCCGGCGAGCGACACCGTCGCCCCCGCCCAGAGCAGGGCGAAGTCCCTGATCCTGAGCGGGCGGAGGATGCCCACCCTGGACAGGCGACCACTCTCGTAGGTCCGAACCGGCTCCACGGCGATCAGTAGGCGCTGTTCCTCAGTGAGCGCGCGAACCGGCGGCGCGCCTTGCGCGCCTCCGAGCGGGCCCGCGGATCGGTCTTCAGCTCGAGGCGACGGAGCTCGCGCTGGAGCTTGCGATAGCTCTCGAGCCGTTCGGGCGCAAGGCGTCCATCGGCCAGAGCCGCCCGAACGGCGCACCCCGGCTCGTTCGCGTGCGCGCAGTCGGCGAAGCGGCACTCCACAGCAAGCTCCGCCACGTCCGCGAACGTCTCGCCTACGCCTGCACCCGCCTCCCAGAGCCCCAGCTCGCGCATGCCGGGAGTGTCGAGCACGAGGCCGCCGCCGGGAAGTGGCACGAGCTCGCGGTGCGTTGTGGTGTGCCGGCCCTTGCCGTCGGCGCGAAGGCCTCCGACCTCCTGCCGTTCCCACCCGAGCAGGCGGTTCAGGAGGGTCGACTTGCCGACTCCCGAGGAGCCGAGCAGCGCGACCGTCCGCCCTCCCTCCAGATACGGCGCCAGCTCGGAGACGCCGAAGCCGTCGAGACAGCTGACGGCGTGAACGGGCACGCCGAAGGCGATCGCCTCGACCTCGGCGACGTCCACGGCGAGATCGACGGAGAGGTCGCTCTTGTTGAGGACGATCACGGGCTGGGCACCGCTCTCCCAGCCCGCGGCCAGGTAGCGCTCGATGCGGCGGACGTTGAGATCCTCGCCAAAGGCGCTGACCAGCAGAACGACGTCGAGGTTGGCGGCGACGACCTGTTCGGCCTCCTCGTCACCCGCGGCTTTGCGGGAGAACGAGGTCGTCCGCGGAAGCACGGCGTGAATCAGCGCCGCGTCGGCCCCGGTGCTTGCGCCGAGCGCGACCCAGTCCCCAACGGCCGGGAAGTCGGAGGCGGTGAGGGCGGCGTGGCGGAGGCGCCCGGCGACCTCGGCGCGGAGCTCGCCGCTCTCGGCATAGACGACGTAGGCGCCGCGGTGCTGCGCGGCGACGCGGGCAGGCACGAGCCCGTCCGCTGCGTACGGCTCGAATTCTTCTGTTCGGCTCGGGCTCCACCCGAGCGCGGTCATGTCGAACGACAACCTGAGGCTCCTTTGCATCGCAGGGGCTGAGAACGCGGTCTCGCGCGGTCTCGAGCGTGATTCGGGAGGCTCGGCTGCTAGGAGAAGCCGTCGGGACCGCGCGAGGACGACCGAGGGATAGCTTCCATGGTCATCCTCCTTTCGTCGCGGTGCCTGAGGAGTCCAGGGTATCCGACGGAGAACCCCTTGTCAGCCGCCGAGGCCGCCGAAAACCGCGAACGGATTCTGCGGGCTCACCTGCCAGACCATGGCGCCGCCCGGCTCCACGTGGATCTCGGCGCCCTCCGGCGCCTCCGTCTGCAGGCGCTCCGCGAGCGCCTGGGCCTCGTCCTGGTTGACCGCGCCGACGAGCAGGAAGGTCGACCGCCGCGTCACGGGAATCCCCTCTCGCTCGAGCTGGTCGGCGAGCTCGTCCGTCGCCTCGCGGCTCGGTAGCGAGACGCGCACCTCCCACTCCGCCTCCCCGCTCGCCAGGGACTGGGCGGCCTCGCGCTCCTGCTGGAGCTCGTGCTCGGCGCGGATCTCTTCGTCGGTCTGCGGCAGCGGGATGCCCGCGTCGTGCCAGTCCTGCTCGACCGGATGCCAGCGCTCGAGCGCGATCCGGGCCCCGAGGCCCTCGGAGGAGAGGAGGGAGCGCACGACGCCGTCGGCGTCGCGGGCGAGTTCGTCCGTGTCGGCATACAGGAAGACCCGCGCCCCGTCACGGCTGACCGCGACTCGCCCTCTGAGCTGGTCGCGTTCCTCCGAGGCGAAGCGGCGCGCCGAGAGCCACTCGACGAGCTGGGTGCCGTCGCCCTCGTCGTCGAAGTCCACGGTGATCCGCCAGTCGTCGGCCACAGCGAATTCCTACCAGACGCTTCGCAGCAGGTCGGCGATCTCCGCCGGTGATGCGGGGCGCGGGTTCGCCTTCGCCCCCGCGCGCTTCGCGACCGCCTCGGCCACGACGGGCAGCTCCGGCTGCGGCACGCCGAGCTCGCGCAGCCGCTCGTAGCCGGCCAGGCGCGCCATCTCCGCCACCTTTCCCGGGGCGTCACGCTCGGCTCCGATCGCCTCTCCGAAGCGGGAGATCTCCGCGGCGGCGACCGGCTGGTTGAAGCGAAGCGCGGGCGGAAGGCAGACGGCGTTCAGGGCGCCGTGAGAGATGCCGTAGCGGCCGCCCAGCGCCTGGGCCATCGCGTGCCCCAGGCCGAGGCCCGCGCCGGCCAGGGCAGCGCCGGCGTGCATCGCCCCCTCGAGCAGCTCGCGCCGGGCGTCACGCTCGCTCCCGTCGGCGAGAACCCGCGGGAGCGAGGCGGCGATCAGGCGGGCGCCCTCCAGCGCCTCGCGGTCGGCGTCCGCGTTTCGCCCCTCGACATACAGGGCCTCGGCGCAGTGCGCGAGGGCGTTCAGCGCGGTGCCGCCGCTCTCGCCGGTCGGAAGCCCGAGCGTCAGCTCCGGGTCGTAGACGATGCCCTCGACCCGGGCGCCGCCGCCTCCGACCTTGAGGCCCCGCTCCTCGTCGCGGACGCCGAAGCCCGGGGTCCATTCGGCGCCCGAGTACGTCGTCGGGATGGAGACGACAGGAAGGCCGGTCGCCGCGCTCACCGCCTTGGCCGTGTCGATCGCGCTCCCGCCTCCAAGCGCGACCAGCCCGTCGGCGCCGTCCAAGGCCGCGATCGCCTCGTCGACCGTGACACGCGGGACGTGCTGGCGCACGCCGTCGTAGCGGGCCGCGGCCGACAGCTCGAGATCGTCCCAGCGTCGCGTAGTGACGACCAGCGGCCGCTCGATCCCGAGCTCCGCCAGGAGGCCGGGATAGCTCTCGAGGCCCCAGCGGACGATCACGCCGCCTGCTCTCCGGCGAAGCGCAGGAAGGCCTCCGCCGCCCGTGACAACGGCCGGCTCTTCGCACGGACGACGTAGAGCTGCCGCGAAGGCTCGATCCCGGCCACCCGAGCGGCGGCCAGGGTTCCGGCCGCGAGCTCGCCCTCGATGGCCGTGCGGGAGATGAACGCGACGCCGTAGCCGGCCGCGACCGCGCTCTTGACGGACTCCTGCAGCCCGAGCTCGAGTTTGGGCTCGAGACTCCGGAGCCTCAGGCCGCTGCGGCGAAGCTCCTCCTCGACGACCTGCCGAACCCCGGCGCCCTCCTGCATGACCACGAGCGTCTCCGAGCGCAGGTCTTCCAGCGAGATCTCGCCCCCGGCGGCCGGATGCCCGGGCGGGACCGCGAGCACGATCTCGTCCCGCGTGAGCGGCTCGAAGACGAGCGACCGGTTCCGGCGCAGCGCGCCGACCACACCGAGCTCGACCTCGCGCTCCGCGACGCGCTCGATCACCGCGTGGGTGTCCCAGATGGAGAGCGCCACGCGCAGGTCCGGGTGCTCTCGCTGGAACTGGCAGAGCATCAAGGGAACGAGGTGCGCGCCCGGCCCGGTCGAGGCGCCGAGCGAAAGCGTCCCAGTCAGCGTCCCGTCGTCACCGGCGGCCACGTCCTCGAGCAGCTGCTCCTCGAGCTGGAGGATGCGCTGCGCGCGCCGGTAGAGCCGCTGCCCGGCTTCGGTCGGCTCCACCCTTCGCCCGGAGCGGTCGAGCAGCTGCCGCCCGAGGCGCTCCTCCAGCGCCCGCACCTGGAGACTCACGGCGGGCTGGGTGACGCCGAGCCGCTCAGCCGCTTGCGAGAAGCTCTTCCGGTCGACGACGGCGCAGAAGGCCGCCAGCTGACGCGTGTCCATATAAGCGAAGCTTATACGCCGCTATACCGCAAGCTGCCAGGCGCGCGCGTCGACGCGGTAGCCGGCGCCACGCGGCTCGAGGAGCGCGGTGCGGATCTGCTCCAGGCCGTCCACGGACGGAAGCACGGCTCCGGGATCGGTGCCGGCCGGCTGCTCCTCGAGCGCCTCGAGCCGTCCGCGAAGGCATGCAGGCCGGCGGCGAGGTTCGCGTGCGCTTCGTCGAGCCCGTCCTCCGGCGGGCCGGCCTGCTCGAGCTCAGCGGCCGCGCCGCGCAGGTTCTCCTGCACACCGTACGTCGTCGCGTCGAAGCCTGGGCCCGTCCGACCCGAGCGGGCGACCTGCTCGTAGCCGGCTGCAAACGCCTGCTCGGCCTCGAGCGAGGCCGCTTGGTAGCCGACGTGATCGAGGCGCTCCCCGGCATCGTGTCCGGAGTGTCGCGGCATCGTCCCGAACCCGCGCATGAGCTGTACGTGGCCCCATACGTTCCGAACAGGCCCCAAAGGAGGCCCACTGCGACGCCGCCGACCCAGCCGGCGACCAACACGGCGAGACAGGTGGGCCAGAACCCGGCTGTCCGTCGGACCGGTGCGGCTCCATGCTGAGCAGATCGGCAGGAAGCGGCACAGGCTGAACTCCTAGACTCCGGAGCCGATGCGGGTCTGGATCGACATCACGGGGCCGGCCCACGTGCTCGTGTTCCGCCCGCTGGTCGAGGTGCTTCGCGAGCGCGGCGCCGAGGTCGAGATCACCACGCGGGAGTTCAGCCAGAACGTCGAGCTCTTGCGGATGCACGGGCTCGAGGCCGAGGTGGTCGGCCGGCACGGAGGTCGGTCCCGCCTCGTGAAGTCGGCGACGATGGTCACGCGCCTCGGCGCGCTCATGCGTTGGGCCCGACCGCGGCGGTTCGACGTCGCGCTCGCACACGCCTCGCACCACCTCACCCTGGCAGCGAGAGCGCTCCGCATCCCCAGCTCGACGACCTTCGACTACGAGTACGCGACCGTCCAGCACCAGCTGGGCTGCCGCGCAGCGAACGTCGTGCTCGTCCCCGAGGCGATCCCACCCGCGCGCCTGGAGCCCTACGGTGTCCGCCCTCCGAAGCTGCGCCGGTATCCGGGGCTGAAGGAGGAGTACTACCTGTCGGACTTCGAGCCCGACACGACGCTCGCCGACAGGCTCGGCCTCGACCGCCGGCGCGTGCTCGTCCTTGTCCGGCCCCCCTCGGACTACGCCCTCTACCACCGGAAGCCGAGCCCGCTCTTCCCAGGCCTCCTCGACCGACTCGGCCGCGACGAGGCCGTCCACGCGGTGGTCCTCGCGCGGACGGAGGAGCAGCGGGCCGAGATCGCCGCACGCAGGCTCCCCTCGCTCGTCGTCCCCGCGCACGCGGTCGACGCACAGAGCCTCATCGCAGCATCGGACTTGGTCGTCTCGGCCGGGGGGACGATGAACCGCGAGGCCGTCGCGCTCGGCGTCCGGGTGTACACGACCTTCGGCGGCAAGCTCGGCGCGGTGGACGAAGCGCTCCTCCGCGAGGGCCGCCTGCGGCGCCTCGCCGACCCCGGCGAGCTCGAGCTCGTCAAGCGCTCCGAGACGGCCGACGGCCGCGTTCGCCGCGACCCGCGCCACTTCCTGGACTTGCTCTTGCCGGTCTACTAGAGGATTCGACGAAATGACAGCTGTGCCGCCGAGCGACATTCCGCCAAACCTCCTAGCTGCGGGCAACCTCGCGTGACGTCCTCGTCTCGACCGCGGCTCTGACCGTGGCCACGACGCGCTCCTGCTGCGTCGGGGAGATACCGGCCCAGAGAGGCAAGGCAATGGTCTCGCGCGCCGCGCGCTCCGTCTCCGGCAGGCTGCCCGGCGCGTAGCCGAGACCGGCGTAGACCGGCTGGAGATGGAGCGGCGTCGTGTAGTAGCGCGCACAGCCGATCTCCGCCGCGGCCAGCGCGTCGGCGATCCGGCCGGGAGCGGGCGTGCGGACGACGTACATGTGGTAGACGTGCCCGGGCTCGTCCCTAGGCAGCTCGCAGAGCTCGCCGAGGCCGAGCTCCGCGTAGCGCGCGGCCGCCTCACGCCGCGTCGTATTCCAGCCGTCCACGTGGCCCAGGAAGAGGCGCAGTGCCGCGGCCTGGATCTCGTCCAGGCGCGAGTTCATGCCCACGGCCTCGAAGCGCTCCTTGTCGCGGGAGCCGTGGAAGCGGAGCAGCCGAACGCATTCGGCCAGCTCCTGATCGTCCGTGACGACGAGGCCGCCGTCGCCGAGCCCGAAGAGGTTCTTCGTCGGGAAGAAGCTGAACGTCCCGGCCACGCCGGCAGCCCCGACGCGCGCGCCGGCCACGCTCGCGCCGAAGGCCTGGGCCGCGTCCTCGATGACGGGAATCCCCGCAGGCAGGTCGTCGAGCGGCAGCGGCCGCCCGAAGAGGTGCACCGCGAGCACGGCTCTAGTGCGAGGGGTGACCCGGGAGGCGACGTCCTCGGGGTCGAGGTTGAGGGTCACCGGGTCGATGTCGCAGAAGACCGGCGTCGCGCCCACGCGGGAGACGGCCTCTGCGGTCGCGAAGAACGTAAACGCGGGGCAGAGGACCTCGTCCCCCGGCCCGACGCCCAGCGCGTCGAGAACGAGGACGAGCGCGTCGGTGCCATTGGCGACGCCGACCGCCTCGCCCACGCCGAGGTACGCGGCCGCCTCCTCCTCGAAGGCCCGGACCTCGGGCCCGAGGATGAACCGCCCGGAGTCGAGGACCGCGGAGAGGCGCTCCTTCAGCTCGCCGAGCAGGGGCGCGTACTGCGCCTTGACGTCGATGTGGGGGATGCTCATGGGCCGGTCCCTTCCACGGAGCGCTCCTCCATCGCCCGGCGGCGCGCGCGGCGCCGACGCGTCCGATACACGAGCGCGAAGACACCGGCGACGACGAGGGCACCGATCGCGTAGTCCGCCCAACGGAAGTCGTCGTGGAACTTCTCCCACTGGCTGCCGAGCGCGACTCCCACCGCGGCCAGGCCGAAGCACCAGGGAATCGTCCCGGCGAAGGTGAGGGCCGTGTAGCGAACCGGCGGCATCTCGCCGATTCCCGCTGGGATGGCGACGAAGGAGCGCACGACCGGGATCATGCGGGTGAAGAAGACCGTCGCGTCGCCGTAGCGCTGGAACCAGGCATCGGTCTTGTCGAGCCTCTCCGGGGTGACGTGCAGCCAGCGCCCGTGTCTCTCCAGGTACGGGCGGCCGCCGTAGCGCCCGATCGCCCAGCCGAGGACCGAGCCGAGCGTGTAGCCGATGGTGCCCGCCAGGGCGATGGCCACGTAGGCCCAGCCGGTCGATTCGAACTCCCAGCCGAAGAGCTTGACCTCGGAGCCCGCGAAGGCGCCCGCAGCGACGGCGCCGCCGTAGACCATGACGAGCTCGCTCGCCGCCGGGAGGACGGCGTCGACGAACATGAGCAGGAACACGGCGTAGAGGCCGTAGTCCCCGATGACCCCGGTGACGGCCTCGGTGATCGCGTGCACCGAAGAGACTCTACCCGGGGGCCGGGCGGGTCACTCTCACGACCAGACCTTGACCTCGCGGTAGAGGGTGTCGCGCTGCACCGGGACCTTCCCCAGGGCTTTGATGGCCCGGACGAAGTCGTCCGTGTCGGCCCGGTGCGTCGTGCCCGCGGCCGAGACGACGTTCTCCTCGATCATCACCGACCCCATGTCGTCGGCGCCGAAGCCAAGCGCGACCTGGCCCACCTTCATGCCCTGGGTGACCCAGCTCGACTGGATATGGTCGACGTTGTCGAGGTAGATCCGGCTGACCGCCTGCGTTAGCAGGTAGTCGAAGGAGGTCGGATGGTCGGTGACCTTGGCTGCTAGGCGGGTCCCGCTGGGCTGGAACGTCCAGGAGATGAAGGCCCTGAAACCGCCCGTCTCGTCCTGGAGCGCCCGAATCCTGCTCAAATGCTCGACGCGCTCCTCGAGCGTCTCGACGTGGCCGTACATCATCGTCGCCGTCGAGGACACGCCCAGGCGGTGCGCCTCTCGCATGACCCCGAGCCACTCGGCCGACGTGGTCTTCTTGGGGGCGATGATGTCGCGGACGCGGTCGACGAGGATCTCGGCGCCGCCGCCCGGCAGCGAGTCGAGGCCGGCGTCGCGCAGGCGCGTGAGCGTGGCTGGGATCGTCAGCTTCGAGCGACGGGCGATGTGCTGGATCTCGGGCGGCGAGAGCGCGTGCAGATGGATCCGGTAGCGCTCCTTGATCGACCGGAAGAGGTCCTCGTAGAACTCGATGCCGAGATCGGGGTGGTGACCGCCCTGCATGAGCAGCGCCGTGCCGCCGATGGCCAGCGTCTCCTCGATCTTCTTGAAGATCACCGGCTTCGGCAGCAGGTAGCCCTCCTTGCGATCGCCCGGCCGGCGGTAGAAGGCGCAGAAGTCGCAGTCCGTATGGCAGATGTTCGTGTAGTTGACGTTGCGATCGATGATGAACGTGACGCGCTTCGGGTCGACCTTCCGGTTTCGCAGCTCGTCCGCGGCCCTCCCGACCCGGATGAGGTCGCGGCTCCGGAGGAGGACGGCCGCGTCGTCGTCCGTCAGCCGTTCTCCCGTCAGCGCGCGGTCGAGGATCCCGGCCACGCGCCCGTTGCCGTTGCCGATGCCGTTGCCGATCATGCGGAGACCGCCTCGGGCATGACGAAGCGGAGCTCGGGAACGCGCTCCAGCTCACCCACGTCCCGCGCGAGCTCGAAGAATGTGATCAGCCCGGCACGCTCGCGCGGGCCGAAGCTGTAGCGGAGCTTCTCGAAGTAGCGCGCGAGGAACCCCGCCGGGTAGCCGTAGTCGGCGCTCGCCTCGTGGGCCAGGCGCTCCGGCTCGGCACGGGCGAGGCGGACGGAAGACACGAGCGCCTCCTCGAGCTCCAGCGCTCCTGGCGGCGGCGGGTCGGGGCAGGCCCAGACGGCGAAGACCATCGGCAGCCCGGTTCGCTCGAGCCAGAGCCGGCCGAGGTCGTAGTGCGGCGTCGGGTCCTCGAAGGCGCTGCGGAGCGCGGCGTCCCCGATGAGGAGCTTCGCGTCCGCTTTCTTCCCGAGCGGGACGAGCACTGCGTCGGGCAGGAGCACCTTCGTCAGCACGACCGACGTGGCGCTCTCCGGGGTGACGGCGACGGAGTCGACGTGCTCGAGCGGCGTCCGGGAGACGAGCTGGATCGAGTCCACCGCGCCCTCGGAGGAGACGCAGAGCCGCGGGAGGATGCGCAGGCGGTCGGCGTTCCGCCCGTACTCGATGGACGAGATCGGAGCCAGGTCGATCTCCCCCGCGAGCAGCCGCGCGTTCAGCTCGGTGGGGACGCCGGGCACCTGATCGACAACCGCGCCGAGCCGGTAGAAGACCGGGGCCATGTTGACGTAGCTGATCCGGCCGATTCGAATCATGACGAGGTGGTGCCGACGCGCGGGCCGGGGCTGCGCGGCGCTTCCAATAGACGCGTGAAACTCCGGGTCCCGACCCGCCCCCTGCTCGGCTTCAGCCTACCGCCGGCCGCCGCGCGCGTGTGTGCCCAAGTGTGACGAGAGCGGGTCAACTCTCGTTCCTCCAGCGGAAGAACGTGATGAGGTTGCCGTCGAGGTCGACGGTGGCGAACTCGCGGCTGCCGAAGTCGGTGTCCTCCACCCCGCCCTTCGATACCGGGTGCAGCACCCCCACCTCGCTCAGCTCCTCGTACAGCGCGTCGACGTCCCCGACGGCGATGCGGCAGCTTGCCGTGCCGGCGAGAAACGACTCGGCGCCCGACCGGACCGGACGGGCGCTCGAGTCGCGTTCGCGCCAGCTCTCGTCGCCGGCCTCCCAGAGATGGAGCACCGCCTCGTCCCGGAGGAGGACGGCGAAGCCGCCGTCGTGGTGGAGGACCTCGAAGCGGAGCCGGTCGCGGTAGAAGGCGACGGCGGCCTCGGCTTCTCGCACCGGGAGCGCCGGAATCGTCTGGCCAAGCCGCGCATCCGCACGAGCGATCGCCTTCGGCTCGGGCGGCGGCTCCTCGACGAGGCCGGCCTCCGCCATGGCGCTTTCGCGATCGGGGCAGTCCTGGATGTGCACGACGGCGTCGTCACGAATGCTGAGCACCTGATGGAGCTCATCCTCGGGGGCCTCCTGCAGGTTCATCTCGACGACGATCTTCTCGTCGGTCTCGGCAACGATCCTCGGCAGCGCGCGGTGGCCCTGCTGGATGTGCCACTCGAACCAGGCACGGACTTCGTCGCGGCTCTGGCACATCGGCGGCTCCTCGCCGCCGGGCGGTCGATACCCCGACCACACGACCTTGGGGTCGAGCACCGAGATCATGCCCTCGAAGTCGTCCCGGCCGAAGGCCTCGCTGAGACGATCGGCGACCGTCATGGGCCCCACCTGCGCAGCTCGTTGTAGAGGGTGTCGCGCTGGACGGGGATGCGGCCGGCCTCCCGGACGAAGCGGACGAGCTCGTCGATCTTCTGCTCCGTCTCCGTCGTCGCGCCGGCGGCGTGGAAGATCTCCTCGCGCACGACCGTGCCCTGCACGTCGTTCGCGCCGAAGTGAAGCGCAACCGCCGCGAGCGGCATCCCCATCATGATCCAGTAGGCCTTCACGTTCTCGACGTTGTCGAGGAGGAGCCGCGATACCGCGATCATCTTGAGGTCGTCCGAGCCGGCGGTGTGCGTCCAGCCGCGCCGCTCGAAGACGGTGTTCTCGGGGTGGAAGGCGAGCGGAATGAAGGCGAGGAAGCCGCCGGTCTCGTCCTGCAGGTCACGGAGGCGCAGGAGGTGGTCGACCCGCTCCTCGTAGGTCTCGACGTGGCCGTACAGCATGGTGCAGTGCGTCGGGATGCCGAGGCCGTGCGCGGTACGGTGGGTGTGGAACCAGAGGTCGGGGTGCTCCTTTCCGGGCGCGATCAAGCGCCGGACGCGGTCGGCGAACACCTCCGCGCCGCCCCCCGGGAGCGACCCGAGGCCCGCGGCCTTCAGCTCGACGAGCACCTGCTCGTGCGTGAGCCCGGAGAGCGTCGTCATGTGGTGGATCTCGCTCGCCGTGTAGCACTTGAGGTGCACGTCGGGCATCGCCTCGTGCAGCCTGCGGATCGTGTCCAGGTAGAAGTCGAAGTCGACGTGCGGGTTCTCCCCGTTGACCATGTGGATCTCGGTGAAGCCCGTCAGCTCGCGCTGGCGCAGCGCGTCCTCGACCAGCTCCTCCGGCATGATCGTGTACGCGTCCGCCTGCTTCCGGGTGACCGCGAAGGCGCAGAACTTGCACTTCACGCGGCACACGTTCGTCTGGTTCAAGTACAGGTTCTGGACGAAGTACACCTCGTCGGTGCCGCCGCGGGCCCGTCGGGCGGCGTCGGCGAGCTGGCCGAGCTGGAGGAGGTCGTCGGACTCCATCAGCGTGAGCCCGTCTTCGTGATCCAGGCGCTCGTTCGCCTCCACCTTCGCCCAGATGGAGTCGAGCGCGGACTGCTGCGTGACCGTCGCCATCGGCTCAGCCGTCCCGATCCACGACGAGGTGGGTGAGGGCTTCGAGCGATGCGCGGTCGGGCTCGCCGTCGAGCGCGGCGCGGGCCCGCGCCGCGTATTCGAGGGCGAACACGCGCGCCGTCTCGATCGCCCCGGTGGCAGCAACGCGCTCGAGCGCGCCGTCGTCGGGCTCGCCGGCCAGCGCGCGCCGGATGCGCTCGTCCTCGCGCGCGGCGAGGATCAGCGGCAGCGTCGGCGTCCCGTCCCTGAGGTCGACGCCGGGCGCCTTGCCCGTTGTGTCGAACTCTCCGGTGCAGTCCAGGATGTCGTCGGCGATCTGGAAGGCGATCCCCAGCGCCAGGCCGAAGTCGCCGAGCTCGGCCCGGCGGCCGCCGAGCACGCAGGCGGCCTCGAAGAGCTTTCCAGTCTTCAGCGAGCAGCGCGCGAGGTACTCCTCGACGGTCGTCTCGGGCCGGAAGGCCTGCCGCCGCTGGAGGGCCTCGCCGCGTGCGAGGGCGAGGGCGGCGTCGGCGAGCACGGCCACGCGCTGGGCATCGCCGGTGCCGGCGAGCTCGGCGAAGGCGCGCGCGAAGAGGTAGTCGCCGGTCGCCTTCGCGGCGCCGGCGCCGTGCTCGGCCCAGACCGTCGGGCGCCCTCGACGAAGGTCGGCCCCGTCCAGGAGGTCGTCGTGGACGAGCGTCGCCATGTGGACGAGCTCGACCGAGGCGCCGCCCGCGACCGCCGGCTCCTCGGTCCGCTCGCCGGAAGGCGTGCAGAGGAAGACCAGCACCGGCCGGAGCCGCTTTCCCCCCGCTGCAAGCGTGTCGGTCCCAACCTCGCCGACCAGACCGGGATGGGACGCCACGGAGCGCTCGAGGCGTTCCTCGAGGAGCTCGAGGTAGGTGTCGAGCCCGGGTGCGGCGCGGACGGTGGCAAGGGCGCTCATGGAGACACCCTCCTCGCCGCGTGGAGCGCCACGATGCCGCCGCCGAGGAGCCGCCAACCGATCTCGCCGAAGCCGGCGCCGCGCAGCGCGTCGCCCAGGTCCTCCGGCCCCGGGAAGCGACGCACGCTGGCGGGAAGGTAGGCGTACGCCGAGCCGCCCGGCAGGAGCTTCCCGGCGAGCGGCACCAGCCCGTCGAACCAGAGCGAGAAGAACGGCCGCAAGGCGCCGCGGGGGCGCGTGATCTCGAGACAGCCGAGCCGGCCGCCCGGCCTGAGGACGCGCGCGAGCTCGCGCAGGCCGGCGTCGAGGTCGGCGACGTTCCGGATGCCGAAGCCGACGGTGGCGGCGTCGAAGCTCCCGTCCGCGAACGGAAGCGCGAGCAGGTCGCCTCGCACCCACTCCACGCCCGCCGACTTGCGGCGGGCGCGCTCGAGCATGCGCTCGGAGAAGTCGAGCCCGGTGACGCGGCCTCCAGCGCGCTCTGCCTCGAGCGCCAGGTCGCCGGTGCCGCAGCAGGCATCGAGGACGCGGTCGCCGGGCCTGACGACGGCGCGCGCTGCCAGGCGGCGCCAGCGCCGGTCGAGACCGGCCGTCATCAACCGGTTCATCGGGTCGTAGACGGGCGAGATCCGGTCGAACATCGCCTCGACGGCTGCCGGAGCGAGCGTGCCGGAGCTCATTGACCCCACCGGCTGACGAGCGTCTGGTCGATTCCCAACTGATCGAGACATCGGGCCACGACGAAGTTGACCAGATCGTCGACGGTTTGGGGGGAATGGTAGAAGCCCGGCGCCGCGAAGACGACGGTCGCGCCGGCCCGGCGTAGGCGGAGAAGGTTCTCGAGGTGGATGGTAGACAGGGGGGT
>Ga0081538_10000873_pt1 | contig 32578 bp, 27 predicted proteins | sample TabmetS5T2R1_FD_71022 | JGI IMG/M metagenome (GOLD analysis project Ga0081538, IMG submission 71022) | Tabebuia heterophylla rhizosphere microbial communities from the University of Puerto Rico - S5T2R1 | ecosystem: Host-associated > Plants > Roots > Rhizosphere ...
GCCGCTACTTCGCCGGCGTTCTCCTCTCCCTGACCGGAAGCTGGATCGAGGCCGGAGCCTTCGGCTACGTCGTCCTTCTCCTCGGCGGCTCGGCGGCCACGCTCGGGGTCATCGGCTTCCTGAGCACGATCCCGAACCTCGTCCTCGCCCTACCTGCGGGCGTCCTCGCCGACCGTTTCGACCGGCGCAAGGTCTTGCTCATCTTCCAGGGGGCGAACATGGGGGTCGCCGTTGCGCTCGCGGCTCTGTGGGCGAGCGGAACCCTCAGCGTCTTCCTCATGGGCGTGCTCGCGTTCCTCGGGGGTAGCTTCGGGACGCTGAGCTTTCCCGCCTTTCAGGCGATGCTCGCGTCGACAGTCCCGCAGGAGGATCTCGAGAGCGCCGTGGCGCTGAACAGTCTCTCGCTCCAACTCGCGCGCTTCGTCGGCCCGGCGATCGCGGGCTTTCTGCTCGCGTCTGCAGGACCCACGTGGGTGTTCAGCGTGAACGCGGTCAGCTTCCTCGCCGTGCTCGCGGCCGTCGCGGCGCTGCCACGGTCGCGCTCGCACCTCGTGTCCGCGGCCCTCGGCGTCGGTCATTCGATGAAGGAGGGCCTGCGCTATGTCTTCGGTCAGAGGAGCATCGCGTCGCTCATGATCCTGATGGTCCTCGCGGGCCTGTTCGCCACTCCGCCGGTCGCCTTCATGATCCCGGGCCTCGTGCGCTTCCAGCTCCATGAGGGAGCGACGACTCTGGGCCTCCTGATCTCGCTCGTGGGACTCGGTTCGGTGCTCGGCTCGCTGGGGCTGCTCCGCCTCTCCACGCGCGTGAACAAGGGCGAGCCCGCGATGGTCTGCTACCTCCTTTGCGCCGCCGCCATCGCCGCCATCGGCGTCTCCACCTCTGTGCCGCTCTCGTTCGCGCTGGCCGTCGTCGGCGGATTCACGGGCGTGGTCTTCATCGGGCTCTCGACGGTTGTCGTGCAGTCGACGGCCTCGGACGAGATGCGCGCTCGCGCGATGGCGATCTGGGCGGCCTGCTTCGTGGGCGTCCTCCCGATCGGCGCGCTCATCACGGCGGGACTGGCCGCCTGGCTCGGCGCGGGCGGGGCGGTGGCGGTGGACGGCGTCATCACGTTCGTCGGGGGCGCGGCGGTCATGCTTTGGCGTCCAGAGGTGCTTTGGCTCGGGTGCGCGGCGCTCCCGGAGGCCTGCGTGGCTGCCACTGACCCGGTAGCGGTTGCCTTCGGGGAGGAACACGAGCACGAAGCAGGCCAGGCGGCGTGATCGACCTCCTCGCGCGGCCTCAGGCTTACGAACGAAGCGGGATCTCGGCTTCGATCCGCGTGCCCCTGTTCGGGGGACTCTCGACCCGCAGGCGGCCGTCCAGCGCCTCGAGCCGGTCGGCAAGCCCGCGGAGGCCCGACCCGTGTCCAGAGTCGGCGCCGCCGACGCCGTTGTCCGCGACCAGGACGACCGCACGTCCGTTCGAGCGACGAATGCTCACAGAGACGTTCGAGGCCTGCGCATACTTCACGGCGTTTGTCACCGCCTCGGCGACCACGTAGTACGCCGCTGCCTCCACCGGCTCCGGGAGGCGCTCTTCCGGGACCTCGGTGACCTCGACCGTGAGGGGAGAGCGGGTCACGAGCGCTTGGACGGCGGGCCCGAGCCCGCGGTCCGTCAGGATCGCCGGGTGGATTCCCCGCGCAAGTTCCCGGAGCTCCTCGAGGGCCTCGTCGAGCTGCGCGTTTGCGTCGGTGAGCAGTGCGCAGGCGCGCTCCGGATCATTCTCGAGCGCACGCTCGACAAGGCGCAGCTGCAGCGCGAGGGCGACGAGCCGCTGTTGCGCGCCGTCGTGCAGGTTTCGTTCGAGGCGGCGGCGCTCGGCGTCGCCCGCCTCGACGATGCGGGCCCGCGACGCTGCGAGCTTCCCGCGCGCGTCCGCGTTCGCGAGCGCCTGCGACATGAGCTCTGCGAAATCCGACAGGCGCTTCTCCGCCTCGCCGGGAAGGGGCTCTGGTTCGGCCGTCGCGGCCACGATCAAGCCCCAGAGGCGTCCGCCAAGATTCACCGGCGCTCCAACCGCCGACCGGTAGCCCAAGCTTCGCTGCATTCGCGCGAGCGGATCGTCGAAGTCCTCGTAGTTCGTCCGCTGCGTCTCGCCCGTCCGGTAGACGCGCGCGACGACGGTGTCGCCGTCGAGCGCAACGGTTGCGCCGGCCGGAATGTGGCCGCGCTCGGGCACGCTCCAGGCGCTTAGCAACGTGGCGACTCCGTCGTCGTACCGTAGGACGGCCGCGCTGTCGGCGCCGAGCAGGATTCCCGCCTCCTCGGTTACCTTTTCGAAGAGCGCTTGCGAGTCGGCCTCGCTCGCAACGAGTGTCGCGACTCGCCGGAGCGCAGCCTGCTCGTTCGCGAGCAGGCGCACGCTCTCCTCGTTGCGCCGGAGCTCCTCACCGGCCCGGCGCCGTTCCGCCGTCACGGCGGCAAGGAAGAGTGAGGTAAGCGCTGCAACCGCGAGGAAGAGCTGCGTCGCGAGAAGCTGCTCGGTAATCGACTCGCGGACGAACGGACCTTCGTTCTGGGCCGTGTTCAGGATCGTGAGCGAGGCGACGACGAAGACCGCGGCGGCCGCACCGCGGGGCCCGAGTCGCAGCGCCGCCCAGATCAGGGCCGGAAAGACTACGTAGGGGACGTCCTGCTGCGCCGGGACCTCGACGAGCACGATGAGGATCGCGAGGACGGCGAGGCCCTCGAGCAGGAAGCGACGGCTCGGGAGCGCGACCCGGCTTCCCGCCCACGCGAGCAGAATGGGCGTCACGACGAGCGCGCCGGAAGTGTCTGAGAGGAACCACTGCCTCATCGAGTCAGCGAGCTGCTGACGGTCGATCACGTCGCCGAGGTAGAGCGCGGGCGGGCCGAAGAGCGTGCTCACGCCCGCGGCGACGACGGCGCAGGCAACGAGCGCCAGCACGTCGACGACCCGCTCGAGGCCGGCGCGGCCATGGGTGAGGCGTCGCAGGAGGGCCGCTGCGACGACGACGGCAATCGTGTTCCCGAGCGTCTGGCCGAACACCGTGCCGAGCGGCTGTGAGTAGTCGGCGACGCCGGGCAGGAGGTCGCCGACGACGATCGCCGGCCAGAGCCGCAGCCCGAAGAAGTAGAGCGCGGCGATGCCCACGCCGACGGGGGGCCACATCGCGGCGACCGGGCCGTCCGGATAGAGGAGCTCGAGCCCGAAACGCGCCGCCACGTAGTACGCGCCGATGACGACGCCGACGGTGACGAGGTACCATACGACGCCGCCCAGACGGGTCGCGCGCCAGTCGACGACGCGCGTCCATGCGGTCTGGTGCAGACTTACGGTCAAGGCCATGTGAACACTGTACGCGCGTCGTTGCCGTCGGCCGGGTCTACGCCTGGCAGCCCGACCGGGTTCGGCAAGGCAACGCGGAGAACGCGCATCCGCGACCTTGGGGTCAACGGCGACGCCGGGCCAACGAGGTCATCGGCGAGCACGGATCCGCGCAGGCGGGAAGCGCCTGCGCATGCCACAGATTCAGTGGTCATGCGGGATGCCCCCGGCACGAATCGAACGTGCGCACGCGGTTTAGGAAACCGCTGCTCTATCCACTGAGCTACGGGGGCGCGCGCTCACGGTAGCACTGGATCTGCGCCGGTCTGCGAGCTGCACAAGGCCTTCGAGCCCCCGAGTCGCTCGGCCCGCGAGCCCGCTTACTGGGCCTTCCCTCGGCCGACCAGACCGACACGAACCTCGGCGCCCTGCTCGTCGACTGGGGGCTCGACACGCGCGTGCAATGGGGGGCCGGCGACGGCGTCCGGACGCTGACGACCGAGGACTGCTGGGGTGAGTCGAGCGCGGCCGACGAGCCGTGCTATCGGCAGACCGAGACCCGCACGGTCACGACGGAGATCGAGCGGGTGACGAAGGGCATCCTCGATGCCCGCAACCGCATTTCGCTGACCACGCCGGAGGACCTCGTGCCCGGCGTGAGTACCTATTCGACTTCCCGCTCCTGCCTGAGGACCACGTCTTCAAGGCAGGCCATCGGATCGCGTTCGTCATCGTCGGCAGCTATCCGGGCTACGGCTCGGCCCCGGACCAGACGAGGGCGAACATCACCGTCAACCTGACCAAGACGATCCTCGAGCTGCCCGTCGTGGGCGGCGAGGGCGCGCTGAAGGCAGCGGGTCTCTAAGAGCTCCGGGGGAAGCCGCGGAACCGAGGGTCGGCCAAGCCGGCCCTCGGTGCGTTCGGCCCTCCTATGCGTCGGTGACGCCCTCGCGCGGCTCCCAGCGGAAGCTGCGAAGCGCGACGGCGAGCCCCACGAGGCCCCAGACGACGACCGCGGCGATCGACGACGGCTCGAAGCTCTCGCCTTCGACGAAGCTCGCGCGGATCAGGTCGAGGAGGTAGGTGAGCGGGAGCACCTCGGAGATCGCCTGGAGGAAGGCCGGCATCTCCTCGGTGGAGAAGAAGACTCCGGAGATGAAGGCCATCGGCAGGTAGATCGCGTTCACGACCGCCGACGAGCCCTCGGCCGTGCGCACGACGGTGGTGACGGCGATGCCGAGCGCCGCGAAGACGGCCGTCCCCAGGAGGATGGCGAGGGCGAAGAGCAGCGGCCGCGCGGGCCAGTCCGCATCGAGGACGTAGACCCCGAGCAGCAGCTGTGTCACGACTTGGAGGGCGATGACGACGATCGTGGAGCCGATCACGGCCGCCAGGTAGGTCCCGGAGCCGAGCGGGGTCCCGCGGACGCGCTTCAGCAGCCCCGCCTCGCGGCGGATGACGAGGGTGATCGCGAGCCCCGCGAAGGCGTTGGCGGCGACGCCGTAGCCCAGGAGGCCGATCAGGAGGAAGGTCGGCGCGCTCACGCCCTCGATCGGCTCGTCCCCGTAGACGGAGCCGATCAGGACGAGGAGCAGGATGGGGAAGAGGAAGCTGAAGAACGCCGCCTCGCGGTTTCGCCAGAACAGGAGCTGCTGCGTGCGAAGCTCGTGGACCAGGAGGCTCATTCGGCCGCCTCCTCACGGGTCAGCTCCAGGTAGACGTCCTCGAGGCTGCGCCGATGCACCTCGATCCCTTCCAGCTCGACGCCGTCGGCGATCGCCTGCGACGTCAGCTCGTGGAGGACGCGCGTCGGCTCCTCGGTGGCGACGACGACCTCCGTGCCGTTCCGCCGGTACCGAATCTCCACGGATGCCTGGCCGGAAAGCAGCTCTTGGGGGGAGCCCGTGCCGACGATCTCGCCGGCGCGCAGAATGGCGACGCGGTCGGCGAGGCGCTGCGCCTCCTCCATGTAGTGGGTCGTGAGCAGGATGCTCTTGCCCAGCGAGCGCAGGTCGCGGATCGTCTCCCACGCATGTCGCCGCGCGGCGGGGTCGAACCCTGTCGTCGGCTCGTCCAGGAACACGAGCTCCGGGTCGCCGACGAGGGCGAGCGCGAGGTCCAGACGCCGAAGCTGGCCGCCCGAGAGTGCCCGCACCCTCGTGGTGCGCTGCTCGGTGAGCCCGACGAGCTCGATGACCTCGTCCGCCGGTCGGGGCGTCGGGTAGTAGCCCGCGAACAGGGCCACGACCTCGCGGACGCTGAGGATCTGGTAGACGGCGGACGACTGGAGGACGATGCCGATGCGGGCCTTGAAGTCACGCCCTCCGCGTTCGGGATCCACGCCCAGCACGCGCACCTCGCCGCCGTCGCGCCTGCGGTAGCCCTCGAGGATCTCGACGGTCGTCGTCTTTCCGGCGCCGTTGGGCCCGAGGAGCGCGAAGACCTCCCCGGTCTCGACCGTGAAGGAGAGACCATGGAGTACCTCGCGTTGCCCGTAGGCCTTCCGCAGATCCGACACAGCGATCGCGCTCACGGTGGGCGAGGATACCGGCGTGAACGTCCCGCCCATCCGCTCGGCTCGTCTCGACCTCGTCTCGATGTCGCCAGAGGTGATCGAGGCCGTATTCGCCCGGCGCCTCGAGGAGGCAGAGCGGCGGCTGGGGCTCCGCTTGCCGGATGCGTTCCCGGATGAAGGCCTGGATGGCCTCCTGCGGCTGCGGCTCGGCCAGATGCACGAGAACCCGGAGAGCCAGGAGTGGCTCGTGCGCGCGCTCGTGTTGCGCGAGGACGGAACGATGGTCGGTCACGCGGGCTTCCACGGGCCTCCCGGGACGACCGGGCTCGCTCCGGGCAAGGTCGAGCTCGGCTATACGGTCTTCCCTCCGTTCCGCGGGCGCGGATATGCGACCGAGGCGGCCGTTGCCCTCATGGAGTGGGCCGAGGGCGAGGGCATCCATCAGTTCGTGTTCTCCATCGGCCCCTGGAACGAGCCCTCGATCGCGATCGCGCGCAAGCTCGGCTTCGTGCAGACCGGCGAGCAATGGGACGAGGAGGACGGCCTCGAGCACGTCTTCGAGCTCGACCGTCGCGGAGCCCTGGGCTCCCCGTAGAGTCCATCGTGATGGGGACCTACCGCTACGTGGTCGCAGACGTCTTCACGGACACGCCGCTCGAAGGCAACCAGCTCGCGGTCTTCACGGACGCTCGGGAGATTCCCGAAGAGCAGCTCCAGCCGCTGGCCAAGGAGGTGAACTACTCGGAGACCGTGTTCGTGTACGCGCCGGAGGCGGGCGGGCACGCGCGGATCCGCATCTTCACGCCCGTCTCGGAGCTGCCCTTCGCCGGCCACCCGGTGCTGGGGACGGCGTTCGTGCTCGCCGCGCCGCTCCAGCTTGCCGAGATCAAGCTGGAGACCGGCATGGGCATCGTCCCCGTAGTGCTGGAGCGGGACGACGCGCGGATCGTCTTCGGCCGGATGAGCCAGCCGATACCGACCGTGCAGCCGTTCGAGCGCGGCGACGAGATGCTCGCCGCCCTCGGCGTCGAGCGGTCGGAGCTTCCGCTCGAGCTCTACGAGTCCGGTGTCTGGAACGTCTACGTCCTGCTGCCAGACGACGAGGCGGTCGCGGCCGTGGAGCCCGACCTCGCCGCCCTCCGACGCGTCATGGGCGCGGTCCATGCGAACTGCACGGCCGGCTCGGGAACGCGCTGGAAGACGCGCATGTTCGCGCCGGGAGACGGCGTGCCGGAGGACCCCGCCACCGGCTCGGCAGCAGGCCCGCTCGCCGTCCACCTCGCCCGCCACGGCCTCATCTCCTTCGGCGAGCAGATCGAGATCACCCAGGGCGTCGAAATCGGCCGGCCGAGTACGCTCTACGCGCGGGTCGAAGGCTCGGCGGAGCAGATCGAGCGGGTGGAGTGCGGCGGCTCCGCGGTCGTGGTCGCCCGCGGCGAGTTCGTCCTCTAGGGCCACGTCCACGTGCCTGGCACCGGGGCATGGCCTTCGCGGCGGATATTGCGCGTCGCCGGCTGTCTGCAGACGAGGCCGCGAGCCGGTGAGCCATGTCCAAGTGCCTGGCACCGAGACGTGGCCGGAGGGGACCTGACCCTCAACCCCAGGCGACGTCGTGGATCTCGGGGAGCTCCACCCCGAGCGCGCGCCAGAAGCGGCCGCCGTCTCCCGAGACGAAGAGGCGGTTGCGGCCGCCGTAGAGGACGTGGTCGGGGTTCTCGCGGAGCGCGACGGCGCGGCCCGGCGGCAGGCCGGCGCCGCGTTCGTCCCAGGTCCGGCCGCCGTCGTGGGAGACGAGGAGAGGCGGCTTGCGGTCGAGGAGGAGGATCGTCGTGGAGCCCACCGCGTCCACGTCGAGGACTCGGCCCGCGGCCCAGGACGGGGCCAGCTCGAGCGGCCGCTCGCGCTCGACCGCGGCTCCCTCCTGGCGGCCCGCGAGCTGGTCGTCCTCCGCCGAAGCGCCCACCTCGACGAGATACGTCCCGTCGTCGCAGCCGGCGATGGCGATCAAGGGCCTGGTCACCGGCCGGCCAGCAGCGCGCCCATGGCGCCGTTGGCGAGGCGCGCGGCGGAGACGGGCGAGTGGCGCCTGCGCCGGTACGCGATGTAGGCCGTGACCCACGAGTCTCCCGCGCCCGTCGGATCGACGCCGTCGAGCGGGATGGTCGGGACGTGCTCGGCGAGCCCGTCTGCGTAGACGACCGCCCCGGCCCGCCCGAGAGTGACTGCGATCTCACGGATGCCTAGCGTGGAGAGCGAGCTTTCCGTCAGCTCGAGCCCGAGCGCGTCGAGCTCGTCGCGGGCGAGCTTGAGCAGGCCGACATGGGCGAGCACGGCGGGGTCGTACTCGGTATCGAGGACGAGGTCACCCACCGACGCCCGCCGGACGAGCGCCTGGCCGTCCAGGCTCAGCATCCGGCCGCGTGCCAGGATCGCGAGCGTCTCCGACGGGAAGTCCGCCCTCGTCAGCGCGCCCGCGTGCACCCAGTCGGCGTCGGCGAGCGCCTGTGTGAGCCAGCCGCGGGCCTCCTCCTCGCCGAACGGCTCCCCGAGCGCCTCGATCGCCATCCTCCGCCGATCGCCGTTGTTCTCGATCCGGAACTCGATCGTCGCCGGCGCGTGCCCGGCCACGATGGGGAGGCCGAGAGCGGATAGCCGCGGCCGGTCCTCGTCGGCGAGCTTCGTGGCGAACGTCGCCGGCTGCCCGAGCAGTCGGACGGTGCGCGCGGCGTAGACCGGCGCGCCGCCGAGGCGGGGGATGCCGCCGTCAACGCGATCCAGCGAGACGAGCCCGACGACGCCCAAGCGGCGCATGGGCGGAGCGTACGCCCGCGTAGAGGGCGAAGGCGAGGGCAAACGCCGGCAGCGAAGCGCCGATCGTCGCCTCGCCGGCGCCCGGGACGTCCGCGAGGAGATCCGTCCACCACGCCGGCCCGGTGGGCTGCAGCCACTGGTAGAGGACGAACCCGGCCGCCCAGGCGGCCAGCCCGCTCCAGCGCACCGGGACCGGAACGGCCGCTCCGAAGAGGTAGTCGGCCGCGAGGACGCCGAAGAGCGGCACGAAGAAGGAGCCGAGCAGGAAAAGGAACGTCTCGTAGGCGACGATGTCCACGACGAGGGCGCCGACCGTCGCCGTCAGCGCCACGGCGAGGATGAGCAGGTGCTGCGAGATCGCCGGCAGGAGGTTCTGGATCGAGACCGCCGCCGAGTAGACGTTGGCGAAGGGCTCGTCGGCCTCGTCCACGGTCAGGGCGAGCAGTGCGAGAGCGCTCCCGGCCCCGCCGGCGGCGATCGCGATGAAGATCGCAGCCGGATCGGCCAGGCCTCGCGTCAGCGCGAGCAGCGCGCCCAGCCCGAACAGCAGCGCGAGCGGAACGAGGTAGCCCACGGACGTCCCCCAGAAGGCCGCGCGCCTGTTCCGGGAGAAGCGCGTGTAGTCGGCGGCCAGCGGCAGCCATGACGCGGCCATCGCCACGGTCAGGTCGACGCCCTGCCAGAAGCGAATACCGCCCGAAGCTTCCGCCGACCAGAGCGTGCCGATGCCGGCTCCGTCGAGCGCCCACCAGACGAGGTACGCCATCGAGGCCGCGACGACCCAGACGGCGAAGCGCCGCACCCAGCGGCGCACGAACGAGATCGGCCCCGCCAGCGCGAGCCACGTCGTCAGCGCCCCGAAGACGAGGACCCAGAGCCACCGCGCCTCGAAGCCGAAGACCTGGTCCGAGAGCGCGCTCGCCGCGAGCGACATGACGTAGAGCTCGAACACCGCCCAGCCGAGGTTCTGCGCGATGTTGAGGGCGGTCGGGGCGTAGGACCCGCGGTCTCCCAGCGGATCGCGCAGGAGCACCATCCCCGGCACGCGCCGGTCGAAGCCGATGAGCCCGGCGAGCCCGAGGAGGGCGGTCCCGAGCACGGCACCCACGAGCGCGGCGAGGAGCGCGCGCTGCAAGCCGAGGCCGGCCAGGAACGTCCCGGTGAAGAGGACGAGCAGGCTGATGCCCAGGTTGCCCCAGAGCAGGCCGACATCGAGCCCGGACAGGGTTCGCAGACGGTCGGGAACGGGGCTGACTCCCCACGTCCGCTCGCTCGGCTGCATCGTGCCTCCCTTCGCTGGCATTACCCAGATCAGGTTCGGCGGGTCGAGGCTCCGCAGCCTCCTCTCAGCCGCTAGGAAGCGGCTCCCCGGTCTCTAGGAGGGTTTGGTGGAACCCTCCTAGGCGGCGATCTTACCGACGATCCGCTCGATGCCGCGCACGCCGCGCTCGAGCGTCTCCTCGTCGAAGAGGTAGGGCACCGCGTTCGAGATCTCGTGCGCGGGCCCGTCCAGCGAGTCCGAGCCCGACGCGCCGTTGAGCGCGTAGCGGACGGGGATCTCGTGGCAGACGACGAGGACCGAGCGCCACGCCGAGTCGAGGAGGTTGCGGAAGCCGGCGGCGTACCGACGGGCGGCGTCGTCCAGGCTTTCGCCGCCGGGGAAGGGGGCGCTCCGAGGGCGGCCGTGCTTCCACTCGCGGTAGACGTCGAGCGTCTCCCCCTCGAGGTCGCCGATGTCGATGTCGTCGAGGAGCGGCTCGACCTCGAGCGGCACGTCTTCCCGTTCGGCGAGCGCGATCATCGCCGTCTCGAGGGTGCGGGGAAAGCGCGTGTGGACGCAGACGTCGAGGGGGAAATGCGCCACCTGCTCGCCGAGCCTGCGGGCCTCCTCCCGGCCTCCGTCCGAGAGCGCGACGGGCACCGCGGGGTCGCCGTTCACGCGCCGCTCGATGTTCAGCGTCGACTCACCGTGGCGGGCCAGGATGAAGATCCGCATGCGCTACACGACGAAGCGCTCGTGCCGCTCGCTGCCGCGCGCGAAGCGGTCGAGGGAGAGCGGCGAGAGGTCGAGGGACGGCTCGGTGCCCACGACGAGCTCGGCCAGGTGCTCGCCGACCGCGGGCGCCTGCTGGAAACCGTGGCCGGAGAAGCCGGTCGCGTAGAGGAAGCGGCGCGGCTGGGAGACCTCGCCGACGATGGCGTTGTGGTCGGGGCTCATCTCGTAGAAGCCCCACCAAGAGGATTGGATCGGCAGCTCGGCCAAGACGGGCAGGCGGCGTGTGCCGTGGCTCGCGACGCCCTCGATCGTGGGCTCCCGGCCTCCGAAGACGAGTCCGGCGCCCTCCCGGTGGAAGTAGAACCCGGTGGCGAAGTCTACGGTCAGCGGGAGCTCCTCGGGGAGGCCGCCGTCCTCGGGCGTGAAGTGCATCCAGCGGGCCTCGCCGCGCACCGGGATGTCCAGGCCCGCCAGGTTCCCCACGTCCCGCGACCAGACGCCGGCCGCGCAGATGACGGTGTCGGTGCGGAGGCGCCCCGCTGACGTCTCGATGCTGACGATCTTGTCCCCGAGGACGGCGATGCGGTCGAGCGAGGTGCTTTGGAGGATGCGGACGCCCTGAGCCGCCGCGGCGCCGGCGTAGGCCTGCACGACCGACTCCGGCGAGGCGTGGCCGTCGATCGGGCAGTACGCGGCCGCCAGGAGGTCGTCGGTCTCGAGCGCGGGGATCAGCTCGTTGACGTCCTCCGGCGAGATCAGCTTCGAGGGCACGCCGAGGTTGTGCTGGAGCGCGAGGGCCGTTCGAAAGCTCTCGACGTCCACCTCGTTCGTGAGCAGGAAGAGGTAACCGTGGCGCTTGTACTCGATCCCGCTGACGCGGTCGAGCGCCTGGAACTCCGCCATCGAGCGGAGCGCGATCTTCACGTTCAGCTCGTCGGCGAACTGGGCGCGGATGCCGCCCGCGGACTTGCTCGTCGAGCCGCTCGCGAGCGACTCCCGCTCGAGCAGGACGACGTCCGTCACGCCCTTCTTTGCGAGGTGGTAGGCGACGCTCGTCCCCATGGCGCCGCCACCGATGATCACGACCTCGGCAGTCTCGGGCGCCATCTCGCCAACGCTATCGCCTTGGGCGGCTGAGTGAGGCCACGGGCGAGGCGCATCTGCGAGGATTCGGCGGTGAGCGAGACCGCCTTCGAGGCCCTCGGCCTGACGCCCGAGCAGCGCGAGATTCGCGACGTCTGCCGCGAGTTCGCCGACCGCGAGATCCGACCGATCGCGGCCGAGGTCGACGAGGCCGACACGCAGATGCCCTGGGAGGTATGGCACAAGGCCGCCGGGCTCGGCCTGACTTCGTTCATGCTCCCGGAGGAGTACGGCGGCGGCGGTCTGACCGACTGCCTGACGGGCGTCGTCGTCCAGGAGGAGCTCTGCCGGGGCTGCGCAGGGATCGGCAACCTGATCACCTCCGGCGGCTTCTTCGCCGAGCCGATCGTCGAGCTCGGGAGCGAGGAGCAAAGGCGGCGGTGGCTGGAGCCGATCGCGGGCGAGCGGCCGCCGCTGACCGCGCTCGCGACCACGGAGCCGGGGGCGGGCTCGGACGCCGCCTCCATCTCCACCACCGCCACGCGCACGGAAGGCGGTTACGTCCTCCGCGGCCAGAAGACGTGGATCTCGAACGGCGGCGTCGCCGAGTACTACGTCGTCTTCGCGACGGTCGAGCCGGGCTCGCGTTCCCGCGGAATCACTGCTTTCGTCGTCGAGAAGGGCGATCCCGGGGTCACGTTCGGCGAGCCCATGAAGAAGATGGGGCAGCGCGCGATCGTCAACACGGAGATGTTCCTCGAGGACGCCGAGCTGCGGGAGGACCGGCGCCTGGGCGACGAGGGCCAGGGCTTCTACGGGCTCATGCGCACCTTCGACCGATCACGGATCACGCTGGGTGCCTCGGCGATCGGAATCGCGCGGGCAGCGCTCGAGTACGCGGTCGAATACTCGAAGTCGCGCGAGCAGTTCGGGAAGCCGATCGCCGACCACCAGGCGGTCGCGTTCCGGCTCGCCGACATGGCGACCAGGGTCGACGCCGCGCGGCTCCTCGTCCACCGAGCCGCGCGCAAGATCGACGCGGGCGAGAGCGTTCCCATGGAGTCGGCGATGGCCAAGCTCTTCGCCTCGGAGACGGCCATGTGGTGCACGTGGGCAGCGGTGCAGACTCTCGGTGGGTGGGGCTACTCGCGCGAGTATCCCGTGGAGAAGTGGATGCGGGACGCCAAGCTCGAGGAGATCGAGGAGGGCACGTCCGACATCCAGCGGCTGATCATCTCTCGGAACCTGCTTAAGTGAGCCGCGATCTCTCGGCCCTCTTCGACCCTCGGTCGGTCGCGGTGCTCGGCGCTTCGGCGATCCCCGGCAAGTGGGGCTTCTGGCTTGCGCGCGGGGCCGTCAAGGGCGCAGACCGCCGCGCCGTCTACCTCGTCAACCGCAAGGGCGGCGAGATCTTCGGCCGACAGGCGTATACGTCGCTCGCCGAGCTGCCCGAGGCACCCGAGCTGGTCGTCATCACTGTTCCGGCCGAAGGCGTCGAGGAGGCCGTCGACGCGTCGCTCGACGCAGGGTCGAAGGCCATCGTCCTCATCAGCGCCGGCCTCGGCGAGATGGGCGAGGAGGGAGCAGCGCGCGAGCGCGCGATCGTCGAGCGGGTCCGCGCCGCCGGCGCCGTGCTGATCGGGCCGAACTGCCTCGGTATCCACGACTCCGGTGCGCAGCTCGAGCTCTGCTCGGAGGAGCTCGAATCGGGCTCGCTCGGGCTCATCTCGCAGAGCGGTAACTTGGCGCTCGAAATCGGCATGGTCGCGGCCGAGTTCGGGCTCGGCTTCTCGCGTTTCGTCTCGCTGGGGAACCAGGCGGACGTACAGGCGGCCGAGCTCGTCGAGGCCCTCGCCGAGCACGAGGAGACGCGGTTGATCGCCGTCTACCTCGAAGACTTCCGTGACGGGCGCGAGTTCGCCCGCGCCGGGAAGGCTGCGGTGGAGTCAGGGACACCGGTCGTCCTGCTTGCGGGCGGCGCCACCGAGGCCAGCGCGCGCGCGGCCCGTTCGCACACGGGGGCGCTGGCAAGCGACCTCGAGGCGATCCGCGCAGCCTGCCTCGGCGCGGGCATCGAGCTCGTCTACTCGCCGAAGGAGGCGGTGGACGTGGCCATGGGCCTCCTCTCCCACCGCAGGCCCCGCGGACGCCGGATCGCGCTCGCCGCAGACGGCGGCGGCCATACAGTCGTGGCATCGGACCTCGTGATCGCGGAGGGCCTCGAGCTCCCGGAGCTCTCCGAGGCGACGCGCGCCGAGCTCGCGACGGCCCTCCCTCCGACGGCGACCCTCGTCAACCCCGTGGACTTCGCCGGCGGCGGAGAGCAGGACATCCGCAGCTTCGAGCGGGTGATCGGGACGCTGCTCCGCTCCGGTGAGGTCGACACCGTGATCCTGACGGGGTACTTCGGCGGCTACTCGCAGTACTCGGACGCGTTCGAGAAGAAGGAGAGCCTGTCCGCCGCCGGCATGGCCCGCGCGGCCGAGGAGACCGGCGTCCCGTTCCTGGCGCACACGATGTACTGGCGCTCGGGGCCTGCGGAGACCCTGCGGGCGAAGGGAGTACCCGTCTACCGGGAGGTGGAGGCCGCGGTGGGCGTCGCATCCCGACTGGCACGGCGGACGCCGGAGGCGCTCCTCGGCGTTCCGGACCTGCCGCCGCCGGCCGCGGCGGTAGGCGGCCCGCAGGATTACTTCTCGTCGCGCGAGCTCCTCGCCGCTGCCGGAGTTCCGTTCGTCGAGGCGCGGCAGGTCGGCAGTCTCGAGGAGGCGCTGGCGGCGGCCGCGGAGGTCGGCTATCCGATTGTCCTGAAGGCGCTCGGACAGCTGCACAAGTCGGACTCGGGCGGCGTCGCCGTCGGCCTGCGCGGCCCCGAGGAGGTCACCGACGCCTTCGAGCGCATGGAGGGCTCGCTCTCGCCGCCGTCGTACTCGGTCGAGGCGCTGGCGCCGCTCTCCGTCGGCCTCGAGCTGATTGTCGGGGCGAAGCGAGATCCACGCTTCGGGCCGGTCGTGCTTGTCGGCGCCGGCGGCCTCTACGCGGAGATCGTCAAGGACGTCGCGGTCGCGCTCGCGCCTGTGACGGAGGCGGCCGCCGAGGCGCTCTTCCGCTCGCTGCGGATCGCGCCGCTCCTCGACGGTGCGCGCGGCCGCCCGGCCGTGGACGTGGGCGCCGCCGCTCGCGCGGCCGCCGTGCTCTCACGCTTCGCGGCCGAGCACCCCGAGATCGCCGAGGTCGAGATCAACCCACTGCTCGCACTGCCGGAGGGCGCGCTCGGGCTCGACGCGCGTATCGTCCCGGGCGAGGATGCTCGCTGAGGGCGCATTCGAAGGCAAGGTCGCGATCGTCACCGGCGGCGGGAGCGGCCTGGGGCGCGCAATGGCGCTCGAGCTCGGCCGCCTCGGCGCCTCTGTGGCCCTCGCCGGCCGCCGGCCCGAGCCGCTCGAGGAGACGCTCGCGCTCCTGACCGGGAAAGGCCTGGCCGTGCCGACCGACGTCCGCGACCCGGAGGCCGTCGACGCGCTCGTCGCGGCGACGGTCGCGGAGCTCGGCCGGGTCGACGTCCTCGTCAACAACGCTGCCGGCAACTTCGTCGTCAAGGCCGAGGACCTCTCGCCGAACGGCTGGCGGGCGGTGGTCTCCATCGTCCTCGACGGCGGCTTCCTTTGCTCCCGCGCCGCCGGGAGGCAGATGATCGCCCAGGGCGACGGCGGCGCCATCCTCAGCGTTATCGCCAGCTACGCCTGGACCGGCGGGCCGGGGACGGTGCATTCCGCCGCCGCGAAGGCGGGCCTGGTGGCGATGACGCGCACGCTGGCCGTCGAGTGGGCCCCGCACGGGATCCGAGCCAACTGCATCTGCCCCGGGCCGACGGACACCGAAGGAGCCGGCGCGGCACTCTGGCCGACGGAGGAGGATCGCGCCCGGGTCGCGGCGACGGTGCCGCTCGGCCGCCTGGCCACGCCGCACGAGGTCGCCGTGTGGGCCGCGGCGCTCTGCTCCCCCTACGCGGGCTACATCACCGGCGAGACGCTGACCATCGACGGCGGCCACTGGCTGGAGCAGGAGAGCTACATGCCGGCCCTGCAACCCCGCGAGTAGACGCACCCAAGTAACAGACTGTTACTTGGGTGGGCTCAGCGGAGGTAGGGCTCGACGCCGCGCTTCAGGAGGCCCCGCGAGACGATGAGGCGCTGGATCTCGCTCGTGCCTTCCCAGATGCGGTCGACCCGCACCTCGCGGTAGAAACGCGCCACCGGGCTCTCCAGCATGTAGCCGCGGCCACCGAGGACCTGCAGGGCGCGGTCGACGATCCGACCGGCCGCCTCCGAGGCGTACAGCTTCGCCATGGCCACCTTGCCGTGGACGACGCGGCGATCGGGCTCGGTGTCGAACGCGTGCGCGGCGTGGTAGGTGAGGAGGCGCGCGGCGAGGAGCTCCGTCAGCGAGTCGGCGAGCTGGAAGGAGACGCCCTGGTGGTCGGCGATCCTTGTGCCAAACGCCTCGCGCTCGAGAGCGTAGTCCCGCGCGAGCTCGAGCGAGCGCTGGGCTGCACCGCAGCAGCGGGCGGCGATGAACAGGCGCTCGACGAGGAACCACTCGCGCGCGCCGTCGCCTCCGCCTTCGGGAATGCGGTTCTCCTCCGGGACGCGGACGTTGGTGAGGACGATCTCGGGATGGTGGTCGAGGTAGGGGTCGTGGAGGAAGCCGGGCGTTCTCGTGATCTCGAGGCCGGGCCGCCAGGGCTCCACGATGAAGAGCGCCTGCTCGCCGTCGGCCACGGCCAGGACGAGGTAGAAGCCCGGGTCGCCTTCGCTCGTGACGAACCACTTCTCGCCGTTCAGGACCCACTCGTCCTCGTCCCGCTCGGCCGTGGCCGCAATAGCGCTCACGTCCGATCCCGCGCCCGGCTCGGTCACCGCCCACGCCTCGCGGAACTCGCCGCGCAGCACCGGAGCGACAAACTGCTCGCGCTGCGCCGGGGTCGCGATGTCCCAGAGCTCGGCGGGCCCGCGGTCGACGACGGCGAAGCCGAGCCCGTTGGTCGCCTTGCCCGACTCCTCCTCCAACGCGACCTGGCCGAGCATGGAGAGCCCGCGGCCGCCGGCCTCCTCCGGCATGTTCAGCATGCCGAAGCCCTCCGCCCAGGACTTGCGGCGCAGCTCCTGGGCCCATTCGGGATCGATGCGGCCCGCCCCGGCGACGCGCTGCTCGAGGGGATAGACCTCCTGCTCGATGAACGCGGCGACGCGCGCTTTCAGCTCGCGGATGTCCGCGGGCAGCTCCGGAACCGTCGGGACCATCTGCGGATCTTAGGAGTTCCTAACGTGATGGGGCCTCGTCGCCCGGCGGCACAGCGCCTCATTGCGTTAGGAGCTCTAGATGCTCCGCGAGGCCCGCGACGGCCAACGTCCCCTCCAGGATCGCCTCCTCGGCGCTGCGTGGACTGAGGCAGTCGCCGGCCTCCTCGACGGCCAGGCCCAGCGCGTGTAGCTCCTCGGGGAGGCCGCGCTCCGGCACCCGACCGGAGGCGAGCACGAGCAGGTCGACGGGCAGCGTCGTCTCCAGCTCGGGGGCGAAGAGGTTGCGGAAGCGGACGCCGTCTGCCGTGGCGCCGAGCAGGTCGAGGTGGTGCGCGATCGTGACACCGGCGCGGTAGAGGCGCTGCGCGTAGAGGTTGCGCTGATACTGGTGGAGCGCCTCGCCGAAGGCCGCGGAGCCGAGTGCCAGCGTCACCTCCGACCCCGCGGCCGCGAGCAGCTCGGCCGCGGCGAGGCCGGATGCATCGCCGCCCCAGTCCGCCACGACGACGCGGCGTCCCTCGGGCGCGGGGCCGGCGAGAACCTCCCAGGCCAGGACGGCCATGACGCCCTCGAGCGTCACGTCGGGCACGTACGGGCGCGCGCCGGTGGCGACGACGACCAGGGCGGGCTCGAGCTCCGCGACGGCCTCGGCTCCGGCCTCGGTCTCGAGCCGGATCTCGACGCCCCGGAGCAGCCGCTCGTAGTTCCGCGCGAGCGAGCGGGCCAGCTCCTCGTGCATCGGAGCCGCGCCGGCGAGGGCCAGCTGGCCGCCGATCCGGCCGCGCCGCTCGAAGAGGACGACGTCGTGGCCTGCGGCGTTCGCCTCAGCCGCGGCGGCGAGCCCGGCCGGCCCCGCTCCGACGACGACCACGCGGCGTCGGGCCACGGTCCGCTCGGGGCGCGGGAGGGTCCGCTCGCGCCCGGTCCGCGGGTTCTGGGTGCAGGCGATCCCCGTGCCCGCGTGGTAGTGCGCGATGCAGGCGTTGCAGCCGATGCAGCGGAGGACGTCGTCGATCCGGCTCTCGGCCGCCTTGCGAGGCAGGTCCGGGTCGGTGATGAGCGCTCTCGTCATGCCGACGCCGTCGGTCACGCCGGCAGAGATCAGCCTGTCGGCCTCGGTCGGGTCGACGATGCGCGAAGTGGCCAGGAGTGGCGGGCCGACCCGGAACCCCGTCGTAAACTCCGCCACCGCGTTCTCAGGGACGGGCGGCGGCGGCACGATTCCGACTGAGCCGAGGTACGTGGACGACTCGCCGAGGGCGACGCTGACGTAGTCGACGCGACCGGCAAGCTCCGCGACGACCGCGCGCGCCGCCTCGGAGTCGGCGCTCAGGCGCACGCCCAGAGCCAGCCTCGGCGCCGCCTTCTTGACCACGTCGAGCACGGCGAGGAGGAAGCGCGCCGGCTCGGCCCACTCGTCCTCGCGCCGATTCAGCTCCGGCGTGAAGAACTGCGCGGCGAGGTAGTTGTGCGCCGCGGAGATCTCGATCCCGTCGAGGCCCGCGGCAGCGACGTTCGCAGCCGAGCGGCCGTAGCCGTCCAGGATGGAGGCGATGTCGACGACCGTGGCCGCCCGAGGCTCGACGTGGAAGCGGCGGCTGGGGATCGCCGAGGCCGAGATCGCCGGGGCGCGCTCGTAATCTGCTCGCGCCCGCCATGGAAGAGCTGTACGAAGAGCCGCGTACCGTGCGGCCGCACGGCCTCGGCGACCTGCGCGAACCCCGCAACGGACTCGTCGCGGTAGCCGGCGAGCGTGTGCGGCGTCAGGAGCCCGGAGGGATCGACGGCGGTCGCCTCGAGGACGATCAGGCCGGTCCCGCCCCGCGCGCGTGCCTCGTGGTAGGCGACGAAGTCCTCGGTCGGGAGGTGTTCGTGGACGAGCGTCGTCTGGTGCGCCGTCGAGACGATCCGGTTCGGAAGCTCCACCGGCCCGATCGCGAGCGGGTTGAGGAGCGCGTCAAGCACGTTCGAGCACGTTCCGCTCGTCGTCGGTGAGGGGCCGCGGGCGGCGCTGCTCGTCGCAAGTGACGAGGACGGCCTTCGCCTCGGCGGCCACCTCGCCGTTCGGAACGGTGAGCTCCTCGACGGTGCGCACGCTCGACCTTCCCAGCGAGCCTAGGCGGACGCGGGCGACCACCCGGTCATCGGCTTGCGTCAGCTCGCGGCGGTAGTCGATCTCGACCCGGGCGACGACGTATCCGAGCGCATCGTCCCCGACCGCGCCGATCAGCCACTCGTCGCGCACCTCTTCCAGGTAAGTGAGGAAGACCGCATGGTTGACGTGCCCGTACGGGTCGAGGTCGTGCCAGCGGATCTCGATCTCCTTCTCGTGCACGGTTGCCGTCGTGCCGCGGGCGGTGATAGTAACTCCGGCGGTGCCTACGGGAGTCGAGACCCGCGTGCTCGTCGGCGACGGCGGCTACGACGCCGGTCGGGTGCGGGAACTCCTGTCCGGCACCGGCGTGACTATTGCGGAGGCGCGTGAGCCGTGGGGCGGGGACGACGTCGTCGGGCTGCTCGTGGGCACGGAGACGAAGGTGCGCGCGGCCGACTTCGACCGGATGCCGGCGCTCCGCGTCGTCGCCACCTGCAGCGTCGGGTTCGACCACGTCGATCTCGACGGCGCGCAGCGCCGCGGCATCTGGGTCTGCAACGTCCCGGACTACTGCGTCGACGAGGTCGCCGACCATGCGCTGGCCCTCGTCCTCTCGCTGCTCCGTGGGGTTGTCGTGCTCGACCGCGACGTGCGTGCAGGAGGCTGGAACTGGAAGGTCGCCGGTGAGCTTCGCCGGATCCGCGGGACGCGCCTCGGGGTCATCGGGCTCGGGCGAACCGGCCGGGCGCTCGTCGAGCGCGCGGCTGCACTCGGCTTCGAAGTCTGGGGGACGGACCCGGCCCTCTCGGACGAGCAGATCGCGGAGACGGGGGCGCGGCCCGCCGAGCTGCGGGAGCTGCTCGCCGCGTGCCATGCGGTCTCGCTTCACGTCGCCTTGACCCCCGAGACGGACGGGTTGTTGGGCGCGGAGGAGCTCGCGCTTCTCCCCGACGGCGCCGTGCTGGTCGACACCGCGCGGCCGCAGCTGGTCGATCTCGAGGCACTCCGGCGCAAGCTCGAAAGCGGCCGGCTGGGCGGCGCGGCGCTCGACGTCATCCCGGTGGAGCCGCCGACGCCCGAGGAGCCGGCGCCGTCCTGGCCGCGCCTGATCGTGACGCCGCACGTCGCCTGGTACAGCGCCGAGGCCGAGAACGCCTGCTACACGCGCCCCGTCCTCTCCGTTCGTGCAGTCCTCGAAGGCCGTGTGCCCGACGGAGCCGTGAACCGCCCGTGATCGCGCTCGTGACCGGCGGCGGGACCGGAATCGGTCGCGCTACGGCGCTCGACCTGGCACGCGCCGGGGCGTCCGTGGTCGTCTGCGGCAGGAGGCCCGAGCCGCTGGAGGAGGCGCAGGCGGCCGTCGAGGAGCTGGGCGCCGACTGCCTGGCCGTGCCGGCCGACGTGCGCGAGCCGGAGCAGGTCGCGGCGCTCGTGGATGCCGCGCTCGAGCGCTTCGGCCGCATCGATGTCCTCGTCAACAACGCGGGCGGCCAGTTCATCGCCCCCGCCGAGGAGATCTCCCTCAAGGGCTGGCGGGCCGTGCACCGGCTGGCGGTCGACGCCGCGTGGGACGTGACGCGGGAGGTGGCCAAACGCTCGATGATCCCCAACCGCACCGGCGTCGTCGTCTTTGTCGGGTTCAGCCCCCGTCGCGGGATTCCCGGCTTCGCCCACGCCGCCGCCGCGAGGGCAGCCGTCGAGAACCTCGCCTCGGGGCTTGCCTTGGAGTGGAGCCGTTTCGGGATCAGGACGGTTTGCGTCGCCCCCGGGACGATCCTGACCGAGGGGCTGGAGGGCTATGGAGCCGACCAGATTGCGGCGTGGGAGAGGTCGATCCCTGCCGGGCGGCTCGGAAGGCCGGAGGAGGTCGCGGCGGTGATCGCCTTCCTCGCTTCGCCGGCCGCCGCGTACGTCACGGGGACGACAGTCGTCGTCGACGGCGGCGCCGACGCCTGGGGCCACGCCGAGGCTCCGCCGGCGGTCGAGTAGCGATGCCGACGCTCGTCCGCATCTCCACGACCCCGGTCAAGAGCCTGCTCCTCCACCATCCGGACGAGATCGAGCTGGAGCCGTTCGGCGTCGCCCGCGATCGCCGCTTCTTCCTGATCAGGGAGGATGGCCGGCTGCTGGCGGGTCTCCACCATGGCCCTCTCGCTCTCGTGCGGGCGGACTGGGAGCTCGAGCCCGAGCGGCTGTCGCTGACGTTCCCCGACGGCAGCGTGGTCCAGGGCCCGGTCGCGCTCGCCGAGCCGGTGCTGACCGACTTCTGGGGCCATCGCGTCGAAGGCCGGATCGTCGTCGGGCCCTGGGCTGACGTGCTCTCCGAGTACGCCGGTCGCCCGGTTCGACTCGTCAAGGCGGACGTCTCGGCCGGCGGCGTCGACGCCGAGCCGCTCACGCTCGTCTCGTCCGAGTCTGTGGCCGAGCTCGCGCGCCGGGTCGGCCTCGACGCCGTCGATTCGCGGCGATTCCGCATGCTCCTCGAGATCGAGGGCTGCGCGCCGCACGAGGAGGACACCTGGGCGGGGCGGCACGTGCGGCTCGGTGAGGCCGTCATCGAGATCGGCGGGCCGGTGCCGCGCTGCGCGACCACGACGCACGACCCGAACACGGGCCGGCGCGATCTTGACACGCTGCGGGAGATCGCCGCCTACCGCGGCAAGCGCGACGGCAAGAAGATCGACTTCGGCGTCTACGCGCGGGTCGTCCGCCCGGGGCGGATCCGCGTCGGCGACCCCGTCGAGCCCGAGCCCAAGTAACACTCTGTTACTTAGGCGTCTTGCGGGCGCTGAAGGTTTCGCCCGCGGCCCTGGCTTCGTCCGTCTGGGCCAATGCTGCGTAGGCCAGGCGCTCGATGAGGACCGCCGCCTCGCGGCCCGACTCGGCGATGGCGTCCGCGGCCTGCTTGGCGGCTGAGGCCGCCAGCGGCGGGAGGGCGGCGACCTGCTGCGCGAGCTCGAGCGTCCGCTCGAGCGCCCGGCCCGCCGGGACGACCTCCGTGGCCACGCCCAGTCTGAGGGCCTCTGCGGCGTCGACACGCGGTTTCAGGAGGAGGAGCTCCTTCGCCCGCGCCGGCCCGAGGGCCCTCACCAGGCGGTACGTGCCGCCCGAGCTCGGGACAATGCCGAGCTCGACCTCAGGGAGGCCGAAGACGGCCGTCTCGTCGGCGATGCGGAAGTCCGTGGCGAGCGCGAGCTCGAACCCGGCGCCGAGGCACCAGCCGGAGATCGCGCTGAACGTCGCCTGCGGCAGCGCCGCGACGTGCTCGTAGACGTCGCCCGTCTCGCGGTAGTAAGCGTCGATCCCGCTTGGGCTCTCGTCCCGCTCCTCCTTGAGGTCGGCGCCGGCCGAGAACGCTCGCTCGCTCCCGGCGAAGACGATGCAGCGAGCCTCCCGCACCTCCGGTCCGATGAGTGCGTCGAGCATCGCCTGCTCGACCTCGGTCGAGATCGCGTTCAGCTTCTCCTCGCGCTGGAAGGCGAGCACGCAGATCGGGCCGTCGCGGCGAACGTCAAGCAAGGGCGCTCACCGGCCGCTCGCGCACGAAGGGCAGCGGCACCGAGGGGTTCTCGCCGTCGATCTCCCGCGCGAGCCGGTGCCCGTCGAAGATCGCGTCGGCGATGAGCTGCGGCGCGACACAGTCGCCGATCCGGTAGACGCCCTCGATGCCCTCGGCCTCCAGCCGCGCCTCGTCGGCGCGGAGCTCGTGGTAGAGCGCGTCGTCGGAGACCCGCTGGGTGACGAGGACGACGGCGTCGGCCTCCAGCTCGAACGGCTCCCCGAACTCGGCGGTGCCCGCGACACCTCCGGGGCCGACCCGGTCGAGGACGACGCCGCGGTGCATCCGCACGCCGATCTCGTGGAGGCGCTCCTTGAGGAACACCTGCTCTAGCGTCTCGTCGGAGAACGGCGAGATGTCCTCCAGCGACGTGACGAGGTCGACCCTGTGGCCGTCACCGGCGAGCTTCTCCGCCAGGTCCGGGCCCATGAAGTAGCCGTCGGAGTCGTAGACGACCACCCGCTCGCCGGGCGGCACCTTGCCCTCGACCATGACCTGCTCGGGGGTGAGGACGTGCCGAAGCGAGGCGTCGGCGCCCTCGATCGGCTCGTGCGACTCCCGGTTCAGGCCGACCGGCGACCAGAAGGCGCCCGTCGCGACGACGACGAGCTCGGCGCCGTACTCGCACACGCCGTCGGCGTCGAGCCGCAGGCCCGTCAGCACCTCGACGTTGCGGAGCTTGTCGAGCTGAATGCGCCGCCAGTTGAGGACGCGGCCCCACTCCCCGCGGCCGGGGAGCCGCGGGATCCAGCGCATGATTCCGCCGATGTCGTCGCCGGCGTCGACCAGGTGGACGCGGCGGAAGCCGCGTTTGCCGAGCACGATCGCGCACTCCATTCCGGCCGGGCCTGCCCCGACGACGAGCACGTCGCGGTCGCGGTTCTCCGCCGGCTCGAAGCGCTCCGGGTGCCAGCCGCGGCGGAACTCCTCCCCCGCGGTCGCGTTCTGCGTGCAGCCGATGTTTCCGCCCGGGTCCGACTTCGGGATGCAGATGTTGCAGCCGATGCACTCGCGGATCTCGTCGAGGCGGCCCTCCTCGATCTTCGCGGGGAGGAACGGGTCGGCGATCGAGGGCCGCGCGGCGCCGATCACGTCCCAGGCGCCGCTCGACACGATCTCCGCCATCCGGTCGGGGTCGGTCATCCGCGCGACGCCGACGATCGGCTTCGCGGTCGCTTCGCGCACATGCCGCGTCCACTCGAGCTGCCATCCCTGCTCGAAGAAGCGGGAGGCGCCGGAGTCCTTCGACCACTCGGTGGCGGAGCCGACGGCGACGTCCCAGAGGTCGACGAGATGGTCTGCAAGGCGGACGAACTCGAGGCCCTCGTCCAGGTCGACGCCGTACGGGCTCAAGGCCGCTACAGAGATGCGGGTCGCGACCGCGCATTCGCCTTCCACCGCCTCCCGTGTCAGCTCCAGGAGCTCGAGCCAGAAGCGGGCGCGGTTCTCGAGCGAGCCGCCGTACTCGTCGGTCCGCCGGTTGTAGAAGGGTGACAGGAACTGCATGGGCAAATAGCTGTGCGCGCCGTAGACGTAGACGATGTCGAAGCCGGCCTCGCGCGACCGCCGCGCCGCCGCCGCCCAGTCCGCCTGCACCCGCTTGATGTCCTCGCGCTCCATCGCCTTCGGCGTGACGAGGAGGTAGTCGCTGGCGAGCTGGGAGGGCGCGATCGCAGGCAGCCGCCACTCGCGGCGCGGGCAATGTGCGCCGGAGTGGTGGAGCTCGACTCCGGCCAACGCGCCGTGCTCGTGCACCTCGTCGCACATGCGCGCGAGGGCGCGGAGGTCGCCGTCGTCCCACATGCGCGCGGAGATGAAGGGCGTCTCGTCGGAGTCGGGGCTGACGGCGCAGTACTCGGTGTTCACGGCCGCCCAGCCGCCCTCGGCCTTCATCGCCCTGTGGCCCGCCTGCCCGCCCGGCTTCTGCACGCCGAACCCCGTGCAGTGCGGCACCTGGTAGAAGCGGTTCGTGAGCGTCTTCGGGCCGATCTGGAGCGGCTCGAAGAGGACCGCGTGGCGGGGGTTAAGCAGAGAGCGCCTCGTGGACGAGCCGCTGGAAGTGCTGGATGAGAACCTCGCTCGAGGGCAGGAGGCGCCCGTGCGGGATCATCCCCGAGGAGAGGCCGACCTGCACCGAGGCGACGAGCGAGGCGTCCTCGCGACCGACCTGGTTGGCGAACTCCATCATCTCGGCGGCGGTCTCGTCGGACACGTCCTCGTAGAAGAAGTACTCCGTCGAGCCCGCGCAGCGCCCGGGGCCCGCCGGCCGTGTCACGTCGACCGACATGTTGCCGGGGCCGGGGTCGATGTTGAGGGTGAAGTTCGGCCACAGCATGTGGTACTGCGCCTGCTTCACGTCCGCATCGGCAAGGTAGGCGACCTTGCCGTTCGCGGACTCGCGCACGTCTCCGAACTGCATCAGGGCAAGCCCGTCCGCCCGGTACAGGTACTCGTCCGGGCCCACGTCGATCACCTTCGAAAAGCCCGGGTGCGCGACCGCGCAGTGGTAGCACTCGAGGTAGTTCTCGATCGCGACCTTCCAGTCGCACTCGATCTCCCAGTCGTTGCGGACGCGGAACCTGAGCCGGTCGAGGTCGACGCCGCTCTCGGCGACGACGGCGGGGAGCGAGCCGAGCGTGTCCGCGAGCGCGCCTGCCTCCGGATCCGGGTTGACGAAGACGAGCGGCCCCCAGACCTCCGTGGCCACGGGGAGCATTGAGAAGTCCTCCAGGTCGAAGTCGGGCTCGCGCTCCGAGCGTGGCGCCTTGCGGAGCGTCCCGTCCAGGTTGTACGTCCAGGCGTGGTACGGGCACTGCAGCGTCTTGCGGTTGCCGTCGCCGCTCGCGATCAGGTGACCCCGGTGTCGGCAGACGTTGACAAAGCCGCGCAGAACCCCGTCGGCGTCGCGCACGACCAGGATCGGGATCTGGCCCGCGAAGCACGTGAAGAAGTCACCGGGATGCTCGACGCGGTCGGCCCGGCCGGCGTACTGCCAGCTGCGCGCGAAGATGCGCTCGCCCTCCAGCCGCTGGATCGCCGGGTCGGCGTACCAGTCCGCGGGAAGGGTCGCGCCGGCCGCGAGAGCCGCGCCGAGGTCGGTCTCCATCTTCAAAGTCTAGATCCTCGACCGGCAGCCGGAGCCCTCACGGATGACGGCTGCGACGCTGCGCCGGCTCATCGCGTTCGCCCTTGCGCGTACCAGCAGGTACGCGACTGCGGGCGAGCGCGGTGCCCGGCTTGGTCGCAGCCGCCCCCGCAAAGACTCCGGCCGCCGGCCGAGGATCATGCCGTCAGATCCGCCGCCATCTCCTCGAAGGCGGCGACGAAGGTGTCGCAGTCCTCGAAGGAGTGGACGACCGACAGCGTCCATTCCTCCTCGCGTCCGGGGGTCATGAAGACGCCGCGGTTCATGTTGTAGAGCCAGGCGAGGTCGCAGAGCTCTCCGTCTTGGTTCTCCTTGTACGTCTCGTAGTCGACGATCTTCGTCGGCGAGAAGGTGACGCAGCCCTTGGCGCCGACGCCCACCGCATAGCCCGGCAGCCGGTAATCCTCGATCACCTTCTGGCAGCCCGCGAGGATGCGGTCGTTGAGGGCGTCCAGGTGCTCGTAGGCCTCCGGCGTCAGCACCTCGAGGAGGCTGGCGCGCGCGGCGGCCATCGCCAGCGGGTTGCCGTTGTAGGTGCCGACCTGGTAGACGCTCCCGTCCTCCACGACCTCGAAGACCTCGTCCGTGCCGCCGATGGCGCCCGAGGGCAGGCCGCCGCCGAGCGTCTTCGCCAGCGTGACCATGTCCGGCGCGACGCCGAAGCGCTCGGTGGCCCCTCCCGCCGCGATGCAGAGACCGGTCTTGACCTCGTCGAAGACGAGGATGATCCCGTGCTTACGCGTCAGCTCGCGGACGGCCTCGAGGTAGCCGGGCTCGGGGAGCACGACCCCGAGGTTCATCATCGCCGCCTCCATGATCACGCAGGCGGGCTTGCGGCCCTCGTCGATCAGGCGCTCGATCCGGCGCTCCATTGTGGGCGCGTCGTTGAACGGCACCGGGACGGTCAGGTCGGCGACGGACTGCGGGATGCCGGCGCCGTAAGGCAGCGATTCGTAGTCGTCCCGGTCGCCGATTCGCTCGTACTCGACCCCGATCGAGACCATCACGTAGTCGTGGTGGCCGTGGTAGGAGCCGAAGATCTTCATGATCGTGTCCCGGCCGGTTGCGGCCCGCGCGATCCGGATCGCGTCCATGGTCGCCTCAGACCCGGAGTTCGTGTAGCGCCACTTGGGCAGGTCCCAGCGCCTGGCCAGCTCCTCCGCGACGACGACCGCGTCCTCCGTCGGCGCGGCGAAGTGCGTCCCGTGCGGATAGCGGTCCGCAACCGCCGTCCCGATCGCGGGATGCGCGTGGCCCTGCACCATCGAGCCGAAGCCGTTGTGGAAGTCGAGCAGCTCGTTCCCGTCGACGTCCCAGACCTTCGCGCCGGCGCCGCCTGCGAGGTAGATCGGCCACGGATCGCGCACCTGGTAGGAGGAGGCGACCCCTCCGGAGAGGGTCTTGCGGGCGCGCTCGTACATCGCTCGCGAGGCGGGGGTCCGCGCGTCGAGCCGGGCCTCCTCGCGCGCCGCCAGCTCCCGGATTCGCTCCCGGTCGATCTCGACGACGGTGGCCTCAGTTGCCATGCGTAAATCTAAACGGATTCGCCCCAGCGGCGGATCAGGAGGGCCAGGACTGTGGCGACGTCTCCGATCGAGTCGAGGTCGACCCATTCGTCGACGCCGTGGAGGCCGTCGCCCGTGGGCCCGTAGCAGACCGCCTGCCCGGGCCCCAGAGGCGGCGCGAAGAAGCGCAGGTCGGTCGTCGCCCGGGAAGGCTCGGGCTTCGGGCGCCGTCCATGGACCGCCTCGTGGCAGTCGGACAGCAGGCGAACGAGGGGCGAGCGCTCGTCGAACGCGTAGCCGGGCGCCCGGAAGCCGCGGAACTCGACCCGCGCGGTGGGAGCGACTCTCGTGACGGCGTCGGCGACGCGCGCCTGCCCCTCGGCGGGATCCATCCGGAGTGGCAGCCCGAGGCGGACGTCGAGCACGGCTTCCCCGGGCGTCATCGAGGGCCAGTCGCCCGCGTGGAGGGCGCCGACGTTGAGGAGGTAGGGCTGCGCCACGCCCGCGAACTCCGGCTCGGGATCGCTGTTCAGCTCCGCCTCGAGCGCGCGCAGCGCCTCGACGGCGGCGAACGCGGTCTCGATCGGGTTCGAGCCTTCGTCGGCGCTCGACGCGTGGCGCGCGCGTGCCTCGAGGGTGATCCGGGCCCAGATCACGCCGACGGCGACAACGTCGAAGCCGCCGTTCGTCGGCTCCGCGATGACGACCCCCTCCGCTCCCGGGCCCTCCAGGCAGGCGGCCAGAGCGCCGTTACCGCCGCATTCCTCCTCGATGACGCTCTGGTAGACGACCGCTCCGGGCAGGGGGCCGGCAGCCAGGGCCGCCTCGACGCCGAGGAGCATCGCTGCGATCCCGCCCTTCATGTCGCAGGCGCCCCGTCCATATAGGCGCCCGCCTTCGATCTCGGCTCCGAACGGCGGTCGCGTCCACCGGTCGGCCGGCGCCTCGCTCACGACGTCGACGTGGCCGTTCAGGAGCAGCGAACGCCCTGGCCCGCCCGCCAGCGTCCCCACCAGGCAACGACGCCCCTCGTACGGCATGAGCGGAATGCCGCTTTGGGCGTGCGAGGCGAGACGCTCGGCGTTCGGCTCGATCGAGCGCACGTCGAATCCGAGCTCCCGGAGGCGGCTCTCGACGAGTCGCTGTGCGGGCTCCTCGTTCCCGAGGAGGCTGGGCACGCGGATGAGCTCCTGGAGGAACGCGACCGTGTCCGCGAGCCCACGCTCGACGGCACGGCGGGGCGAGTCCGAGCTCCTCACGGCCTCGCTTCTAACTTGAAGGCGTGCGCCACGTCTGAGACCCTGCGCGTCTTGCAACAAGCGGCTGGCCGTGGAAGGAGACTGACCATGACGCATCATCCCAAGGAGCGACACAGCTCGCTCAGCCGTCGAGACTTCCTCCGCTCTGCCGCCGCCGCCGCCGTCCTGTCGGGATCGGGCGGCCTGCTGGCGGCCTGCAGCTCTGAGACCACTCCTGAGGCAACGACCGGTGCGAGCGGAGAGCCGGTCGGGCCCGGCGGCCTGCCTCTCGCGAGGCCCGACAAGCGAGTCACCATGCCCCTCTGGGAGGACCCCATCGAGTCCGGGCTCGAGCCCGAGACCGGCGGGACGTTCACCGTCTTCAATTACCCGGCCTACCTCTACAAGAAGCTCCTCAAGGAGTTCGGAGAGAAGTACGGCGTCGAGGTTCAGTACACGCCTTTCGACAACATCTCCTCCGGGATCCAGCGCCTGGCGTCCGGTGCCGTCAAGCCCGACGTGATGGAGATGACGCCCGACAACCTCTCCCGATCCGTCGCAGGCGAGCTGATCAAGCCGCTCAACCTCGACTACATCCCCAACCTGCAGAAGAACGTCTGGCCGGACATGGTCAGTCCCTTCTACGACGTCGACTCGCACTACACCGTCCCGTACACGACCTACGCGACGGGCATTGCCTGGCGCACGGACAAGGTCACCGAGGACATCGCCGGAATGGCCCAGCCCTGGGACATCTTCTGGGAGTCCGAGGCTTACAAGGGCAAGGTCGGCCTCCTGAGCGAGGAGCGCGAGACGATCGGCATGGCGCTCCTCCGCAAGGGGATCCTCGACATCAACACCGAAGACCCGCAGCTCATCGACCAGGCTGTCGCCGACCTCAAGGAGCTCTACGGCATCTGCAACATCAAGGTCGACGACATCCAGTACCAGTCGATCCCGGAGGGCACGAGCTGGCTCCACCAGGCCTGGTCGGGCGACATGATCGCGGGCTACATCTACTACCTTCCGAAGGGCACGCCCCCGACCGCGCTCGGTTACTGGAAGGCGGACAAGGGCAAGGTTCCCGTCCAGAACGACTGCTGGTCGATCTGCGCGACGACCGACAAGCCCGTCCTCTCGCACCTCTGGCTGAACTACATCCTCGACAACGGGGTCGCCTACGAGAACTTCGTCGACTTCAACGGCTACCAGCCGCCGATCAACGAGATCGACCCCTCGACGCTCGTAAGCGACGGCGTCGTCCCCGAGCACCTGGCCAACAGCGTCCTGACGAATGCAGACCTGGGGCCCGATTCCCTCCAGTACGGGACGCTCACGTCGCGGGGCCAGCAGCTCTGGCAGGACGGCTACTCGAGCTTCACGGCCGGGTAGAGGAATCCGGTGTACCGCCGCTGGCTCTGGCCCGGGTTCGCGCTCCCGGGCACCGTGTGGCTGATCGTCCTCTTCCTCGTGCCGTTCTACGCGGTCGTCGCGGTCGCGTTCGGCTCCGTCGATCCCATCCTGCTCCAGCCGGTCCCGGTCTGGAACCCGCTCGAGTGGAACGTCGGCTGGATCGTGGAGGTCCTGGAACGGCTGGCGCCGAACGGCGAGTGGTTCGGGGTCGCGGTGCGCACGATCGTCTACGTGGCCATCGCGCTCGGCCTCTCCCTCCTGATCGGCTACCCCGTCGCTTACTACATCGCCCGCCATGCCGGACGAACCAAGAGCCTGCTCCTGATCCTCCTGATCGCTCCCCTCTGGATCAACTACCTGATGCGGATGCTCGCGTGGGTCAACCTCCTCGCGCCGGACGGGTACGTAAACCGGTTCCTCACGTACACGCACGTGCTCGCGGAGCCGCGCGACTGGCTCGGCGGCCGGGCGTCGACGGTGATCCTGGCCCTCGTCTACGGCTACATCCCGTTCATGATCCTGCCGCTCTTCGCCGCGCTCGACCGCATCGACCGCAGCCACCTCGAGGCGGCGCGCGACCTCGGCGCGAGCCCGTTCAGCACCTTCCTGCACGTGACCCTGCCCCTGTCGAAGGCAGGGATCCTCGGCGGTGCGGTTCTCATCGCGTTACCGATGTTCGGCGACTACTACACGCCCAACGTCGTCTCGGGCGCGCCGCAGACCTCGATGATCGGGAACCAGATCGACTTCTACTTCCACTACGGTGGGCAACCGACGATCGGCGCCGCGACCACCGTCGTGCTCGCGGCCTTCCTCACGGTCCTCATGGCCTACTACGTGTGGACGATCCACAGGGCCTCGCAGGAGGCACGAACGGCATGACAACGGCCGTCGAGGTCCAGGCGCCGCCTCGTCTCTCGGCCTGGAGCCGGTTCCGCGGCTGGCTGACGAACCCGTGGGGACGTCCTCGCTTCCTCACCCTCTTCACCTGGATGTACATGGTGTGGGCGCTCATCCCGGTCCTGATCGCCGTGCAGTTCTCATTCAACGATTCGCGCTCGCGCACCGTGTGGCAAGGCTTCTCGACCCGCTGGTACTGGGGGGACCCGGTCGACTCGGTCTGGCACGACCCGACCCTCCGCAGCGCGCTCGCCCAGAGCCTGAAGCTCGCCACGGCCGACGTCCTCATCGCAACGCCGATCGGCGTCCTCCTCGCGATCGGCTTGGCGCGCTGGAGCGGCTGGGGCTCCCGGCCCTCGAACTTCCTCATGCTTTTTCCGCTCGTGACGCCGGAGATCGTCATGGGCGTCTCGCTCCTCCTGCTCTTCACCCACGTCTTCACGTTCGTCGGCACAGGCACCACGGCCCAGATCCTCGGTCACGTGACCTTCTCGATCTCGTTCGTCGTCGTCATCGTCCGAGGCCGCCTCTTCTCGATCGGGAGACAGTACGAGGAGGCGGCTGCCGATCTCGGGGCGTCCCCCACGGTCGCGCTCTACCGCGTCCTGCTCCCGCTCCTGACGCCGGCGATCATCGCCTCGGCGGCGGTCGTCTTCGCCATCTCGCTCGACGACTTCGTCATCAGCCAGTGGCTCTCGAAGGGCGGCGAGACCGACACCGTCCCGATCCAGATCTACGCCGCCACCCGGGCGGCTCCGCTCCCGTCCACGAACGCCATCGCGACGATCATGATGGTCCTCACGCTCGTCTCGGTGACCGCCGGCTACCTCGTCTGGCGTGCGTTCACCCGCGGAGAGCGGCGCGCCGGGAGAGAGGCCGTCGAAGGGGGCCGCGCGGCAGTGGAGATGAGGTAGCGTCGAGGACGACATGGCCCGCGGAGAGATCCTCCTGATCGAGCTGAGCAAGCGGTTCGGCGAGGTGGCGGCGGTGAACGGAATCGATCTCCACGTCGCCGGCGGCGAGTTCTTCTCGCTGCTCGGGCCCTCGGGCTGCGGGAAGACGACCACCCTGCGCATGATCGCCGGATTCGAGCAGCCCACCGAGGGCCGCATCCTGCTCGACGGCGACGACGTCGCCTACACGCCGCCCCACAAGCGGAACGTGAACACCGTGTTCCAGAACTACGCACTGTTCCCACACCTGAACGTCGAGAAGAACGTCGCGTTCGGGCTGAAGTACAAGGAGACCTCGAAGGAGGAGGGCCGCCGGATGGTCGGCCGGGCCCTGGAGCTCGTCCGGCTCTCCGGCTACGAGAAGCGCCGGCCGAACCAGCTCTCCGGCGGCCAGCAGCAGCGCGTCGCCCTCGCCCGCGCGCTGATCCTGAACCCCGCGGTCCTGCTGCTCGACGAGCCGCTCGGCGCCCTGGACGCGAAGCTGCGCAAGGCACTGCAGATCGAGCTGAAGTCGATCCAGGAGGAGGTCGGCATCACGTTCATCTACGTGACGCACGACCAGGAGGAAGCGCTCACGATGTCGGACCGGCTCGCCGTGATGTCGAACGGCCGGATCGAGCAGGTCGGCCCCCCGAAGGAGGTCTACGAGGAGCCGTCGACCGCGTACGTGGCCGACTTCCTCGGCGTGTCCAACCTGATGAACGCGACCGCGCACGGCGCGGTCGA
>Ga0081538_10000874_pt1 | contig 32569 bp, 34 predicted proteins | sample TabmetS5T2R1_FD_71022 | JGI IMG/M metagenome (GOLD analysis project Ga0081538, IMG submission 71022) | Tabebuia heterophylla rhizosphere microbial communities from the University of Puerto Rico - S5T2R1 | ecosystem: Host-associated > Plants > Roots > Rhizosphere ...
TGCAGATGCCCTACCCTGTGACGCTCTATCATATCACCACCCACGGTAATGCGCAGCGGAAGACCTGGGGGCAGGGCTTGACTCTACCCTATCCACACTATCCAAAACTCGTTATCTTGCCGCGGTCAGGGGGCAGGTATGGTTCCTGACCTGACTGGGCGGTGGCAGGCGCGCCGGGCCATCTCATGCTATCCCCTCACGCGCTTCTGCGGCGTCCTTGCAGCGTCCACGTGAGCGCGGGTCTCCCCCATGCACGCCGTCGGCGAGCGCCGTATAAGCGACCAAGCCGCAGCTGTGTTTGTCGGCACCAGCCGTCCAGCGCGGACCCCATCACCATACCCAGTAGCCTTGGTCCTCGTTATCAAAGATGACAGCCTCTGCCGCCCGATAATCGTCGGGGCTCAGCGAGATGGTAATGCACGCGCCGTCATCAAACTCTAGACAGACCTCTTGCCCCTCACTGATCACCGCCCTGGTCACGACCTTCCCGATGCGATCACATAACTGGTCGCGGTACCCTGGCTTTCCCCACTCCCACCACAGCTGTCCGACGCTCACTCTGGGATGGGTGACGGCCGTCAAACACGGACCATCGAAGCGGAGCTGGAGGTAGTCTTGCACGAACTCCACCGAACTGAGCTGACGCCCGATCAGCACCGAGAGAGGCTGTTCAGGCATCTGATCGACCTGGTTAGACATGGGCGTATACACTCTCATGGTGTCAGGGGAATATGCAAAAAAGGGTCATCTGGAGTGATGGTTCTTCCTGTATAGGGATGCACGGTTTGACCTCTCTAGCGGTGCTCAGCTTGACGACGGTATGGGGGTTAGGGGTTTCTGGAAGTATGGTTGGCGGGCGCGCGGAAACAGGTGACGGCTTACCGGCGAAAAGCCGCCGACCTCTGCGAAGTACATGTAGTGAGTGATACGGATGCTGCGGTCGGTGATTTGGATCCAATTGAAGGAGTTCTTCTCGCGCTCGCGGGCGCGCCCGCGCCGCGACGTCGAGGTGCCACATTGGACGATGAGGATGCCATGGTTCCGATCCCGACCGGCATAGACGTCGAGGGAATTAACGATAGACGCCCGATGCAGGTGGCCCGATAAGATCAGATCGACCCGAAGCTCCGTCAAAGTATCGAGAGCTTCCCTCGCCCCGGGCATGACTTCGCTTCTTTCGTAGTCGGGCACCGGCGCCCAGTGGTGGTGTGTCACCACGATGCGAGCGGCGCCCTCAGGGGTAGACGCAAACGCCTCGGAGCACAGGTCAAGCTGCCGGCGGCGGATGCGGCCGTTGGTGAGGGCTCGTGTCGGCGCCGTCGAATTCAGCGCCACGATCATGGCATCAGGGCGGGTCACGACGGTATCGAGCGTCTCCGCGAGGTACTCACGATACAAGGCATAGGGTGCCACCAGCCGCTCGTGTACGCGATAGAGGGGCACGTCGTGGTTGCCGGGGACTAGCACCTGGGTAGCCGGTGGCAGTCGGTCGAGATACTGCCGCGCCGCGAGAAACTCTGCCGGCTTGGCCCGCTGCGTAAAGTCGCCGCTGGCTACAATGACGGCGGGTCGGAGCCGGTGCGCCGCTTGGACGAGGGCCTCCCCAACGGCGGGGAGATACAAAGGCCCGAAGTGCAGGTCCGAAATGTGAAGTAGGGTCAGCATGTCTCCTCCCGATGGATGTTCTGTAACCGACCGCTGAAGCTGTCGATAATATACCAGCAGCCAGGCTATGGACCAGCAAGATGATGCCGGGAAAACGAACGACGGAGGACATGAGGGCCGATACATGCGCCGAGGCTGGCAGGTGTGGTAGGGTGGACGAAGCTTCTAGGGGGAGCCTATGGTGCGAGATGGTAAGGCATGCCGTCCATTTGCTTCAGCTATGCTCCACGGCCGGCGCGAATACATGGAGCGCAGCCGGGCGGAGGACCACGTTGAGGGGCGAGCTTAAAAGAACGAGTTCGCCATCAATGGCAACCCTCAAGATCCGCTGCTCGGTCTGCACACGCGCGGCGCTGGCGCAAAAGGCATCCGCGCTATTGACCGCGTCCAGCCGGCCCAACAGAGCTGCGCATGCGGCCACGGTCACCTCCCACCGACTGCGGAGCTGCAGCGACAGGATGGCGAGCTTCTGTTGGCGTAGACACTCGGCGGCAGTTGGGTTGAAGTGCTCTAGTTGCAGGGCATTACAGCCAAAGAACAGCGTCGTAGTCAGATGTCGCGCCGTGTGCCCATCCGCCACCAACTCCATTGCGAACAACGGATGGGCTCTCACGAGGGCTCGCACGCCAGACAAGAACGCTACGATGCGACTGCGGCCAAAGCGACGCTTGTCCTGCTCGCGTCGTTCGAGCATCCGGGCATAGAGGCCGATGCCGGCGTTGTTCAGGAAGATCCGGCCGTTAATCTCTCCAACGTCGACCCGGCGTAGCCCACCGTTGACGATCACTGATACCGCCTGAGACACTTCGGTCGGCACCCCCAGATTGCGGGCGACATAGTTGAACGTCCCGGCTGGCACCAGGCCCATGGGCCGCTGGGCCTCCACACAAGCTGAGGCGACCGCATTGACGGTGCCATCGCCTCCCGCGACCACGATGGCGCCTGGTGCCTGCTCGACGGCCTGCTGCGTCCGGCTTTGCAGGTCATGTCGCCCGGCCAGGACGAATTCGACTTGCCAGCCATGGACCTTGAATGCCGCCTCGATCTCCGCGGTGAGCGCCGCTTTGTCGTCAGCCCCTGAATCTCGATTCATGATGACGTGCGCGATTGGGGTCATTGGCGCCATGGGTGTCAATTCCTCCTGCAGGTCCTATTTATTGCGTCGCTCCAAGGGATGGACCCAATAGGGCCATACCGTTCCCTCCCACGGGTTCCCCCTCCTGTCACTTGTTCGAAGACACCCCGAACTTCGAGGAAACGGCATGTGCTAGGCAGCCAGTCGGGAGCACCTCTGCGTCCCTAGTAGGGAACGCGACAACACAAAGAGCACACTCGCACTTGTGATGTTCATGATACGTGCCGTGACTACATATGTGGGGCTAGCATTAGGCCACTCGGGTGCAATCCAGATGCCGGTCAGATCCTCTTGGGTGGCCTCATCTCACGACTGCTGACCCTCGCTCACGTGGGCGAACCGCCCGTGGCAGGGACGGTATGCTGCATCGGCACACATGACGTGGGTACACCTAGGTATGTGCTGTCGCTGGCAGCATCTCCCCTGCCTCTCGTGGTGGCAGGGGGAGCGCGACGCACGGGGGATGGGTTGCCACAGATCATATCTTCGAAGCCTGGGTGGTATAATTCAGCACCGGCACGTCCTTTGCTACTATCCTGCATAGCATGGCTTTACGGGCCGCAAGCCTGGGTTGGTCGGGGGAGGCTCAGCACTGCCAACGGGCATATAATCTAGACAGCGACTATATCCGAGGGGCAGGGCTGCCATACTGTGAACTGAGCATCGGATGCTTTGATGGCGATTTCTCAAATCGATAGCTCAATACGTCGATGGCGTTTCAATGTGAGAGGTTCCGTCTGTTTGGCTCGTTTCTTTAAGAGCTTCAGCACAGTCGGGCCTCAGGGGTGCTCAACAAGCCATCACGGGGCGGCCTGTTGTATTGCGAGTTGTCCGATGACAGGGTCACATCATAGGAGGACACTTTATGGAAACCATGGAAAGGGCAACGCAACAATCTCCCAACACGCCAGAGATGTTCACGCAGCAGTGGTCACACATACAACAGCAGGTCAAAAGCTGGTGGGATCGGCTGACCGATGCCGACCTCGAGCAGGTGGCTGGTCAGAAAGAGCGGCTCGTGCGTACCATCGAGACACGCTATGGGTACGCGCGTGAAAGGGCTGAGCAGGAGGTGGATCGGCGCCTGGCGGAGTTCTACCCGACGCTCGAAGCGTGGCGAGGGAACCGCCTAGTGGAGTCAGCGAGCACTGCCGCCAAGGGGATCGCGTCAACGGTGACGACTACGATCGGCGATACCGTGGCTCGGGCGGGAAGGCGCCTGCCCGAGTTCCCTGGTGGGGTGGCGGAATTCATCCGTCGCCATCCCATACCATCGCTGATGGTAGGCATGGGTCTAGGCTTTCTCCTGGGGCGCAGTTGCGCGTGGACAGGCGGGCGAACGAATGGGGAGGAACGCATGGATCAGAGCGAGGCTGGGTATCCGGGCGCCCTCATTCAGTGCTCGCGATGTGGTCAAATGGTCCGCCAGGCCGACATGGTGAGCCATTCCACGGCTTGTAGGGGGACAGGGATACTCAGCCACGGGGGTTCAACCTCGTAAGCCCAGCCGCGACGAAGTGTTCAGGTCTAGGCTTGGCATACGGGCCTGTGAACGATACGAACATCGAGTGGTAGCGGTTCACGAGAGGAGGATGGCCTATGTTGTATTGGGCGCTGGTCTTTTTCGTCGTCGCATTGGTGGCGGCCTTGTTCGGGTTCGGTGGGATCGCTTCGGCAGCGGCCGGCATCGCGAAGCTCCTTTTTTTCCTCTTCCTGATCGTCTTCGTCGTCATGCTGGTGCTAGGCATGATGTCACGGGGACGAACGGTCTGACCAGATCGGCGTTGCCATCCCTGAGAGTGGCGTATCGACGATGACGCCGCTCTCGGGGGCACGGCTCCGCCCCGCCGTATCCCTAGTGGAGGGCGCTGACTCCGGCTTAAGAGCCGGTGATCCCGCATAAGGCTTGGCCTGGAATCCCGCCCACTCTTTCGATGAACCTCCGCCCGGCGGCGGCGCTCACGCCACCTGCGGCCGGACCTCGGTCGCAAAGCGCTCCATGGCCTGGAGCAAGCCGTCAATCGAGGAACTCGGGAAATCACAGCGAAAATTTTGTATCCCTAACTCCTGGTAGCGTCGGAGCGTCTCGACTATCTGCACTGGTGTCCCAGTGAAGAGGCTGCGCGGACCGGCGATCGGGCCGTCGGTGAACTGGATCGACGAGCCCATGGCGAGCGTAATACGCTGTGGATCGCGTCCAGCCTGCCGGGCGAGGGCGCGCAGTTGGGCGATTTTCTCCCGCATCTCGGCGGGCGGCAGGTCCGCCGGCGGACGCTGGACGAGCGGTTGCCAGCCGTCGCCCAGCCGGGCCGCGCGCCGGATGGCCTGTGGGGTATGACCGCCGATCCAGATTGGGATGCCACCCAGCTGTACCGGCCGGGGCTCACAGCGAATGTTGGAGAACTGGTGGAACTCCCCCTGGAAGGAGGGATTGTCTTTGGTCCACAGCTCCCGGAAGATGCGGATACATTCATCGCTGTAGGCGCCACGTCGGGAATAGGTATCGAGGCCGAGGGCTTTAAATTCTTCCTCCATCCATCCCACACCGGCGCCAAGCGTGATCCGACCATTGGACAGAACATCGAGGGTGGCGAGCATTTTCGCCGTCACAACTGGATTGCGATACGGGAGAATCAACACGCTGGTGCCCAGACGCAGACGCGACGTGCGCCCGGCCACATACCCGATGACGGTCAGCGGCTCCCAATACGGTTCAGCGGGATTGAAGGGCATTTTCCCACTGGGATCGTAAGGGTAGAACGACTTGACTTCTGTCGGGATGACGAGATGATCGCTAAACCACACGGTATCGTAACCCAGCGCCTCGGCCTTTTCCGCAACACGCCCCAGATTCGCTGGGGTGGCCATCGGTCCACGATTCGGAAACACACATCCGAACTCCATCGTTGCCCCTCCTTGGCGGCAGTCTGCGATGCGCTGTCGCCCGAAAAGCCGTACCCCCTTTCCCTCCGGGAGGGAGTCATGAAAAGGTTATGACCACAGGCGCTTACGTCCCAGGTTTACGTTGCACTAGCTGCACCAGCACGCCCTTGGTCTCGCGCGGATGCACGAAGACCACGCGGCTCATGGGGTGGCCAGGGCCAGGATCCCCGATGAGCCGGACACCACGCTCGCGCATCGCCGCTACCTCGGCTTCGAGATCGTCCACGGCCAGCGCCATCAGGTATACTCCCTCACCGCGTGCCGCCAGGCCTTTGGCCACTGCACCGGTGGCGTCGGTGGGCTGAACGAGCTCCAGGAATCCCCCCCCGGGCAGGTCGTAGAAGGCGTTCTTGAAGCCGTCGTCGGGGCGCTCGCCTGTCCGTGAAGGCTTCAGGCCAAAGGTTTTTTCATACCGCGCCATGCCTTCATTGAGGTCGTGCACGGCGATGACGACATGATCGATCTTTTGCACCATAGGCATTGCTCCTCGCGTTGCAGGTCCATACTCCGGCGGCAAGGCGGCAACCTACCGGATCGCCCCAACTTTTGAGCCCGTAGGCCATGGCATCCCCCGCGGATCAGCCGCTGGCAGGGCGATCTACGCCATCGCCCCACCGCGGTAGACCCTACCCGAGCTGTGGTTGAGTCTATCCCATTCGTATAGCGTTCGACAACCGTTATCCCCGCTGAGCACCCAGGTGGTCTCCGCAAGACGCGAAGGTCGCCGCTAGGCAGCGCTACCGTCGGCACTCCATCTTGTCCTCCCAGGTCACCTCAGCGTATAATTCTCTTGCACCTCCTGTTATGGTAGGCCATCCGGCGTGGTGACGCCACGATTGCGAGCGCAAGAAAGTAACCAGAGGATCGATGACCATGCCAGATCTCCTTCCTGTTGGGACCCAGGCTCCGGATTTCACGCTACCAGCATCCGACGGGCAGACGCTGACCCTCAGCTCGCTGGTGGGACGCAAACACGTGGTGCTGGTCTTTTATGTGGGTGATAATACACCGGATTGTAACCGGCAACTCTCGTCCCTGCGGGACGACATGCCTGAGTTGGAAGGGTTGGACATTGCGGTGGTGGGGCTCAACCCGGCAGGCGTCGAGGAGCACGCGCGCTACTGCACGCAGCTCGGCTTGAATTTTCCCTTACTGCACGATGCGGGCGGGCAGGTGGCGATGCAATACGGGGCGTTCAACCCGGATCGGTCCGTGCAGCGCTCGGTCTATGTGGTAGACAAGGCGGGTCTGATCCGCTTTGCTGCACGAGGCATGCACTGGGTTCCTGAGTTCTATGAAGCGCTCTCAAGTCTGCAATAGAGGGCCATCCCTACGACGCTGAGCGCGCTCGGCGCAGCGGCAGGTTGACCATCAAAGCCCATGACTCCCTGGTGCGTTGAACATCCATGCTCAAGGTGGCGTGATCGACCTCGAAATACCGCGAGACCACCTCGATGAGCTCCGACCGCAGGGCGTTAAGGGTTTCCGGCGGCAACATCGAGCGGTCATGAACCAGCACCAATCTGAGGCGGTCCTTCGCGATATTCTTGCTGTCGGCGTCGTCCCCTTTCCCAAACCACTTCCGGATCACATCAGCGAATGCGTTCACGAGGCCCTCCTCCGAAAGGTATCGCTCAATTTCTTCCCTATTCGGGACCAGAGGTTGCCATTTTCGCTAAAATTGGGAATGGGGACGATCTCGCCACGGATTCGCCGCCCGATCCGCCAGAACGCTTGGCTCGCCTCGTATTCCTCACTGAATGCCGCGGGATTTCCCTTATTCGTCGAGATCACGATGCCCTGATCCTCGGGCACGATGCCCAGGAGCTCTATGGCGAGAATGTCGATGACATCTTGCTGATCGAGCATGTCACCACGCCTGACCAACTCTGGATTCAAGCGATTGATGATGAGCTGGGTGTCGAGCTGCTGGGCGTGCAGGAGGCCGATGATGCGGTCGGCATCGCGGATGGCAGACACCTCTGGGGTGGTCACGATCAGCGCTTGGTTGGCCCCGGCGACCGCGTTACGGAAGCCCTGTTCGATGCCGGCCGGGCAATCGATGAGGATGTAATCGTGCTCCTTTTTTAAATCCTGGCAAAGTTGCCGCATCTGCTCGGGCTCCACCGAGTTCTTATCATCGCTCTGCGAGGCTGGTAGCAGATAGAGATTTTCATTGCGTTTATCGCGGATGAGGGCCTGCTTCATCCGACAGCGGCCAGCAATGACGTCGACCAGATTGTAGACGATACGATTTTCCAGGCCGAGGACCACATCGAGGTTTCGTAAGCCGATGTCAGCATCGATCATACACACCTTACATCCGCTCTGAGCCAGGACGGAGCCCAGGTTTGCTGTCACGGTTGTCTTCCCCACGCCCCCCTTGCCCGAGGTAATGACAATGGCCCGACCGTCCATGCGCTTATTCTCCCTTTCCCGCGCCATCGCACCACGGCTAGACGGACTTCTCTTCCCGCCCTTCTTGATTCTCCGCTTACGAGGCACCAAGAAGCCGCCTAGGAAAACTGTCTACGACGATCTGTTCTGCATCCACTCTTGCGATTTCAGGGCCGGAATCGTGTTTCTCTTGAAATTCGGGTGAGCGACTAATGAAGTGACCGATCCGCAGTTGGGTCGGTTTTAAGCTGAGGGCAGTGATGATCGCCGCGCTGTTGTCTGGGACCCCGGCGTGCGCCACCCCACGCAACACGCCCATGACCACGATGTTCCCCCCGGCGATCAACTCCGCACCTGGATTGACATCGCCGAACACTACCAGGTTGTCTTCGGCGTAGATGCGCTGCCCCGACCGTAAGGGGCCATTAATGAGGAGAGCGTTGTTGCGAGGGAGCGCCGGGGCCTCCGGAATCGTTTCGCGTCGTGTCAGGACCGGTACGGCTGCTGCAGATGTATAGACGGGCGGCGGGGGGAGAGAGGGGGAGGCTACCGGAGTGCTGTCCCCTGCACTGGCGCGGATTTCGCCAATGGTGAGGCCGTGGGTGGCGAGTACCTGGCGGATGCGCTGGAGGTGCTCATCGCGGAGTTTCCGCGTGCCGACCACCAGCGTCACAGCCGCTCCCGTGAAGAATTTCCCCGAGCGCTCCAGATGTTCTTCAAGTTCACGCTCGATTTCGCCAAACGGTGTGCGGGGATCAAGGATCACATGGACGTCTTGACCCACCCCTTTGAAAACGACCTTGGCCTGTTGCGTGTTCAGAAACCGACGTTTCTCCTGGGCCATCACACCGTTTCCATGACCTCAGCGTGAGCGGACGAATCATCCCATGTGGATGCTCATACTAGCGGTTTGGTGGCGATTGTCAAGAGAGTTTATCGCGCGAAAAAACAAGCAGATACCCGTAAGCGCTCGATTGCCAAGGCGCGGGGCCCTCAGATATCCCCCGTCCCCTTCGGCAGATCGCCGAGGATTTTGGCATCGACGGCATAGAGCATCGGGCTCGATTCGATCTGGGCGTAGACCCAGTCTTTGCCTTCCAGCTTCTTGCCGAGCTTCAGCGTCTCCAGCTTCCTGCCGCCCTGCGCCCACAGCGTCACCGTCGCTGCCGGTTGTTCGAGACCATGGACATCGGGCGTCACCGCCGTCGCCGGCCATTCGTCCTTGAATTCCAGGTCCTCCAACTTCCATAAGAGGCTGCGCACTTTATGGCCCTCGACTTTAGCCTTGGTCGGCTGCGCCTGATTCCAGGTGTCTCCATCCCCTTCCAGCACCACGGTGGCATCCGGCTGGGCGACTTCGATCTTCCGGATATCGCGGGCTTTGAAGGTCAGCAGTTTGAGGTCACGTAACTCCGGCGCCGTCTTCAAGAGGTCGGCGGAGTCCTTCGCGTCGATCACATAGACGGCTGGCCGCTCCGCGAGTTTGAGGTAGCGGCCACCTTTGTCGGCATCCTCTCGCCCCAACAGGATCGTCACCGGCTCGGATTTCTCTTTGAGCCAGATGTGCACCTGCGCGGCAGGGTGATCCAAGCCGTATGGGTTAAGGTCCGTGGCCGCCTCACTAACGAACGATTTTGCCTTGAGCTCTTCGAGGTTGCGCAGCAGGGTGCGAACTTTGACGGCGTCGGCCCTGGCCTCCAACGGCTGCTTGAGCTGCCAACGGTCGTCGGGGATTTTGCCGCAATTCTCGACGCAGGCCACTTCAAGCCTGCTGTCGCCGTCACGGATCTCTACCCGCTCCATGTCGTCCCGCTTGACTGCCATGAGGGCGCGGTCGCGCCAGTCGCTCACCTCTTTGGGGAGTTTTTCGAGCAGCTTGGTTTCCACCAGGAACACGTTGTCCAGAGCGCCACGCTTGGCGTTGAGGCCGCTCTTCGCGGTATCCTCATCGCCGAGCAGCAGGGTCTTCTCGGCCCGATCGTCGCCGATGAAGAAGGTCAGGCGCCAGCGTGGCGGGTTCAGGCCATACTTCGCCAGGTCCTGTGGCGCCTCCTCAAGGAACTCCTTCACTTTGGCACCGTTGATGGTGCTGATCAGGTCGTTTACTTTCGTTTTGTCCGCCTTGGCCTCCAAGGGCGTCGCGATCTTCCAGCCCTTGTCGCCCTCCGACTCGACGGCGATGAGCTGGTCTCCTTGATGTACTTCGACACGCTTGACCTGCGTCTGATCCAAGGCGAGGACAGTCTTATCGCGTAGGTTGAAGACGGTTTTGTCGAACTTGCTGTACAGGCTGCTGGGCACCATCAGGACTTTCGACTGCTCCCCTTCACGGGCATAATAGCCGCCCATCGTCGGGGTGCGGGCGCCGATGTTGAGGATGATGGGGGTGCTGGTGTCTTTGACGGCGGCTTGCACGACCATCGCGGGATCTTTCAAGCCAAAATCGGCCACATCGGCGGCCTGCTCAGCGATCACCTTGTCGCGCTTGCCTTCAACCAGGCCATCCAAGACCTCATCGACGGTGCGTTGCTCGGCCTTGGCGCGCACAGGCTCGGTGAGCATCCAGCCCTCGTTGGCGTCCTTGGCCAGCTTGATGACCTCTTGGCCGCGGCTGATCGTCACCGCTTCGATGGCGTCTTTCTTGAGTTGAAAGATGCGCTGTGCTGCCTCTTCCGCCGCCTTGCGTTGCTCACCACCTTTGACTTCGTACCAGTAGTAATAGCCACCCAGTAGGGCGGCTACGACGACGAGACCCAGCGTGGTCTTCCAGCTCATCCGCTCTGTCTCCTCCACATGTAGGTGGCCACACCCGACCCCACGACCACCGCCGGCAGCACGATCATCGATAGCCAGAAGATCATGCGCTCCTGGGTGGCCGTCACGGGCGTGAAGAATGATCCGCCCTCCTTGGGCCGAATGGCGATGAGATTTTCCTCCTCTGCCAGCCAACTGACGGTATTGAGGAAAAGGTCACGGTTGCCGGAGAGGTTGAGGTAGTTATTGCTGGCGAAATCCGAATCACCGAACACGATGATGCGCGCCTTCTTCGGATCTTTGTCCGTCGAGCCGTCGCGGCGGGGCGTCACCGTCGCCACCGCGGCCACCGGCACTGGTCCCTTTTCATCAACCCCCTCGTGATAAGCGAGGCGACCCTCCCCCCGCGCTATCCCCTGTCTCTCGTCCTGTCCACGCTCAAGCCAACTGTTGGGGCTGGTCTTGGCCAGGACTTGGGCGCTAACCCGCTCCGGCATTTTCTCGGTGGCCTTCACCTCCAGTGCTAATGGGAGGAAACACGCCACCTCGAAGTTCTTGGTGATGGGGTGCGACTCGTAGCTGGCGATCACCGGCGTGAGATAGTCCATCCCAAAAAGGCGGCTCACGGGATCCACCACCACCCCCTCCACGACCTGAATACCGTAATTCATCAGGTATGGGGCGAGGCCCGGCGGCCCCTCCGGATCGACCAGGAACATGACTTTGCCGCCGCGCTCGATGAAGCGTGTGATCTCGGCCAGTTCGGGTTCGAGGAGGTCCTTGCGTGGGCCGGCGATGATCAGGATCGACGCATCATCCGGCAGCTTGCCCTCGGTGAGCAGGCTGAGCGACTTCACCTCGTAGTTTTGGCTTTCGATGGCGCGCTTGGCTTCCGAGTACCCCTCGCGCTCCGTGTTGTTGCTCGAGTGCTCGCCGTGCCCTTCGAGGAAGTACACCACCTTCTTGCCCTCGCGAATGACCTTCAAGAGGGCGTTGGTGAGGTTCTCCTCATCGGCCACCAGCACCTTCTCCTCCTTATCACCACTCTCCAGCACGATGGTGCCATATGACGTAATGCCATAGCGTTTGGCCACGCCGGGGTTGCGGTCCGGATCGATGAACTCGAAGGTAAACTGTTTGCCGTAGTAGGCGTATTGATCCAGGAGGTCTTTCGCCGCCTCCCGCCCCGTCTGGGTGTCCTGGTAAAACGCGGTCACTTTCACCGCCTGTGGTAGCCCCGCCAGGAGCTGTTGGCTTTGCGGCGATAGGGAGTAGCGCTTGTTGGCGGTCAGGTCGAAGCGGTGGCTATGGCGTAGGGAGATCGCCTCCACCATGGCAATAATGCCCACCACAGCGATGGCGGCGACCGCCAGGTGAGTGCCAAATCGCAAGTTGCGGCCAAAGAGGCGTTGGGCCCAGGATCGCCCCTGCTGGCGTGCGTCAGCCATGGTGCTATCCCCTCCAGCGATGCGACTCAAGCGAGCGCAGGGTCAAGAATAGACAAAATACCAAAAAGTTGAGGTAGAAGATCACATCTTTGGTATCGATGACCCCCTTGGGGAAACTATCGAAATGTTCCAACAAGGAGAGGTGTGAAAGCAGCCATCCGATGCCGCTGCCCGCGAACTGCGACGACCAGCCGATGACCCAGAAGAACAGCAAAAACCCGAAGCTGATGGCGGCGGCGACGATCTGATTCTCGGTGAGCGACGAGGCCAACGCCCCCAGGGCGATGAAGGCGGCCCCAAGCAGGAATAAACCCACATATCCCGCGACAATCGGCCCGACCTCCGGTTGCGCGAAGATGATGAGCAGGACCGGATAGACGGCTGTGAGGGCGAGCATGATCGTGTAGACCGCCAGGCAGGCCGAAAATTTCGCTAGCACCGCCGCCAGATCGCGCACCGGGTAGGTCAGCAGCAGCTCGATGGTCCCCTGCTTTTTCTCCTCCGCAAACAGTCGCATGGTCAGCAGTGGCATGATGAACAGCAAGACCACCCCCAGGTTGCCGTATAACGGGCGCAGCACACCTTCGGTGACGTTGAGGTTGCGGGCCATCATCGGGTTGCTCATGGCCTGGAAGCCGATAAAATTGAAGAACGCGAAGCTACTGTAGAAGAAGTAGCCCGCGATCGTCAGAAACATCACCATCACCACATATGCGATGGGAGAGACAAAGTACGCTCGCAGTTCCCTCTTGAAGATGGGCCAGAAACTGCTCATGCCGCGCTCTCCTTTTCCTCGGTGACGAGGCGCACGAAGACGTCTTCCAGCGTTAAGTCCACCGGCCGCAACTCGAGCAAACCCCAATTCTGGCGCACAACGGCGGCGGCCACATCTTTGCGCACATCGCGATCCTTCTTGGACTCGATGATACAGGTCACCACCTTGCCGGGAGCGCTGCCATCCTCTTTCACCGTTTGGACACCGGCCACGGCCCCCAGTGCCCGTACGACATCCGTCGCTGGGGCTTCGACCCGGACGAGCAAGCGTGACGAGGTCTGGAGTTTGGTGGTGAGGTTTTCCGGGGTATCGACCGCCACCAGCCGTCCGCGGTTGATGATGATGACGCGCTGGCAGGTCATGCTCACCTCAGGCAAGATGTGGGTGCTGAGGATGACGGTTTTCTGGCCGGCGAGCCCCTTGATCAGCTGACGGATATCAATGATCTGGCGGGGGTCAAGCCCGATCGTCGGCTCGTCGAGGATGAGCACGTCCGGGTTGCCAAGCAGCGCCTGGGCGAGCGCCACCCGCTGCCGGTAGCCCTTGGAGAGTTTCCCGATGTAACGGTGCTGCACGTCCTTGATGCCGCAGTCATCCATGGCTTGACCGACCTGTCGCAGCCGTTCGCGGCGTGACAGACCTTTCACCTCCGCGGCGAACTTGAGGAAGCTGACCACCGGCATGTCGGTGTAGAGTGGCGCATTCTCCGGCACATAGCCGATGCGGCGGCGCACCTGCAGCGAATCCGTGAAGATATCATAGCCGGCGACGCGCGCCGTGCCGCTGGTCGGTGGCATGAAACAGGTGAGAATGCGCATGGTCGTACTCTTGCCGGCCCCGTTTGGCCCGAGGAACCCGAGAATTTCCCCCTTTTCCACGACGAACGAGACGTCCTCGATGGCTTTGATGGGCCCGTAGGATTTACTGAGCTGTTCTACCTCGATCATCCTTCCCACCTCCTTGCCTAGATCCCCAATGGGCCTGAATCGCTTGATATGTTAGTCGAAGCCAAACGGGGAAATCAAGTGGGACTCTGGAGGCACTCGACTTGGCGCCCCTCCTAGAGATTTTGGAGCTGTGGGGTATGCATCGGCACTTCCTGCAGAAGGAAGTCTCAGATAGCTTTCCTAGCGCGGGCTAGGCGGTGAGCTTGGTGCGCACCTGTTCCACAAGCGTGGGCAGAATCTCCCCGAATGGTCCCCGCAGGGAGCAGTCGGCCAGCGTGGTGAGGGGTGTCTCATAAAGGTTCACTTCGATCAGGGCGCCGCCGCGCTGCTTCACCATCTGCGGAAAGGAGGCAGCCGGGTAGACCAGCGCCGAGGTCCCGGCCACGAGCATGCAGTCGGCCTGGCGCGTCTCGCGAAAGCACACTTCCAGCACCTCCGGCGGGATCGGCTCCCCGAAGTGCACTGTGTCGGCTTTGACGATGCCATGACACGCCGGGCAGCGGGGAGGCAAGTCGTGGGGCGCGATGGTAATCGCCTCCTTGGCGAACCGCTGGCTGCATGCAATGCAGCGCAGGAGTTGGGCGTTGCCATGCATCTCCGCCAGTCTTCGATGGCCGGCGGCGCGGTGGAGATTATCGATGTTCTGAGTAATGAGATGGCGCAAGATGCCGATCTGCTCCAGCTCAACCATGGCGGCGTGTCCGGCGTTGGGTTGTGCCTGAGCTAGGGCCTGCACGATTTCGCTCGGCGCCTTCAGGCGTTCTTCCCAATAGCCCTTGGGGTCCGCCAAGAAGCGCTGGTAGACGTCCATCGGTGGCTCGCCATGCTTCGTCCAGAGGCCGCCTGGCCCACGAAAGGGCGGGATGCCGCTCTCCACTGACACCCCCGCACCGGTCATCGCGATGACATAGCGCGAGGAGATGAGCAAGTCGACGGCCTGATCAAGGGCCCATACGTGACCATTCCCGCTCTTGTCCATCGTCTAGTCCCTTCACAACGCCGCCACCCCAGACGCACACCAATGGTCGGTGTGCGTCTGGGGTGGCGGCCGCGATGCCGCTGTTATTTCGCGTAATCCACAGCACGCGTCTCGCGCACCACGATGACCTTGATGTGGCCTGGGTAGGTGCACTCACGTTCGATCTTTTTGGCGATGTCCTGGGCCAGGAAGATGGCCGCCGAATCTTGCACCTTCTCCGGCGTCACGATGACACGGATTTCACGCCCCGCCTGGATCGCGAAGGTTTTTTCCACCCCCTCGAAGGACTCGGCGATCTCCTCCATCTTCGCCAGCCGCTGCACGTAGGTTTGCAGCATTTCCCGTCGAGCACCGGGCCGCGCCGCCGACAGTGCGTCGGCCGCTTGCACGAGCACAGCTTCGACCGAGCGCGCCTCGACATCGTCGTGGTGAGCTTCGATGGCGTTGATCACCGCCTCGGGTTCGTTATACTTCCTCAACAAATCGACCCCGATCGAGATGTGCGTGCCCTCCAGCTGGTGATCCAGCGCCTTGCCGATGTCATGCAGTAGGCCGGCGCGCTTGGCGATGCGCTGATCGACCCCCAGCTCGGCGGCCATGATGCCGCACAGAATCGCCGCCTCGACCGAATGCCGCAAGACGTTCTGCGTATAGCTCGTCCGATACCGCAAGCGACCGAGGATACGCAGCAGGTCGGGATGCATGTCGGTGATGCCCACCTCGTAGGCGGCATCGACGCCGGCCTGGTAGGTGACCTCGTCGAGCTCTTTTTTGACCTTCTCCACCATCTCTTCGATACGGGCCGGATGGATGCGACCGTCGGCGATGAGACGCTCCAGCGTCAGCCGCGCGACCTCACGGCGGATCGGATCGAAGGCCGAGACCAGGACGGTCTCCGGCGTGTCATCGATGATCAGGTCGACCCCCGTCGCCACTTCCAGGGCGCGAATATTCCGCCCCTCCCGCCCGATGATGCGGCCTTTCATTTCATCGTTGGGCAGATCGACCACCGATACCGTCGATTCCGCCACATGCTCAGCCGCATAGCGCTCGATGGCCAAGACGATGATCTCGGCCGCCTTCTTCCGAGCGTTCTCGCGGCTTTCCTCTAGGATGCGGCGGGCTTCCTCAGCCGCTTCGTGCTTCACCTCTGACAGCAAGCGTTGGCGCAGTTCTTCCTTGGCCTCTGTCGAGGTCAAGCCGGAGATCTGCTCTAATTTCCGCAACTCCTCATCAAGCATGTGCTGCGTGCGCAGCTCCATCCCGGCGATGTGCTCTTCGCGCTCCGCGAGGCGCCGTTCCGTGCGACTCAGTTCTCTCTCGCGCCGGTCGAGCATCTCCGTGCGCCGATCCAGGTTATTTTCGCGCTGGCCGATGCGGTGCTCGAATTTCTGCAGCTCTTTCCGGCGCTCCTCGGTTGTTTGCTCGAACTCCGTTTTGGCCCGAAACCAATGCTCCTTAGCCTCCAGCAACGCCTCTTTGCGCTTGCTCTCAGCATCTTTCATGGCCTCGTCTCGGAGGCGCTGCGCTTCTTCTTGAACCGTCCGTCGTTGGCGCTCAACTCCTACTTTCCACAGTAGATATCCGCTCAGGAGACCGCCGCCTCCCAATCCCATCGCTCCAGCCGCCATTAGAATAAAGGTTGCGTCCAAGGTCGTTCACCCCTCTCCCCTTTCCCCAGCCACATGAGAGAACCGGGTCCCTTCCGCTTCATCGCCCTGCGAACAGGATGTCCCCCAAATGACGCGACTCTCGGTCACAATCGCATCCAGCAGTATATCGTGAGGCTGGAGCGGTAGCCGCGGAATGACCTGGAAATCAAATGCCAGACCCACCATCGGGATGCCCCGTGGCAGTTGACTGAGTAACCGATCGTAGAACCCGGCGCCCAACCCTAGGCGCCCCCCCCGCAGATCGAAGGCCACACCGGGGATGAGCGCGAGTTCGAGGGTTTCCGGCGCCACCGCGCGCGTGCGCCGTGGTTGAGGCTCAAGGATGCCACAGTACCCCGGCGCCACATCGCGCTCGAGCTCCTCGATGACATACAGCGCCATACCCTGTCGATTACCCAGCACCATGGGCAAGACCAACTGCTTTCCCGACGCCATGGCCCGTCGCATCAGACCATCGGTCAGCACCTCATGATCAAAGGCCATGTAGCCCAACACCACACGGGCGTGCTGATAGCAGGCAAGGGCGGCCACACGCTCCCAGACACGGCGACTACGCGCCAGCCGTTCCGCCTCTGACAACCCTCGCCGCACCGCACGGAGCGACCGCCGGATGTACCGTTTCCGGTCTCGGACCGACGTTGTTTCGTTACATTCCCGACGCGTTTCGTCCATCGGCGGTTGCACTCCGTTTCAGTCAGCCATTCTTGGCCACACTGAGGTGCCAAACGTTGGCGTAGAAGTTATCAAAACCCTGCTAAAAGGTCAATATAAAAGCCGCTATCATTCCTGCCCGGAGGGCGATTTGACCCGAGATGGATCGCGATAGGGGAGCATACGCCGTCATACCGGCACGCTGGCAGTCAGAAGCGGGCACGGGCGGGCTATGATGCACTTGCGGAGCCCTGACAAGGGCCAGAGAAGCAACCAAGAGGAACCCCAGAATGCCCACACGGGGGATCGCTCAACACCCCCAATACCTAGGTCTTGACAGTGCCTTCTCCTGTGCCATACTGAAGAGACCACATGCGTGAGAGGCATGGAGTATCGCAGGCCTTTTGGTCACCGTGCGGGGCCTAAGGATTTTTTCTCCCGGTCAGCGGAGGAACGCGAGAGGAGGTGTCCCACATGTTCACACGTTCCCCAATATTTATCCGTATGCAGCAGTATGGTCAGCAATTTACCGGCAATGGCGCGGGGGGCGTCTGGTGGTTATTGATGGCGCCGGGCGTTGCCTTGACCTTGGTGGCCTTGGCAATTCTGGTATGGCCAGAGCTCCTGGCTTACATGGTGGCCAGCGTCCTGCTCTTTGCCGGTGTGACACTGATGCTGTGGAGCTGGCAGCTGCGACGAGCCGAGCGGCGGATGCATCGAGACATCACAACGATCGACCGGCACAATTGGTAAACAGGCGTTGTCATGTCTGCTGCCGGCGCTAGGGTAGCGCGCCCATTACGGCTTCTAGCACCGCCGCATTCACCGGTGCATCGAGGTGGACCCACCGCGCGCGTGCACGCGTGCGCTGCAGCCACCCCGCCACGATGCGTAGCTCATCCACCATCGCCTCGCCGACTCGCGGTGCGTCATCTGTCCCCCCGTAGCAGCGCGCGAGAAAGGCTTCTACCGCCCGCCGATCGCCTGCTTTCTCCTTGTCTACAAACCTGCCGGCGAACAGCCCGTGGCGTACGCAAATGATCTCATGGGTGTGGGACACCGGCGGCGTGAAGATCACCACGAGATTCCGCAGTGCCACCGGCAGGAGGGCCAGTGGCCGACCGACAGTGGCCTCGTCCAGGGCGGCCAGCAGCGTATGGATATGCCTAGCCCGCTCAAAGAACAGGCCGTCGGCGGCCTGTTGGCGTTCTTCCCTGAGACGTTGCACAATCGCTCCATGACCGCGCGCCAGCAGCGCCAGCAGTGCCGCCACATGCGGGGGATAGGTGGCGGCGGCGTGCGGTCCGACGCACGGCGCGGCGCATTTTCTGAGATGATAGGCTTCGCACGGCGTCGGAAACACCCCTGGCAGAACCGAGACCTCGCATGAGCGCAATGGAAAGAGGCGCTGCAACGCCGCTAACACCACAGCGGCGATGTCGACGTGTGGGAATGGTCCGAGGTATTGACTGCCATCGGGGATCAACTCCCGGGTGAGTACCAAGCGCGGGAACGGCTCCCCGAGGGTCAGCTTAACGAAGGGTAGCGCGACATATGCGGTTGATAATTGATTAAAGGGGGGCACCTCCTGTTTGATCAGGCGCGACTCTAAGAGCAGCGCCTCCAGTTCTGAGCCGGTTTCATGGACGGTCACCGCGCGGGCGCGGCCGATCATGCGGCGCACCTTGGATGGCTGTCGGCGGCGACGATGAAAGTAAGAAGCGATGCGGCGGCGGAGATTCAAGGCTTTGCCGACATAGAGCACGGCGCCTCGAGCGTTTCGAAAGAGATATACCCCAGGTTGCTCGGGAAGTTCGGCGAGGTTCGGCCGCCAGGCATGATTCATGGCGCTTAGTCCGGTCCTCTGTCATCTGCCGTACAAGGGCGATGGTCAAAACTGCGGCCAAGCAGCGGTTACCTGTTGTGGGGGCCAGGTCTATATTCTATAATGATGGCGGATTTTTGCCGGGGCGATAACGTGAACGTTCAATATCCATGGAAGGCTCTACTGCTGTCAAGAACTCTGTGGATGCGCATGTGATGACACGGTGTGCTGCCAGGTGAGTGTCGCGCCTATGCCAGTTCTCTACCAGCGAGTCAACGGTCAAATCGTCTGGATCCGCAATCCTTTCACCGGGGCCCACACGTATTTCAACAACATTCAGAAGAAGGTCTTCGCCTTTCGCGGGCAAAAACCCATGTTCGGTCCGTTGCGTCCTCAACCACCCGAACCGCAGATGCCCTTGATCTCCGACGTCGTTAGGCAGATGGCCCAAGAGGAAGCGCGGTGTTTTTTTTGCCCGGGCCATGAGGAACAGACGACGGCGGAGCTGTTCCGCGTCACCTACGGGGAGATCTTCACGCTCGACGGCATCCCCAGCGGGGTGACCTCTGATGATTGGGCCATTCGGGTCTTCCGCAACCTGATTCCACGCATTCCCGAGGAATGCACCGGCGGCCGGAACGAGTCCTACGTGATCGTCGAAGATGCCCGGCATTTCACGGTGAATGCCCAGTCCCCCCATGACCTCCAGTGGTCTGGGGCGTTGCCCGTCCGGCAGTTCGTCGCCTTACTGAAGGCCAATGTACGGATCATGCACCTGGCATACGCCAACGAGAGCGTAAGCTCGGTGCTCATTCGCAAAAATCAGGGGCGTGAGTCGGGCGCCTCGCAGCCGCATATTCATAATCAGGTCATTGCCTCGCACGCGCCGTTTCCCGACGTCGAGGCGGAGATGCAGGTCACGGCTCGAGAGCCACACATCTGGACCGAATGTGCGGAGGTCTTCCATCGAGAAGGCTGGGTCATTCATGCCGATGATGCATTGATCACATGCTGGAGTCCATTTGGTAAGTTTCCCCGCTGCTTCGACGTCATCGACCTCGCCCATTGGGGGCCGCTGACGGCGATGCCGGACGACGTCATCGAACGTTTTGCGCGTGCGTTGCATCAGGTGCTGGTGCTGTTCGGCCCGTACGCCCTGGATTATGAAGTGCACCAGGGTGAGGGCATCCCCCTCCACGTCCATGTGAACTCGCGGCAGTTCACCTATTCGAACATCGGTGGCACGTTGAACCTCCCCAATGACCTGACGGAGAAGGTGCAAGCCCTCCGTCGCACTCTCCGGGGGCCAGCCCTCTAGCGACCATCACGACGAGGAGCCTATGACTGGCTGGGTTTGGATAACGCCCTTTGTCGGCGCCCTGATCGGGTGGCTGACCAACTTTCTTGCCATCAAAATGCTGTTTCGACCCCGTCAACCCATTTTCATCCTGGGGTTGCTCCTGCAGGGGGTGGTCCCACGACGGCAGCGCGATCTGGCCCTCAAAATCGGCGAGGTGGTCGAAGAGGAGCTCCTGAAATCCGAGGATATCCTCAACACCATCGACACCGAGGAGGTGCGTGGCCACTTGACCGCCGTAATCGAGATGCGCCTCGATCGCTTTCTGCGCGAAAAGGTCTTTCGCGGCGACTTTCTCTACGAGAAGATCGTATCGCGCGAGGCTGTGCAACGAGTGAAGCGCGCGCTGATCACTGAGTTGGTCAATCTCTTCCCGTTGGAGGTGGAGGCGGCCATCAAACAGCTCGTCGAAAAGGTGAATATTCGCAAGATCGTCGCCGACCGGGTCGAGCAATTCGAGTTCGAACGCTTGGAACGTATCGTCTATCGGGTGGCGCGAACGGAGCTGTTCTGGGTGGAGATCTCGGGCGGTATCCTGGGGTTCATCATCGGCGTGTTGCAAGTGCTTTTCCTGTGGGTGATGGAAGGCTAAAAGGGGAGGGGGAGTGGCCGTTCAGGCGGTGATCTTCGATATGGATGGCGTGATCGTGGATAGCGAGCCGTATAGCATGCAGGCGTTGGTCGACGTCCTAGGCCAGTATGGGATCGAGCCCACGGAGGACGATTTGCGCCGGTCCTACGGGCGAAGAGTACGGGATGATTTCGTCGACTATTTTGCCAGGTACGGGGTGACGGCCGACGTCGACATCGCGATCGCACACAAGCATGCCCGCTACTATCATCTCGCCGCCGGGCATCTGCAACCATTTCCTGGCGTGATGGCCCTCCTCAAGCGCTTACGCGACCATGGGCATCGTCTGGGCCTGGCCTCCTCCGGGGATCGCGTGAAAGTCGCGTTTGGGATGCAGGCCCTGCAGCTGAACAGCCTCTTCGAGCTGGTTATCACCGGGGATGATGTGTCCCACAGCAAACCTGCCCCGGAGATCTACCTGAGGGCTGCTCAGCGTCTACGGGTTTCCCCCGCGGAATGCATCGCTATCGAGGATGCGCCGGCAGGCGTTGAAGCGGTCAAGCGCGCTGGCATGCGCTGTATCGCCGTGACCAACTCGGTGCCGTGCGAGCAGTTATACAAGGCTGACTTGATCGTCGGTTCATTGGCCGATGATCTCTCGCCGGTGTTGCCGCTTTAGACCTCAAGCGCGAGATCCGCTTTCCTGCCTTAAAGATATTGGGATCTCAGCGTCAAACGGCGACACGAAGAATGGCCTTTCATTCCCACGCATTTTGAGCGACGATCAGAGCGCTGAGGTCCGTGTCATACTCCGGAGGGGCGCTGGCAGCCGACGTATCCCCCTTGACCCTTTAGCGAAAACCGAGTATGCTCAGGCCGCTCAGACGTGTCGTTGGGCTTGAGCCCTCCCCCCCGCTGGAGGGTTTTCTTGTGCTTGGCGGTCAGCGTCAACGGTGGCCGCGGGGTTGGCAAACCGCTCGCACGTGATGTGTAGGGGACCAAGAGCACCACGACCTTCCTGGCCTTCTCCGCAACGTGGGTGCATGGGTAAGAGGGAAGCAGCGATGCAGCACCAGAGAGCGCCTGGAAAAGGCAGGGTTACATGAAAGCTACGGTCTTGCATCCCTGGCAAGTGACCACGCATGAAGCCATCGCCATTCAAAAGCGCCTTCGGGCCCAAGTCATCACCGAGAACACGTTGGGCGAACTGCGCTATATCGCCGGAGCCGACATCGCTACCTCGAAGGAGTCGCCCAAAGCGTATGCTGGGGTAGTCGTGCTCAGCTACCCTACGCTTGAGGTGGTGGAGGAACGTGGCCTTGAAGACGAGGTGGTTTTTCCCTACGTTCCCGGTCTCTTAGCGTTTCGCGAAGGCCCTCTGCTGGTGAAGGTGTTCGAGCAACTCACCACCGAGCCCGACGTGCTCGTCTTCGACGGTCAGGGCTTGGCACACCCCCGTGGCATGGGTATCGCTACCCACCTAGGGCTGCTGTTCGACAAGCCCAGCATTGGGTGCGCCAAATCGTTGCTGTTCGGCCGCTATCAAGAGCCCGACCAGGCAAAAGGCGCCTGGGCGGACCTACGTGACCCACGGGGCCAACTCATCGGGGCGGTGCTACGCTCCAAACCCAAGACCACCCCCATCTTCGTGTCGATTGGTCATCGACTGGACCTCCCTGCCGCGATCCGCATCCTCATGGCGTGTACGCGCGGGGTTCGCATTCCGGAACCGACGCGGCTGGCGCATAACTTCGTCACCCAGCTCCGTCGCGGAGGCGGACGCCAACGGCCTTAGCACCACGCGGTGAAAAGAGTTGCCATGCTGTGGAGCATCATGCCGACGCTACGGCGAACTGTCCAGATCTCACCCATCCCGAAAACCGCTACCTGCGTTCTGGGGCTATTCGCCGTGCTTCTGACCTTGGACGGCTGCTTCTTCTTCCGCTCGAAGCCCGACCCGAAAGCCCAGGAGATCGCTAGTCGACTGAGCCCAGGTCTGACCACCGACGAGGTCCTCGAACTTGTTGGTCCGCCCCAACGCCGCGGGCAGAATTTGTTCGACAAGAGAAGAGAATACTGGATCTACGAATTCGTGAAGCAGCAAAAGAGCAAGAAACGGTCAGGCGACGCAAACCGCAATGGCCAAGAGACGGTGTTAGATTCAGAGGTGCAACTGTTATTCGAGCGCGGCAAGTTGGTGAACTGGAACGTCGTTCCCATGAATAACTAGGGGAGAGCTCACATGGCACAAGCGGTAATGCCAGAATGGATTCAACAGCTGCAACAGCGTGACCCCAAATTCGCCGAAACGGTTCTGGCGCAGCGGGAGCACGTCCTCAAGGATGGGGCTATCCCGGCCAAATACAAGATCCTCATGACTATGATCGTCGATGCCATCACCGCGCATCCCGACGGCTGCGCCAACATCGCCAACCGCGCCCGTGCGGCCGGAGCGACAGAGGCCGAGATCAACGAGGCGGTCCAGGTGGCCTACCTCTTCGGGGGAACGCCAGCCCTGGTGACAGCGGTCAATGCCTTCCGCGCCTCTACCTAGGTTGATCGTTGGGGCATGCATCTGGGGGCTGGTAGCCGGCTGTGCAGCCGGCATCCCCCCACAGCTCTCCGCGCAGGTGTCCTGGAACCTAGGCTTCGCCGACATTCGTCAGTACCCTGAGGCTTATCGGGGGCGCGTAGTAGCGCTGGGTGGCATCGTCACCCAAATCGAAGCCGTTGACGAGGGCTATCGGGGCATCGTGAGCGAATTGCCGTTTGAACCCAGCAGCCGATATCGACCCGCTGCCAATCAGCTGCCGCGTGGTCGATTCATCGTGTTGATCCCCAGGCAATCATTTCCCAGCGACTTGCGGCCGGGTGCCGAAGTCACCGTCGTGGGCGAGGTCCTCGGTGCGGGCACGTCGTCGGAAGCCGAAGTCGACGAACGAGTGCCGTTGCTGGAGGAGCGACACATGAAGGTATGGGGCCCTTCGTGGTGGCCGCGCTTTCAGATCGGCGTGTGGGGGGGCATCGGTATTTGATGGGGTCCTCCCCGATTCAGGGCCACCGCGGCCGGCGGGGCAGAAACCGGCATCCGAGCGGATCGGTGGCAAGATCGCGGGCGGGAACGTCGCCCGGCTCCAGAGGAGAGGCATGGGGGCAATCGCCCCAGGGTTATTCATGAAACGCATGCCCCTGCAGACTGTCGCTCTGGCGCTCGCGTCGATGGTCCTGAGCGGGTTTGTGGCTTTCCCGAGCCCCTCAGCGGCGGATGCGCCGCCACTGAACAACCCCTTACAAGGAGTTCAGCACAACAGTATGAACCTCGGCAGCTTGACGTTGGAAACCGGACAGGTCCTGTCGGACGTGTCCATCGCGTATGACACCTACGGGCAGCTGGCACCGGATGGCCGCAACGCCATCCTCATCGCCCACGGCTATACCAGCAATCACCACGCTGCCGGACGCTATGGCCCGGCAGCGGGCAAAGTGGGGTGGTGGGATCGCCTCATCGGACCTGGGAAAGCGATCGACACGGCGCGCTTCTTTGTGGTCTCCTCCAACGTGCTCGGCTCGTGCTACGGGACGACCGGCCCCGCCAGCCTCAACCCGGCGACGGGCAAGCCATACGGCCCGGAGTTTCCCGAGATCTCCATGCGGGATATCGTCGTGGCGCAGCGCGAGTTCTTGCTCCGTCTGGGTGTCACCCACCTGGTTGCGGTGGCCGGCCCATCGTTGGGGGGCCGACAAGCCTTCCAATGGGCCGTGACCTACCCCGATTTCATGGATGGCATTGTCGCCGTCGCCTCATCCCCCAAAGGGCTGGGTAAAGACGACGCCGTGCACCAGCTGATTCGGCGGCTGTCGACAGATCCCAACTGGAACGACGGCTGGTATTACGAGCGGGGAGGGCTCACCTCCACCCTGACCGCCATCCGCATGGAGACCCTCAAGCGCTACGGGATCGAGGCTGTCATCGGTTCCGACCTCCTCACCCCAAAGCAACGCGAAGCGCGCATTCGCCGCCAGGCTGAGACATGGGCGCGCGAGTTCGACGCCCACTCTCTAGTCGTCTTGCGCAAAGCTTCTGTGCGCTTCGACGCCCAGAGCCACTTCAACGCCATCCGCGCCAAAGTTCTGTATGTCATCTCACGTACCGATCAATTATTCCCGCCGTCCATGGGGGCACGCGTCATGGGCCGGTTGCAAGCGGCTGGCGTCGAGGCCGCCTATGTCGAGCTCGACAGCAACTTTGGACACCTCGCCAGCGGCCGTGAGGCCGACCAGTGGGCGCCAGCGTTGCAGGCGTTCCTGGCACGCTTGACGACCGACTAAAGCGGCGGCACTCACCTGTCACATACCCTCAGCGTCGATCCTCTGGGCAATTATGCTTGACATCAAGACTCCTATTATCTACAGTAGCCCCGGGAGGTGAGCTTATGGCACAGCGTCAGGGCGCTTCACCGGTCGAGAATCGCATCCGCAGCCGACGGCAAGCCGCTGGCCTCAGCCAACAAGAGCTGGCGCGGCGCTGCGGGTTGACACGCCAGGCGATCAATGCCATCGAAGCCGGACATTATGTTCCCAGTACGTTGGTCGCGCTGCGGCTGTCGATGACTTTGGGGTGTCGGGTTGAAGAGCTATTCCGCCTCACTGAGGAACGCATTCGTGTCGAGGCCGAGTGGCTCGGCGAAGCTGCAGTCAGAGATGCCGGCCGCATGCGTATACAGCTGGCTCGTGTCGGCGACCGCCTGCTTGCCCGCCCGCTGGCTGGCGCCGCGGCGTTTGCGGCGGCCGACGGCCTGACCATGTCTATTGAGCGCACGGCTAGGTCCCGTAAGGGCGCTAAACCGCGGGTGACGATTGATCTCTGGGTTGACGCCGAGCTTCCAGAGCGAACCGTCGTAGTGTTGGGCTGTGATCCCGCGCTCGCTTTACTGGGCGCCCACCTGACGCGACGCTATCCCACGTTTCGACTCATCTGGGTGCACAGCAGCAGCCTGACGGCCTTGCGCCTGCTGGGGCGTGGGGAGGCCCATGCTGCCGGCACTCACCTCTGGGACCAAGAAGCTGGGGAGTATAATGTACCCTATGTCCGGCGCGAATTGTCCGGCCGCCGTTTGGTCATCGTCACCCTCTCGGAGTGGCAGCAGGGGCTTATCGTCGCTCGTGGCAACCCGAAAGGTATCTCTGCTGCGGCGGATCTGGCACGTGCGGACATCACCATCGTCAATCGTGAATCTGGAGCCGGCAGTCGGACCTTACTCGACCTGTGGCTGCAGGGTGCTGGGGTGGCCACAACGCAGGTGAACGGGTACAGCCACGCCGTGTCAAGCCATCTGGAGGTGGCCGAAGCGGTGAGGCACGGCCTGGCTGATACGGGACCGGGGATTATGGCGGTGGCACGGGCGTTAGGGCTCGATTTTCTTCCCATGCAGGAAGAACGCTACGACCTCGTCATCCCGCTTGAGTTCATGAATACCCCTGCCGTCCAGGCCACCCTCGACATCGCCGTCAGCCGGCCATTCCAGGAGGAGCTGGAGACGCTCGGAGGTTACGATAGCTCACGTGCTGGCACAGTGGTGGCTGAATTGGCCTCGTAAGTTGATGGCTTCTACCCTCAGGCCTGACAAGTACACGCCTATGCAGCCACTTGTAGTCCGCCGTGCACGGCTGAATCTCATCGGGAGCCCCTTGAAAACGATGAACTCAGGGGGGCATTCTGCTATGCAGGCGTATCCCCCAGCTCGCAGAGGTGATAAAGGCGGCCCTTGCCTCATGCGCTTCCCCGTCCTTTTGGCGGTGCTCCTCCTCTGCTGGGCCGGAGTAGCGGGGGCCAACGAGCGCATCATACGTGTCGCAGCAGCGGCCGATCTCAAGTTCGCCCTGGACGAGATCATTGAGTCCTTCCATCGGCAGCACCCAGACATCAAAGCAGAGGTGACGTACGGTTCATCGGGGAACTTCTATGCGCAGTTGTCCAACCGGGCGCCCTTTGATATTTACTTCTCCGCCGACGTAGACTACCCGCGCAAGCTCATCGAGCAGGGATTGGCCGATCGGGAGACGGAATTTCTGTACGCAGTCGGCCGCATCGTGGTCTGGGCACCCCGTCGATCGACGATCGACCTTGGACGCCTTGGCATTCGGGCCCTCCTTGACCCCTCCGTTCGGAAGATCGCCATCGCCAACCCCAAGCACGCCCCCTATGGCCGGGCTGCCGAGGCCGCCATGCGGAAGTTGGGCGTCTATGAACAGGTGCAGGAGCGTTTCGTATACGGCGAGAACATCGCCCAGACGGCCCAGTTCATCCAGACGGGGGCGGCCGACGTCGGCATCATCGCCCTGGCTCTTGCCCTGGCGCCGGCTCTACGCCACGAGGGACGGCATTGGGAAATCCCACTCGATGCCTACCCGCGGATGGATCAGGGTGGGGTCATCCTGCCGTGGGCCAAGGATATGGCTGCCGCCAAGGCGTTACGAACCTTTGTGCTCGCCCCCGAGGGCAAGGCGGTGCTGAGACGGTACGGCTTTTTCCTCCCCGGAGACTGAGCCATGGATTGGACGGCTATCGACTTGACCCTGCGACTTGCTGCTCTCACCACGGTCGTTCTGGTCCTCATCGGACTGCCACTGGGCTACTGGCTGGCCAGGTCGACGTGGCGGTGGAAATTTCTTGTCGAGGCGGTCGTGGCCCTGCCCCTGGTGTTGCCGCCGACCGTGTTGGGCTTCTACCTCCTGATGGCGATTGGCCCCCGCAGCCCAGTTGGGCAGCTCTATGAGGCGGTTACAGGTCAGCTGCTGCCGTTCAGCTTTCAAGGCCTGCTCCTGGCTTCCGTGCTGTATAGCCTGCCGTTTGCGGTGCGCCCCTTTGCCGCGGCGTTTGCCGGGGTGGATTGGCGCCTGGTCGAGGCCTCCTGGTGCCTGGGGAAATCCCGCCTGCAGACCTTCCTTCGGATCGTCGTCCCCTTGGCTCGGGCTGGACTGCTGACCGGCATCGTCCTGAGCTTCGCCCATACCGTTGGCGAGTTTGGGGTCGTGCTGATGGTCGGGGGCAACATCCCCGGCGTCACCCGCACTGTCTCGGTGTCGATCTACGACGAGGTGCAGGCGCTGAACTACGCGGCCGCCGGAGAGACGGCGCTGTTCCTGCTGGGGTTGTCCTTCGCGGTGCTCTGCGTCACGTATGCCCTGCAGCGGCGGGTGGTGGTGCTATGAGCGCAGACCTTAGGGCGGATTTCGAGAAGCGTTTCGCGGGTGGGCCGGTGATCCGAGCGCATCTAGTGCGTCCCACAGACGCGTTTTCGGTCACGGTGCTCTTCGGGCCGTCTGGTTCCGGCAAGACCACGATCCTGCGTTGCCTTGCGGGCTTGGAACGGCCGGACGCTGGGTGGATCCGCTGGGGGGAGGAAGCGTGGTTTGATGCGGCGCAGGGGATTTTCCTGCCGCCGCAGCGGCGCGGTGCCGGGTACCTTTTTCAGGACTATGCCTTATTCCCCCACATGCGAGTGGCCGGCAACATCAGATACGGGCTCACCCCGCTGCCACGGGCTGAGCGACGGCGGCGGGTGGCAGAGTTGCTCGACCTCTTGCAGCTCAAGGGCCTGGAGCAGCGCTATCCCAAGCAGCTTTCGGGTGGACAACAGCAGCGGGTGGCCCTGGCCAGGGCTCTAGCCCGCCGCCCACAGGTGCTGCTGCTCGACGAACCTCTGTCCGCGCTCGATGCTCCCACCCGCGACCAACTACGGCGAGAGCTCCGCCCGTGGCTGGTCGACCTCAAGATCCCAACGATCCTCGTCACGCACGACCGTGTCGAGGCCCTAGCACTCGGGGATCACGTCGTGGTACTCGATCAAGGCAGGGTCCTTCAGAGCGGCCCTATCCACGAGGTGTTTGGCCGGCCGGGGAATGTGGCGGTCGCTCGCATCCTGGGCGTTGACACGGTCGAGGCAGCGCGTGTGCTGCATGTGGTTGATGGTCTGGCGACGGTCGCCGTGGGGCCGGTGCACCTCGTTGCGCTCGCAGAGGGCTCCCTAAAGGGGGACGTCTACGTGTGTATCCACGCTGAGGACGTGATCATCGAGAAGGGGGCAGTGGCGGCGACCAGCGCACGAAATCGCCTCGACGGCTCGATCCGCACGCTCAGCCGGGAAGGCGCGATGGTCCGACTCGGCATGGACTGTGGATTCCCGTTGACCGCCCTCGTCACCAAGCAAGCCTGTGAGGAGCTGGACCTCCAGGAGGGGGAACGGGTGACTGCTCTGGTCAAAGCTCCGGCGATCCATCTCGTCCCTCGGGGCTCACACCTGACATAGACTGACGAGAGCTATCCGCTGAGCCCGTTGCCCCGTATCGTCTCGGATGCAAATTCCTTTATGGCCTATGGCCGGTAAAAAAGATTGCTTTCTGACGCCACTCATGGCAAACCGTTCTGAGGATCAGTTTTCTTCGGAGCAATCGCTGTGATAGCAGACGTTTGTCACTCCAGACATTTCCCTAGGGGAGAAGGAGCACATGATGCGTGAGGTCGCGATCGTCAGTCCGGTACGGACAGCCGTTGGGAATTTTGGGGGCGGTTTGAAAGACATCTCGGCGGCGGAGCTGGGCGCCACGGTCATTAAGGCCGTTCTGGAGCGGACCGGCTTGGCACCCGACAAAATCGACGAAGTCATCCTCGGGCATGGCTATCCGAGTGGCGAAGAACCGGCCATTGGACGATTGTGCGCGCTGAAAGCGGGCTTACCCATTGAAGTCCCTGGGTATCAATTGGATCGGCGCTGTTCGTCCGGCTTGCAGTCGATTCTCAATGCCTGCATGATGGTGCAAACGGGCAATGCCGATGTGGTCCTGGCTGGTGGGGTTGAGAGCATGAGCCGGGTGGAGTTTTATACCACGGACATGCGCGGCGGCAGCCGTTTGGGGTCGGTCACCCTGCATGACCGCCTGACGCGGTCCCGCGCCACAGCGTCTCCTGAAGAGCGGTTTGGCGTCATCTCGGGGATGATCGAGACGGCGGAGAATCTAGCCGAACGCCACCAGATCTCGCGCGAGGACCAAGATGCCTATGCTCTACGTAGCCACCAGCGTGCGGTGGCGGCAGTGGAGAGCGGCAAGTTCGCGGAGGAGATCGTCCCCGTCCTGGTGCCCCAGCGTCGGGGTGAGCCCATCCGCTTCCAGGTGGATGAAGGACCCCGCAAAGACACCTCCCTTGAGGCGTTGGCGCGGCTGCGCCCGATCACGTCGGGGGGCACCGTGACGGCGGGTAATGCCAGCGCGCAAAACGATGCGGCGTCGGTGTGTCTGGTCGTGGCCGGTGACCAGCTGGACGCTCTGGGCCTCAAGCCGATGGCCTACCTGCGCGGCTGGGCGGTGGCCGGCGTGCACCCGGCGTATATGGGCATTGGGCCGGTCCCTGCCGTGCAGAAAGCTTTTGCACGCACTGGGTTGACCTGGGATGACATCGACCTCATCGAGCTCAATGAGGCCTTTGCCGCACAGGTGCTGGCCGTACTCAAGGAATGGAAGCTCGACAATTGGGACAAGCTGAACGTGAACGGCTCGGGTATTTCCCTGGGTCATCCCATTGCCGCCACCGGGGCACGCATCCTCACGACGTTGTTGTACGAAATGCAGCGGCGTGACGCGCGCTACGGGCTAGAGACCATGTGTGTGGGCGGCGGTCAGGGGGTGGCGGCGATTTTCGAACGCCGATAGCGGCAAACGGTGACGCATACTGGGCATGGCTCTCACCATGTGGGCTGGGTGACGACAGGCCTTCGACGCGATCGTCGCCGGGTGAAGATCGCGCGGTTCAAGCGTGTCGACGCCGAGGTGATCAAGGCGGAGATGAGCGCGGCGGGGATGTGCGCCGCCAGTGCTGGTGAGACCATCGCCCGGGCAACTTCGGTGGTTCTGAGCTCGTTACAACTCTGAAAAGTGCTGTACGCCCCGCTGCATATGTGCCCATTATACCCGTGACCTCCGAGCACTTGGAGAACGCGTCACAGCCTCCCTTCCCGTGTCAACTCCATCGCCGCTTTTAGGCCCTAGTTCGCTCTAGGTCTCCTGACACCTTGCAGGTCGACCCCGAACGATTGGTTGGATGGGCGATGGTCAGAGCCCCTCAAACCGGCAATCCCCGCGCGCGAATGTCGATCATGATTGACCAGATATCCTCTCAACATCACCGTAACATCGACTTTACCCCATGGCGCTTTCACAGATCACAGACGGCACGCGCGAGCGTCGAGCGTAATGTCTTCTAGGTCGCAGTTGCCTGTTCCCCTGCTACCCGCTACACTGCTCTCCCACACGCTGACTCCCGAGGGTTCCCCGATGTTGTCGACGTCTTCAAGATCGATCATCATCCGCAATGGGCTGTTACTCCTGCTGGCCTGTGCTGCCGGCGCCATCGATGCCATCAGTTACCTCGGATTAGGACGGGTGTTTACCGCCAATATGACCGGCAATACGGTGCTCCTTGGCCTAGCGTTGGTGCAGGCCGACCACCAGGAAGCGCTCCGGGCGAGTCTGGCTCTCGTCGGGTTTCTCGGAGGCGCGACCCTGGGGGCCTGGATCGTGGAGAAGGGGCCGTCGGCAGGGCTGTGGCCGCGGGCCGTCACCGTCGCGCTGACGCTGGAGTGGGGCTTCCTCATGGTGTTTGCCGTCGGATGGTGGTACACCGGCGGTGGGGCGGCCACGTTTGCGGCCAGAGGTTCGCTGATCGTCCTGTCGGCGCTGGCCATGGGGGTGCAAAGCGCCTCCGCCCGCCGTCTAGAGGTCTCGGGGATTGCGACCACGTATATCACGGGGACCGTGACGATGCTGGCTACATGGCTCATGCGATGGCTCGGTAGGGGAGGCGCCAACGGTTCCCTGCCGCCGCGGGCGGGCATGACCGACTCAGGAGCACCCCGACAGGCGCGGCGTGCGGTGGGACTGCTGGCGGCCGTGTGGGGGATTTACATCGGGGGGGCGATGGTGGCTGGCGCATGTGTGCGCCTAAGCCCGGAGTTGGCCGTGCTGTTCCCGCTCGCGCTCATGCTGGTCGTGATGGTCACCGCGGCGGTTCATTGGCCGCAGTAATGGGAGGGGTCGCCTGGTGCCGCCCGTCATCGACCGCCGCCCCGCACTGCAGACCTCGTTTGAGATCAGTGGCACGATCCTCGGCATCAACGCCACGATGATGGGGATATACTGGTCTACCGTCGCGAAGGTTGATCCCGGTCTGACGGTCGGGGGCTCGCCGCCGTGTCGCTCACCCCATGGCCCGTAACGTGAGCACGGTGATCTCGGGTGGGACCCCCAGGCGCACGGGGAGGCCAAACGTGCCCAGACCACGGTTCACATACAGGAAGGCGGAGGTCGGACGGCGCGGCGCGACCTCCGCGCCTGCGGGGTGTGCCCCATCGCCTAACGGCAGGCGATAGAGGCCCGCCCCATACGGCGGGGTGAA
>Ga0081538_10000875_pt1 | contig 32540 bp, 31 predicted proteins | sample TabmetS5T2R1_FD_71022 | JGI IMG/M metagenome (GOLD analysis project Ga0081538, IMG submission 71022) | Tabebuia heterophylla rhizosphere microbial communities from the University of Puerto Rico - S5T2R1 | ecosystem: Host-associated > Plants > Roots > Rhizosphere ...
GAGGCGGCCAGCTTCGTGGCGGCGACCAAGGTCGACGCCCTCGCCGTCGCCGTCGGCACCTCCCACGCCATGCTCACCCAGGACGCCACGCTGGACTTCGAGCTCATCGGACGGCTCGGCGCCCGCGTGGCGGTCCCGCTCGTCCTGCACGGCTCCTCGGGCGTGTCCGACCTCGACCTGACGCGGGCGGTCGCCGCGGGGATCACCAAGGTGAACATCTCGACGCGCCTCGGCAAGGCGTTCACCGCCGCCGTGCGCACCTGCCTGGAGGAGAACCCGTCGGTGGTCGACACCCGCATCTACCTCGGCACGGCCCGCGAGGCCGTGGCGGCCGAGGCGCGCCGCATCCTGGAGGTGCTCGGTCAGGGCCGGGCGGCTCCGCCATCCAGCCGGAAGTCGTAGACGAAGGGCACGTCCGGCTGGGCGCCCGCCGCCCCCGGAGGTGCCCGATGGACGGCGAGCCAGAGGTCCGAAAGCGAGACCTCGCCTTCCCGCAGGTCGGCGATCTCCAGACCGCCCGCGAGGATGGACTCGGCACGTCCGACATCACCGTGGAGCACGGCGGCCCGCGCCTCCAGGAACCGGAACCTCCCGCCGAACGACGACGGCGGGGCCGTCTGCGCCAGCGCGATCGCCTCCGGGAGGCGGTCTGCCGCGATCAGCGCCTCGATCGCCTCCACCCGGAGCTGCGGGAGGTCGGGCATCAGCTCCAGCGCCCGCAGGTACTGCGCGGCCGACCGCCCAGGCGCACCCATGAGGCCGCTCGCGGCCGCGAGGTTGCGCAACGCGAGCCAGGAGTCCGGCTCCAGCGCGCACGCCCCCTCCCAGGCCTCGACGGCGGCCTCCCGATGGCCGGCGCTCCATCGGACGACCCCCCGGTGCAGCATCGACACGGCCGAGTCCGCCGCCGCTTCCAGCAGGCCGGACCAGGAGTTGCCAACGACATAGGAGCGCGGCGTTCCAGACGGCAGGGTGCCCGTTTCCAGCAAGGTGATCCACCGCTCCTGGTCGTCCCCGAGGCTGGATCGGGGGAACAGGCGGTCGATGACGGGCGATGGCGGCTCCCGCGCCACCTCACGCCGAAGCGACTCCAGCGCTCCCCATCCCGAGCCGGCGTGCACCAGCCCACCTTGCCGGTCGTCGGCCCGTGCGCCACCGCCGAGCACGGACTCGGTCTGCGCCTCGGCGACCGCCGGCTCCAGGCACTCGACCGCGTCGGCCCACTCCCCGTGCACCGCGTCCGCGGGCACCGAGACCGGTCCGTAGACCTCGGTCCACGACCAGCTGGCTCCTGGGCCGAGCGGAACGTGTTCGAGCTGGGTCCTGGTCAGGCCACCCTGGATCTCGAAATAGGACTCGGTGGAGCCGGTGAGGAACTCCTGCCAGCGACGCCCGCCAGGACTGTTACCCCAGGTGAACAGCTTCCGCCCACGGAGCCGTGTGGAGGACACGTGCAGTAGTCCGACACCGGCCGCGTCGACCGCCGCGATCCAGGGGGGCCTCCCGGGGTCCAGCTCGAAGAAGTGGTCGGCGGTCCGCGTCGCCGCAAGCGGATAGGTAAGGTCGGGCCCGCCGGGCCCCGGCACAGGAACGCGACGGAGCCGTCGCGCGTAGGTGAACTCGAACGCCGAGTGGCTGGGGACCACGACCCGGGTGCCGGGGGAGCTGGCGACCGCCACGTTCGACCACCAGTAGACCGGCACGGCATGGGCATTCGGGTTGGTCACCTTGATATCGACCGCAAGACGGCGCGACCTGAGTCCCAGCCTGAAGTCAACCTGGTAGACAAGCTCACGCATGCGTTCCCACTCGTAGATGCGAAGGCCTGGAGTGCCGTCGGGGAACCCGAGGGAAGCTGTGTGGACAGGCGAACATGTCAATGCCGTATGCCCGGTGGTTCCCAGATTCCACTCGACCCCGCCCGGGAACCAGGCATTTCGCAGTCCGAGATTGCCGAACTGTATCCGGTCGTTGTTGTAAAGGAGCTCTCGACCGTCAACCTTGTCCTGAAGTGACCAGAGCCGGCCACCAAAGTCGAGAAGGACCATCGCACGCAGGTAGCTGTTCTCGAGGATCGCCACGGTGGTCTCACGTGGCACGAGTTCGCGTGAGTAATCGTCCTGCAGCAGGTAGGGCAGCACGCTGCTCACGTGTCCGTAACCGATGTTGCGGGCCATCTCCTCGTCCAGCCCTGTGCCATCGACGTCGTCGTGCAGGTCACCGAGAAGGCGCAACGGCGGAAGCGGATTCTCGGGCCCTCGATGTGGCATGGCGACGACGATTGAGTGGATGTCGAGAGTGGTCATCTCTCCGCTGGGACCTAGAAGTGCTGGCCACCGACGTCGACGTGGCCGTTTGCCGCGAGCCAGCGAAAGGTAGGTGCCGACGTGGCCGGTGGCTCGATGACGAGGACGCGACTCACTTCGCCAGTCTAGCTCGTCCGCACCCGGCGACCGCTCGGACACGTACGGCCTCGGGTACACGTGGAGCTGTGAGGCTCTCGACGCTCCGGCAACGGCGCACCCCAGGAGGACGTCGGTGTCACCGTGCTGGTACGCGATACCGGACGCCGGCGCGGCAAAGAGGTGGACAGGTCTTCCTGCCCCGACCACCTGCGAACAGGACCGATCGATCGCCTGGTAGCCGGGTGTAGACGATCAGGTGTCGGGCATATATGGGGTCTCTATGACCATCGTCGCGACCCTCCCGCCTCGATCGGAGGTCCATGACGAAAGTCAGGCCGGACGCCGGCACGGAAGGGGGCCTAGAAGAAGGACCACCACCACGGCAAGGAGAGCAGCGCGACGACGCCCGAACCGACCGGGCTCCCGCTCCGGCGGTGGCGTGAGGGGGAACAGCCATGTCGACGGAAACCTCCGCACCGGCCATCACGCGTCTCGGCCTGAAGGCCCCGTTGACCGGGGTCCTCGTGCCGATCGAGCAGGTTCCCGACCCGGTCTTCGCGCAGAAGATGGTCGGCGAGGGGGTCTCGATCGACCCCTTGAGCGATCGTCTCCTCGCCCCGTGCGACGGTGAGGTCAGCCACGTGCACCCCGCCTCGCACGCCGTCACCATCCGGACCCTGGGGGACCTCGAGGTGCTGCTGCACATCGGTCTGGACACCTTGAAGATGCGTGGCGAAGGCTTCGACGCCAAGGTCAGGATCGGCGACCAGGTCCGCACCGGCGACGAGCTCATCAGCTTCGACCTGGACAAGGTGGCGACCAGCGCCAAGAGCCTGCTCACGCAGATGGTGATCACGAACTCGGATCGCATCTCATCGTTCACGCCGCGCACGGGCCTCGTGACCGCCGGGGCCGACGACGTCGCCGAGGTCACCTTCGGCGACGGCGAGCGGGAAGGCGCGGCCGAGGGTGCGCCGGCACCGGCGCGGCGCAGCGTGACCTCTGACGCGGTCATCATCCCCAACCCCGAGGGCCTGCACGCACGGCCCGCGGCCGTCCTGGCCAACCTCGCGCAGAAGTACGAGAGCGACATCCGGCTCAAACGAGGCGACGACCAGGCCAACGCCAAGAGCGTGATGGCCATCATGGGCCTGGAGGTGCTCACGGGACACAAGGTCCAGGTCATCGCGCGCGGCCCAGATGCCGCGCAGGCGGCCGAGGAGCTCGCCGAGGCCCTCCAGGAGGGCCTGGGGGAGGAGGGTCTCGTCCCCGTCTCGGAGGCCACGACGTCCCTCGCTCCGGCGGCCACGACCCCCTCCGCTCCGGCTCCGGCGGCGGCGAGACCGGCCCGGCGATCCGAGGACCCGAACGTCCTGCTCGGCGTGGCGGCCTCGCCCGGCCTCGGCGTCGGGAGAGTCGTGCGGGTGTTCCACGAGGACATCGAGGTCAAGGAGGACGCCGCCGACGCGCACAAGGAGCGCCGCCTCCTCAACGAGGCCATCGACCGGGCCATGGTCCAGCTCGAGAACCTGGAGAACCGGCTCCGCCAGGACGCCGACGCCGACAAGGCCGCCATCTTCGGCGCCCACCGGGAGATCCTGCGCGACCCGGACCTGCTCGACATCGCCTCGAGCGCGATCGACAAGGGCAAGAGCGCGGCCTTCGCCTGGCGGCGTGCCTACACGACCTACGCGGACCGGCTCGCCGGCTCGAAGAACGAGCTCCTCGCCGAGCGCGCGACCGACGTGCGCGACGTCGGCCAGCGCGTCCTGGAAGAGGTGACCGGGCAGCGTCGCGAGAGGGCCGACATCCCCGAGGGGACGATCCTCGTCGCCGAGGATCTCACGCCGTCGGACACCGCTTCGCTGGACCGGACCAAGGTGGTCGGCTTCGCCACGGTGGCCGGTGGCGCGTCGTCGCACGTCGCGATCCTCGCCCGGTCCCTGGACATCCCGGCGGTCGCCGGCATCGAGCCGCGGGCCCTGGACATCACCGACGGCACCCTGGTGATCCTCGACGGGGCCAAGGGCACGCTGCGGGTGAACGTCACCGAAGACGACGTCGCCCGGATCCGGCGGCACCAGGAGCGGCTCGCGGCACGACGGGCCGAGGAGCTCGCGCACGCGAACGAGCCGGCCGTCACCAGCGACGGGCACCGCGTCGAGGTGGTCGCCAACATCGGCGGCCTCGAGGAGGCCCAGGAGGCGGGGAACAAGGGTGCCGAGGGCGTCGGGCTGCTGCGCTCGGAGTTCGTCTTCCTCGACCGCGCGAAGGCGCCGACCGAGGACGAGCAGGCCGAGCTCTACGCGGCGATCGCCAAGGCCCTGACGCCTGGCCAGCCGCTGGTGATCCGGACGCTGGATGTCGGCGGCGACAAGCCATTGCCCTACCTGCCGATCGCTCCCGAGGAGAACCCCTTCCTTGGCGAGCGAGGTATCCGGATCGGTCTGGACCGGCCCGAGGTGCTGCGCATCCAGGTCCGGGCCATCCTCCGGGCCGCCGACGCCGGCGCGAAGATCCATGTGATGTTCCCGATGATCGCCACCATCGAGGACTTCCGGCAGGCCAAGGCGATCTTCGAGGAGGAGCGGGCGGACCTCGGGGTCGAGCCCGTGCCAGTGGGGATCATGGTCGAGGTGCCGTCCGTGGCCGTGATGGCGCCGCAGTTCGCCGCCGAGGTCGACTTCTTCTCGGTGGGAACGAACGACCTGACTCAGTACACCCTCGCCATGGACCGCGGCCACCCCAGGCTGGCGCCGCAGGTGGACGGGCTCAACCCGGCCGTGCTCGGGCTCATCGGGCAGGCCGTGAAGGCGGCCCACGAGGCTGGCCGGTGGGTCGGGGTCTGCGGCGGCATGGCTTCCGACCCTCACGCCGTCCCGATCCTCGTCGGGCTCGGCGTCGACGAGCTGAGCGTCAGCATCCCCGCGGTTCCGGCCGTCAAGGCCCAGGTCCGGTCCCTGTCCCTCACCCAGTGCCAGGAGCTGGCCGCCCAGGCCCTCGCCCAGGACTCGGCGGCGGCGGTCCGGGAGCTGGTGCCGGTCCACGACGAGGCGTGATCGGCTCGGCCGTCCGGCTCACGAAGGAGAACGTGTCATGACCACGGCGACGGCGACGGCGCCCGCGCCGAAGCAGAGCTTCGGGAGCCGGGCATTCGGGTTCCTGCAGAAGATCGGCAAGTCGCTGATGCTTCCCGTCTCGGTCCTGCCGGTGGCTGGCATCCTGCTCGGGGTCGGCGGCGCCTTCTCCGGCGGGTACGAGCAGCAAGCCAAGAATGCGGGGGTCTGCGTCCTCGGGGCGTTCGGGCCGCGCACGCCCTGCAACAACCCAGCCGAAGGGGTCATCGGCGACCCGGTCGCCGCGGGAATCGTCGCAGAACCGATCTACATCTTCCTGAAGATCCTCCAGGGCTCCGGGCAGCCTATCTTCGCTGCGATCGCACTGATCTTCGCGATCGGCGTCGCCCTCGGCCTGTCCAGGAACGACGGCGTGGCCGCGCTGGCGGCCACGATCGGCTACCTGGTGATGAACGGGACCATCGGCGTCGTCGCCAAGGCCCGGGGGACCGAGACCGTCAGCATCCTCGGCCAGGACACGCTCGACACCAGCGTCTTCGGCGGCATCCTCATCGGCATCATCGCGGCGTACATGTTCAACCGGTTCTTCCGCATCCAGCTGCCGCCATATCTCGGCTTCTTCGCGGGGAAGCGGTTCGTCCCGATCGTCACGGGCTTCGCCGCGATCGCCCTCGGCATCGTCCTGGCCTTCATCTGGCCACCCATCGGCGAGCTCATCAACAACAGCGCGAACAACATCGTGAAGGCGAACACGCCGGTCGCGGTGTTCGTCTACGGCCTCGTCGAGCGCTCGCTGATCCCGTTCGGGCTGCACCACATCTGGAACGCCCCGTTCTTCTTCACCCTCAACGTCGGTGGCTGGGATGACTGCGCCGGCATCTTGACCTGCTTCTTCGCCGGGCACCCGGAGTCCGGCATCCTCGGCGGCGGGTTCCTGTTCAAGATGTTCGGCCTGGCGGGAGCGGCCCTGGCGATGTGGCGGATGGCGAAGCCGGAGAACCGGGCCCGCACGGGCTCGATCATGCTGGCGGGCGCCCTGACCGCCTTCCTCACCGGGATCACCGAGCCACTGGAGTTCTCGTTCCTGTTCGTGGCGCCGCTGCTGTACGTGGTGCACGCGGTCCTGGCCGGGCTCGCCTTCCCGGTCATGTACCTGCTGGGCGGCCGGCTCGGCTACACCTTCTCCCACGGCGCGATCGACTACGGCCTCTTCTATGCCAACGGCATCAAGCCCTGGCTCGTGCTGGTCATCGGGCCGATCTACTTCGTCCTGTACTACCTGGTCTTCACCGTGCTCATCAAGGCGTTCAAGCTCAGGACGCCGGGACGGGAGGAGGCGGTGGCCGACGCCGGCGAGGCGAGGGAGGATGCCGCCGACCGGTTCGCCCAGCAGCTGGTGCTCGCCTTCGGCGGCAGGAGCAACATCACCGACCTGGACGCCTGCATCACCCGGCTGCGCGTCGGGGTCAAGGACATCAACAAGGCCGACCAGAACAAGCTCAAGGCCCTCGGAGCGGCGGGTGTGCTGCTGGTGGGGAACAACATGCAGGCGATCTTCGGGACCCGCTCGGACAACCTCAAGACCGACATGGAGGAATATCTGAAAACTGCCGGCGACGAGGCCGAGCTCTCCGACGAGGCAGCCAGCGAGATCAGCTACCAGCCGACGGGCGGGCCCACCGTGCGGCTGCGCGACCCGATGGCGCCCGAGAAGGCGCGGGGCATCATCGACGGCCTCGGCGGCCGGGACAACATCGTCAAGGTCGACGCCGTCGCCGAGACCAGGCTGCGGGTCAAGGTCAGGGACACCAGCGTTGTCGACGAGGCCGTCCTGACCGAGGCGGGCATCGCCGGGCTGGCGATCATCGGCGAGGGCACCCTGCACCTGCTCGCCGGCCTCAACGCCGACCAGTACGCGGCGGAGATGCGCGGCCAGCTCGCCGCGGTGCCGGTCCCCGTCTAGCGCCCTGGGACGGCGGATGGCAGGCCGGTTTCCGAGCGGCTTCCTGTGGGGCGGCGCCACCGCCGCGAACCAGCTGGAGGGCGCCTACGACAAGGGTGGCAAGGGCCTGTCGATCCAGGACGTGATGCCCCAGGGGATCGTCGGCCCGCGGACCCAGCGGCCGACCCCCGACAACCTGAAACTCGTCGGTATCGACTTCTACAACCGCTACGCCGAGGACATCGCGCTGTTCGCCGAGATGGGCTTCACGGTGTTCCGCCTGTCCATCGCCTGGAGTCGGATCTTTCCCAACGGCGACGACGAGGGGCCCAACGAGGAGGGGTTGGCCTTCTACGACGCCGTGTTCGACCAGCTTGCCAGGCACGGCATCCAGCCGCTGGTGACGATCTCCCACTACGAGACGCCGCTGGCGCTCGCGGAGGAGTACAACGGCTGGGTCAGCCGGGAGCTCATCGGGTTCTACGAGCGCTACGTGCGGGTCCTGTTCGACCGATACGGTTCGAAGGTGAAGTACTGGCTGACCTTCAACGAGATCAACTCGGTGCTGCACGAGCCATTCATGAGTGGGGCGATCAATTCCCCCAAAGAGGAGCTGTCGCCGGCCGACCTGTATCAGGCGATCCACCACGAGCTGGTGGCCAGCGCCCTGGCGACCAGGATCGCGCACGAGACGATGCCCGACGCCAAGGTCGGCTGCATGGTCCTGGCGTTGCCGACCTACCCGCTGTCGCCCGACCCCGCCGACGTCGTGGCCGTGATGGAGGCCGACCACACGAACCTGTTCTTCGGCGATGTGCACGCCCGCGGGACCTATCCCGGGTACATGGTGCGCTACTTTCGTGAGCAGGGCATCGACCTGGACATCACCGACGAGGACCGGGAGCTGCTCCAGCACACGGTGGACTTCGTGTCCTTCAGCTACTACATGAGCATCTGCGAGACCGCGGACCCTGCGAGCAGGGCCAAAGGTGGGGGAACATCTTCGGTGGGGTACCCAATCCCGCCCTGAAGGAGAGCGACTGGGGCTGGCAGATCGACCCCGTCGGGCTGCGGATCGTCGCCAACCAGTTCTGGGACCGGTGGCAGGAGCCACTGTTCGTCGTGGAGAACGGCGTCGGCGCACACGACCAGCTCGTCGAGGTCGACGGGGTCAAGACCGTGCTGGATGACTACCGCATCGACTATATGAACGACCACCTCGTCCAGCTCGGCGAAGCGATCGCCGACGGCGTCGAGGTCTGGGGCTACGCGTCCTGGGGGTGCATCGATCTCGTCAGCAACAGCACCGGCCAGATGAGCAAACGCTACGGCCTCATCTACGTCGACCGCAACGACGACGGGAGCGGCACCCTCGAGCGGTACAAGAAGAAGTCCTTCGACTGGTATGCCGAGGTCATCCGCACCAACGGCGCCAGCCTGCGCCGACCCGCGCGAAGGGACCGCTCCGGATCGGCCGAGTCCTGACCTGTGCGATTGGGTGTGGATCTGCTGATTCGACCGCCCATCCTCACCGCTCCGACTGCCCGCCTCGGAGCCGCCGCGCCACCTCCACGACCAGGGCGAACAGCAGCGCGACGCCGAGACCGAACAGGAAGGCATACAGCGGGCGCCGCTCGAACGTCTCGCCTCCGAGATAGCCCAGCCCTGCCGCATAGGCTGCCCATAAGGTCGCGCCAACCGCGTCGGCAGCGGCGAACCTCGGCCAGGGCAGCTGCACCATTCCGGCGGTGAAGGTGGTTGCCGTCCTCCCGCCGGGGACAAAGCGGGCGACCACGATGATGGTGGCGCCATGGCGGTCCAGGGCCTTCCCGGCCCAGGTGAGCCGGCCCTTGGCCTTGGGGCTGCGAAACAGCCGTCGAGCGGCCGTGGCGCCGGCGGTGCGACCAACCACATAGGAGCCGGTGTCGCCGAGGAAGCCGCCAGCTGCGGCCGCCAAGGCAATGAGCCAGATCGACAACTCGCCTTTGGTGGCGAGGACAGCGGCGGCGATCACCACCGCTTCGCTGGGCACGATCGGGAGGACGGCGTCGAGCGCGCAGGCGCCAAGGACCGCCAGATAGGTCAGCGGTGACGCCTGCACGTGGTTCAACCAGTCGAACACGCCCAGCTCCCGAGGGCACCAAGTCTTGAAGAGTTGCTCCGGCCGGCAAGACTAATCTTTCCCGCCGAGGTACTCGGCTCCGGCATCTGGCGCGGACTGTGCAACCCTGGGGCCACTGGGCATGAAACTGAAATATTCAGGCTGGAGGTGCTGAATATCCGTCATGAGCCACATCCACCCCTGCTCCCGACTGAACCGCAACGAGAGCACGCCGGTGTTGTCCCACCAACCCAGCCTGGTGAATCCGCGATACGCAGCCAGCTGATCTGACGTGTCCAAGCCGGCCACCGCCGTGAACATCAGATGAGCGACCCAGACCTTGAGAATTCCGCCGTGGGAGACCACGACGACCAGCCGTTCCTTCTGCGCCTCAAGATACCGACGGATCTCCTCGGCCCGCCGCCACAGGTCATGCAGGTTCTCCTCATCCGAATAATGGCCGTCAGGTTGCTCGGCGACCGCCATGGCGGCATGCTGAATCGCCCGCGCCCGGGGGTCCTGGAACCGCAGCCCCTGCAGCTCGCTGGGGACGTCGATCTCTCGCAGCAGCGACGCATGGTCTCGGACCTCAGGGTCATCCGCCGGCAGGTCCACCCACGTCGAACCCTCCCGAACGGGAATCACGTGCGGCGCCCCGGCCGCCTCCGCGATCGGGGCCGCGGTGCTGCGCGCCCGCAGGTAGCTGCTGCTCACGACGAGGTCGACGGGCAGGAGGGCGAGGCGTTGGGCGAGGCGGCCGGCGTCCTCGGCCCCCAGCGGGGGTGAGCGGATCCGCGTCGTACTGGTTGCCGGCCTGAAAGGTATTGGTGGCGTTCGTTTCGCTCTCGCCATGGCGAATGACGACGAAGTGCTGATAGTCGGTCATGCCGCCGCTCGCTGCACGGCCGCGCGGATGAACTCGTGGGTGACTTCCACGTCCACGGGGTCGGCCTGGTTGTGCCGCAGACGGTCCTGCCGGTGTTCCGCCTGGAGCACCGCCTGCACCAGCTGCGCGGTGAGCAGCGACTCCTCGGCGACCCCGCCGGGATAGGACTCCCAGAAGCCCTCCAGGAGCTCGCGGTCGCGCACCAGCACCGACGACGGCACCCGCTCACGGCGACAGCGAAGCTCGTTGTAGGCGACGTTGTTCATCATCGGGGCAATGTCCCACGAAGGGTCACCGCTCACTGGATTGGGATCAAACAGCCCAACGGCGATCGGCTGGTAGCGGAATATCCCAACGTTGCGGACCGAGACGTCGCCATGCAAGAAGCGACCCTCGGCAACAAACGGACAGCCGCGAATGAACGCGAGCGTGGCCTGCATCCTGCCCTCACTGATGCCGAGCTGTCGGACAAGGTCAGCATGCAGCAAGAGGAAGTCCTCGAGGTAGCCGCTCCAACTGCGGTAGGTGCGTTCGCTGCCCGGCGAATCGGCGAAGTTCCCGAAGCCTTTCTTGTCCACCGCCTGATGCATGCACTGCAGCTCGGCGCCCAGCGCACGCCCCAGCTCCCGAGCGCTCGCGACGACCGGTCGAGGTACTCATCGCCGGTTTCCACGAGCCGGCCCTCAGCATTCTTCAGCGCGGCGAGCAGGAGGTACTTCATCGAGCGCTCGCCCACCGCTGGCACCGTGCCCAACGCAAGGACCTCGGGAACCCGTGGGGTGTACGGCCTCCACGCCCGCAGCGCTCTCGCCTCTGCCTCCAGACCGCTGCTATCCAGCTTGACGACGACGTCCCGACGCGGGCACCGCACCAGATAGGTGGCCGCATCTACCCCGCCCCCCAACTCCACGACCTGCTCAGGCGCCAGCTGATCGAGTCCAGGGAGGTCAGGAAACTCCCCACTGTCCTGGAGCACCCACCGCAACATGGGCCCCACTCCGACCCAACTCCTTCGAAGTCGACTCCCGACGGTGAAAGCATGCTCGAGCTTGGGCGCGGAACACCTGCAGTGTATCTGACGCCCAGTAGGCACTGGTCACGACACTATCGACGGGCCGATCGCGCCTTTTGGCTGCTGGGTCCTTGCTTTCGCACGGCCGCGGAGGCCAAGAGAACACTCAACCGCTTGGGAAGCGCTCTACGGACTCGGATCTTCGCGACGCCTGGTCGGCTGCCCACCTGGCCTCGGACCTGACCAAGCCTCAGGGCTGACGGAACAGCAGCCGCCGCAGCGCCTCCTCCACCGCCGCGCGGGGATCGCCTGCGCCCGTGGGCGCCCGCCACGCGACGACGGCGTCCGGCCGCACAAGCACCGCGCCATCGGGGCCGAGGCCGTAGGCCTGGGCGAAGGTCTCGCCCTTGTCGGCCAAGTCGCCGTCCGGTGCCACGCGGTAGCCACTCACCGGGCAGCCGAGGGCGGCGCCAGCCTGCGACGCGGCGTCCAGCCACCTCTGGCCGCCCGGTGCGGCCAGCAGCGCGAAGCCGCGACCGAGGACGTCGTGCACCGAACCGGGCGCGCCGTCGATCTCCACCGGCAGGTGTGGGGCCCGCACGCCCACCCGCCCGGTCGGGGTGCGGGGGTTCTCCAGCGCGGCCCCGTCGTCCCCGCCCTCCGGGAGCAGCCCGGCCGACCGGTACACCGGGCCAAGCTCGATCGACGCGTCGTCCATCGGGTCGGCGAGGTTCTCCCGGGAGAGCGTGGGGTCGACCCGCAGCACATAGCGCGTGTACGCCTGCTCGACGACGAGGTCGCACACCGGACGGCGCTCGGCGTCGTAGGTATCCAGCAGCCCGGCGCCCGCGGTCCCGCCGACCACCGCGGCCAGCTTCCAGGCCAGGTTGTGCGCGTCGCCGATCCCGGTGTTGCCACCGAAGCCCCCGGTGGGCGGCATGAAGTGCGCGGCGTCCCCGGCCAAGAACACCCTCCGGTCGCGGAAACGCGACGCGTGCGCCGCGGCGGCCGTCCAGTGCTGCATGCTGTCGATCTCGACCGGGAGGTCCCCACGGCCGAGCGCCTTGCGGACCAGCTCGGTCGCCCACGCCGTATCCATGGTCTCGCCGACGGCCGTGTTCTTCGTGCCGTCCGGGTTGATCGTGGAGAACACGGCGAGGAAGCCGGAGTCGCCGGTGATGGAGAACCGGAAGAACCCGAGCAGCTCCGGGTGGTTGACATAGACCACGCTGAGGTTGCGGTCCCCGATGAGCTCGCGCAGATCCGCGCGGAAGTAGATGGTGACGCAGTCGGCGAACGCCCCGCGCCCGGCCAGTTCGATGCCGCAGCGCTTCCGGACCGGACTGTGCGCGCCGTCGGCGGCCACGAGGTAGTCGGCGCGGACGGTCTGGGAGGCGCCGCCGTCCCGGGGGCGGAGCACCGCCGTGACCCCATCGTCGTCCTGCTCGAAGGAGACCAGCTCGGTGGCGTAGGCGTGCTCGGCCCCGGCGTCCTGGGCCGATCGGCGCAGCAGCGGCTCCAGCCCGATCTGGGTGATGAACAGCCGCGACGCGGGGCTCAGTGCCTCGACGCCCTCGTTGAAGTGCCGGAAGAAGAACTTCATCTCCGGGCTGGCCAGGCTCTCCACCGAGACGATGGCGCCGTTCTGCACAAACTCCTGCGCCGACGCAGACTCGATCTCCCCCTGCAGCCCAACACTGCGGAAGATCTCCATGGTGCCCTGGTGGAACGAGGCGGCCCGGGGGTGGACCGCGGTGCCGCGGTGCCGCTCGACCAGCAGGTGTGGCATCTCCTGCGCGGCCAGCAGCAACGACGTCGACAGCCCCACGAGGCTGCCTCCGACGATCAGCACGGGCACCCGGCGGTCGCTCATCGAGACTTCCCTCGCGCGTCCAACGGTCACGGACCTTCGTCCCGCGTGGCGGCCCGCCAACGCCGACAGGGCCACCCTGGTAGGTGGGCGAGGGTGTGTCAAGGGCCACAAGAGCACCCGCACTCGCCCATGCGCTGTGGAGGCTAGGGTCCGCGCGCCCCGTCGCCCCGCCAGGGCGTTCGATTACGCTACGAGGCCCTGGTCACAGACCGAGATCGGTGAGCCCGGGATGATCTGCAGGCCTTGGACGGCTGCGGTCCCAGTGGAACTTCCGCTCTGACTCGCGGATGGGCAGGTCATTGATGCTGGCGTGTCGCCGACGCATCAGGCCGTTCTCGTCGAATTCCCAATTCTCGTTGCCGTAGGCGCGGAACCAGTTTCCCGAATCGTCGTGGTATTCGTACGCGAACCGGACCGCGATACGATTGCCGGTGTAGGCCCACAGCTCCTTGATGAGCCGGTAGTCGAGCTCCCGGTTCCATTTGCGTGTCAGGAACTCGACGATCTCGGGCCGTCCCTGGAAGATCTCGCTGCGGTTTCGCCACTGGCTGTCGACCGTGTACGCCAGCGAAACGCGCTCGGGATCGCGGGTGTTCCAGGCATCCTCGGCGGCGCGGATCTTCTGGATCGCGGTCTGCTCAGTGAATGGCGGAAGCGGGGGACGTGCCTCTGACATTTGGGCCTCCTGGTGGTCATGCCGCGTGCCAAATTCAAACGCGGAACGTCAGGGACTCTCCACGACGCTCGGCAACACCAAGCAGGTTTTCGGCATACAGCCATGGATATGCAGGGCGCGGCACGGCCTTTCTTCAACACCGACACTCCCGAGATGGGGTGATCACCTGCCCTCGCTGTAGGCGTCGTGGTAGTTCCACCACTCGTACGGCGGGGTTTGCGGATACCCCTCCGGCGAGTCCTCCCATTGCTCCTGGCGGCCGAGCGCGGTGATGTCGAGGTAGTTCCAGGTGCTCCCCATCTGCTCGTCGCCGCGGGCGTCGACCAAGTAGGTGCGGAAGATCCGGTCGCCCTCACGGAGAAACGCGTTGGTGCCGTGCCACTCGTCGACATCGAAGTCCTTATCGAAGTCGTCGGTGATCGTGTACCAGGGGATGTGCTCCCATCCGTGGCGCTGCTTCAGGCCCTGGATCTCGGCCTGGGGGGCGCGCGAGGCGAACACCAGCGTGGTGTTCCGCGCGTTCAGGTGGGCGGGATGCGCGACCTGGTCGGCCAGAAACGAGCAGCCCACGCACGCCCGCTCCGGATACGAGCCACCCTCGGCGTAGGTGGTGACCTCGGGCCCGTAGAAGGCGCGGTAGACGATCAACTGACGGCGGCCATCGAACAGCTCGAGCAGGCTCGCCATGCCGTCGGGCCCCTCGAACTGGTACGCCTTGTCCACGGCCAGCCATGGCATCCGCCGACGTTCGGCGGCGAGCGCGTCACGGGCCCGGGTCAGCTCCTTCTCCTTCACCAGCAGTTCCTGGCGCGCCGCTTCCCACTCCTCCGCCGACACGACCGGGGGTGTCTTCATGCGGACTCCTCTCACGACTTGGGGCCAAGGTCGTCCGAGCGTCCAGCTTCGAGTCGCGACCACCGGGCGGTAGGCCGTCCGTCAGTCCGCTCATGCGACTCCTGCAGCATCGCACGCCGGTGGAACAGCTTCGACGACGGGCGAGCGCAGCGGAAGAACGTCGACATCTGCCGGCAGCCTTGCGCCGGGCGGAGCTGCGTCCCGCGTTGAGCATCCCAGCAGCTCACGCAGCCTGGTCACGGTCACTAGGTATGCTCGGCAGGTGGTGACACAGACCGATCTGTTGCTGCGCGACGGGCGCACGCTGCACGCGTACGACGCCTTGGCCGATGGTGCCGAGGACCGCCTGGCGGTGTTCTGGCACCACGGCACGCCGAACCTGGGCGCACCGCCTGAGCCCCTGCTCCCAGCGGCCGCCGACGTGGCTAGCGTCGCCGACGCGCTGGACATCGAGCGGTTCGCGGTAATGGGCCATTCCGGCGGGGCCGCGCACGCGCTGGTCTGCGCCGCGTTGCTGCCAGAGCGGGTCCTGGCTGCGGTCTGCGGGTCCGGCCTGGCCCCTTACCACGCCGAGGGGCTCGACTGGTTCGCGGGGATGGCCGCCGCCGGCGCGGCGGAGCTGCGCGCCGCCACCAGGGGACGCGCGGCGTTGGAGGACTACCTGGCGTCGGCCGAGTTCGACCCGGAGCTGTTCACCCCGGCCGATCATGCCGCCCTCGCGGGCGCATGGTCCTGGCTGCTCACCGTCGTCGAGCAGGCTATGGAAGGCGGGCTGGGTGGGATGGTGGACGACGACCTGGCCGGTGTCGCCCCGTGGGGGTTCGACCCTGGGCAGGCGCGCCCGCCGGTGCTGTTCCTGCACGGCGGCCAGGATCGGATGGTGCCCGGCTCGCACGGCGAGTGGCTGGCGCGCCGGACCCCTTCGGCGGAGCTGTGGCTGCGCCCGGACGACGGACACGTCTCGGTCCTGAATGCCGGCGAGGCAGCCTTGGGCTGGCTGTGGGAGCGCGCCCGTCAGGGCTGACCCACGAAACGGTCAAGTTGTCCCCTCTGATGTACACAAGCGAAGGCTCCTGCGATCGTCGCCGCTCCCCGCCGCCTTCGTGCCGGCCGGGCAGACGACGGCGCCGTTCCAACTCTCTGCCAGGCGTCCACGTACTGCCGGCCAGGCACCGGGTAAGCGCAGATTGCAGACGACGTGACCGACCGCTGGTCCCAGAAACACGGGTCAGGGCTTGATGAAGACCTTGAGGCTCTTGCGGTCGGCCATGTCCTGGTAGCCGGCCGGGACGCCGTCGAGGTCGGTTGTGACGTCGAAGACCTTCCCCGGTTCGATGGTGCCGTTGAGAATGTCGGGCATCAGTTCCTCGATGTAGGCCCGGACGGGGGCCGGTCCGCCGGCCAGGCGGAGGTTCGGGCGGAAGAGGCTTTCCATGCCGATCGGCGCCTCCTCGTACTGCGGGACACCGACGCGGCTGATGATGCCGCCTGGGCGAACGATTCCGACGGCCTGTTCGTAGGCGGGCATGGTGCCGACGGCCTCGAGGACCACGTGCGTGCCGTGCCCGCCGGTCAACTCGCGGACCTGGGCGATGCCTTCCTCGCCGCGGGCGGAGACGACGTCGGTGGCGCCGAACTCCCGGCCGAGGTCGGTGCGCGCCTTGTGGCGACCCATGAGGATGATCTGTTCTGCGCCCAGGCGCTTGGCCGACAGCACCGCCAGCAGGCCGACGGCGCCGTCACCGATCACGGTGACGCGGGTGCGCTCGTTGACGCCGCCCGCCACGGCGGCGTGGTAGCCGGTGCCGAAGACGTCGGAGAGTGTCAGCAGGGACGGCATGAGGGCCGAGTCCGCCGCGACGGGCAGCTTGACGAGGGTGCCGTCAGCGAGCGGGATGCGGACCGCTTCGGCCTGGCCACCCTCGTCAGGCTCGCCGTCCCAGAAGTTGGCCTGGGCGTGGACACAGGAGGTGTGCAGGCCCTCGCGGCAGAACTCGCAGGTGCCGTCGGAGATCGCGAACGGGGCGACGACCAGGTCGCCCTTCTTGACGGTGGTCACCGAAGAGCCGGTGTCCTCGACGATGCCGATGAACTCGTGCCCCATCCGTGTGGGACCGTCTGCCGGGGACATCGAGCCGTACGGCCACAGGTCGCTGCCGCAGATGCACGAGGCGGTGACGCGGACGAGCGCGTCAGTGGGCTTCTTGATCACCGAATCCGGCACATCCTCGATGCGGACGTCGCCGGCGGCGTGCAGCACCGTCGCTCGCATGGTGTGTCTCCCTTTCGTGTCCGGGGGCTCAATCTCAGTCGCCCTTCAAGAAAGCACCGGAGCCCGGAGGAGTGAGAGACCCTGTTGAGAGGGGTACTGAGAGGGTCTCCCAGACGGCGGCGAGCCGTCCTACGCTGTGTGATCGTGGACACACGAAGCGAGATCCAAGAGTTCTTGACCTCCCGCCGGGCCAAGATCACCCCCGAGCAGGCCGGCCTGACCTCCTACGGCAGCCGCCGAGTCCCCGGCCTGCGCCGCGAGGAGGTCGCCGTCCTGGCCGGCCTCAGCGTCCCCTACTACACCCGGATCGAGCGCGGGAACATGAACGGCGTCTCCGACAGCGTGCTCGAGGCGCTCGCCCGCGCCCTGCGACTCGACGAGGCCGAGCGCGCGCATCTCTTCGATCTCGCCCGCGCCCTTAGGCCAACGAGCTCGCCGCGACCTCGACGAGCGCCCAGGCGGCGCGTGCGGCCCAGCATCCAACACGTGCTGGACGGGCTTACCGGGGCAGCGGCGTTTGTTCACAACGCCCGCCTGGACAACCTGGCCGTCAACCAGCTCGGCCACGCCCTCTACTCCGACATGTTCAGCCGGCCCGCTGGCCCCGGTCCCGTCAACAGCGCCCGGTATGTCTTCCTCGACCCCGGCGCCCGCGACTTCTACGCCGACTGGGACCGCGCCGCCAGCGACGTCGTCGCCGTGCTGCGCTCAGCAGCCGGCCGCGACCCCTACGACCGCGACCTCTCAGACCTCGTCGGCGAGCTCTCCACCCAGAGCGCCGAGTTCCGTACCCGCTGGGCCGCCCACAACGTCCGCTTCCACGACACCGGCATCAAGGACTTCCACCACCCCGTCGTCGGCGACCTCACCCTCACCTACAACCGCATGGAACTAGCCGCCGACCCCGGGCAGATGCTCACGGTCTGGACCGCCGAACCCGGATCCAGGTCCGCAGAGGCGCTCAGGTTCCTCGGAAGCTGGGCCACGACGCCTCAACAGCCAGAGCGGTAGGTGGACCGCAGAGCCGGTCGGAGAGCGCTCAACTGATCAGCCGGCGGATCACCGACCTCAGGAAAGCCTCATGAACGCGGCGGTACAGGCGCCGTCCGGCGGCTGGTGAGCTTGTCGAACAGCGAGCCGGCGTTGAGGGTCTCGACGTACTCGAGCATGTACTCCTGGCCGATGTCGAGGGGGCCCAGGTCTGGGAACTTGACCCGGGCCTGGGTCTCTTCCTTGGTCCAGCCGGCCGCGACGGCGTCGGCGACAGCGGCCTTCCACCGCAGAAGGACCGATCGCTGCTTGTCCACGTAGGACAGATCGGTGACGGGACCGTGGCCAGGGACGAGGGTGTCGACGTCGAGCGCGCGGATGATCTCCAGGGAGTCGAGCCACTGATCGACGTCGGAGGTCATGAGCCAGGTCTGGCAGCCGGAGAAGATGCTGTCGCCGGTGAAGACCATGCGCTCCTGGGGCACGTGGACGGCGAGCTGGCCGGGGGTGTGACCTGGGGTGTGCAGCAGGTGGAAGTCGTGGTCGCCGACGCGGAGCGACAGGTCGCCGGTGAACACGATGGTTCCCTTGTTGGGGTCGGCGTAGTACTGGTCGCGGTCGGGGAACAGGGCGGCACCGTCCGGGTCGTCGGTGGGGATGGCCTCACGGGCGTACTCGAAGGGATCGAGCTCTGGGTAGACGACCATGAAGTTGTCGTACAGGCCCTTGTGGTTCACGACCGTGCCGGCGCCGCGGAAGTAGTAGTTCCCGAAGATGTGGTCGACGTGATGCTCGGTGTTGATCAGGTACTGGACCGGGCCGTGCGACTCGACCTCTTTGCGCATGGCGACCGCACGGGTGGGCAGCTGGGGGGTGTCGATCACCACCGTCCCGGCCGAGGTGATGACGAAGCTGGGATTGCAGCCTCGGACGGTCGTCTCGGTGTAGACGCGGTCGTTCAGCTGCTGCATCGGTGAGGCCTCCGTTGCTTGGGTGCGTCAGTCGTGGTCGTCGGGCCGGCGGGCCACCAACGAGCCGAAGAACTCGATGTGGGCGCGCATCTCCTTGCCGGCGAGCTCTGGGTCCCGGGACTGCAGGGCCTGGAAGACGGGCCGGTGCATCTCGGCGATCATGCGGAGATCGGAGTCGGCGCGGATGACGCTGATCAGCGTGCGGGCCTCGACCCGGAGCGACCGCCACACATCGGCCAGGACCTGGTTGCCGGATGCTTCGACGATGATCTCGTGGAAGCGGACGTCGTGGAGCAGCTGGGCGTGGAGGTCCTGGGCCTCGGCCGCCTGGCGCATGTCGGCGAGCTCGTCGGCGAGCGCGGAGAGCTGCTCTTCTGACATCCGGACGGCGGCCGCTCGCCCGGCGACCTCTTCGAGGGCGGCGCGTACCGGGTAGATCTGGATGAGCTCCTCGGTGGTGACCTCACGGACCCGGGCGCCGCGGTGGGGCTGGGTCTCCACGAAGCGCATCGCCTCCAGCTCACGTAGCGCCTCTCGGACGGGAGCCTGGCTGGTGCCGAACTCGGTGGCGACCTGGCTCTCGACGATGCGCTCGCCGGGACCGTAGGTGCCGTCGAGGATGCGCTCGACGATCCGATCCTTGATCTCGTTGCGGAGCGTCGTACGGCGGAGGGGCCGATCCACGTGTCTCCCGTCCTCGTCTATCGCTACTCGTTTATCGATCATATGATGTCTAGCCAGTGGCCGCCTACAAGAGGAGCGAGGGCGAGGCATGAGCGACGACCAGGTGCTGGCGACCTTCTTCGGCGACGAGGACTTCCCCATCGAGTGGGAGGACGGCCAGCGGGAGCTGTTCTGGGTCCACGACGACCTGCACATCCCCAACCCGGTGTCGCCGATGTATGCCGACATCGGCGGCTGGTGGCTCAAGTGCGACTACATGTTCCGCCGCTTCGGCACGCCCTTCGCCTCGGACTGGATCGTCAAGATCATCAACGGCTACGTCTACACCGCCGCCATCCCAGCCCAGCCCGGGTTGTCCGCCGAGACCAGCGAGTACGGCAGCCGCTACACCCCCCGCGTCCCCCTCGACCCCCAGGACCCGGCCGAGCTGGGCGCCTACATGGGCTGGACGCTCCCCTACTACGCCGAGCACTTCCTGGAGTGGTGGCGCGGCCGGCTGCGGCCGGAGATGGAGCGCAACTTCGTCCGCTTCGACGAGTACAACTACGACCAGGCCAGCCTGGTCGAGCTCGCGATCCTGCTCGAGGACGCGATCGACATGCACGACCGGCACTGGCAGATCCACTGGGTGCTGAACTTCGCCCAGTTCTCCTCCACCCTGGCGCTCAACGCGGCGATCACCGCCGCCAAGGGCGAGGGCGACCACGGCGCGCTCATGGGGCGGCTGCAGAGCTCGACCGAGAACCGCAACTGGGACTCGATCGAGGAGCTGTGGAAGATCAAGGAGTGGATCAAGGCCGAGCAGGGCGAGGTCGCCAAGGCCTTCCAGCGCCCGACCGCGGGCGACATCCTGCGTGCGCTCGAGGCGACCGACGCCGGCCGGGCGTTCGTGGCCGACAAGATCGTGCCCTACCAGAAGGTGTTCGGCTTCAAGTCGATGTGGGCGCACGAGTTCTCGTTCCGCACCTGGCGGGAGAACCCGGCCCCGATCATCGAGGCGGTCCGCGGCTACCTGGAGACCGACTACGACTACCCGGTCGAGCTCAAGGCGGTCGCCGACGACCTGGAGGCGGCCAAGGCGGAGGCCTTCGAAGGGGTCGAGCCCGGCCCGGCTCGCGACGAGCTGCAACGGGCGCTCGACCTGAGCCTCCGAATGAACCCCCTCACCCCGGACCACCACTTCTACATCGACCAGGGGACCAACGCCCGCGTGCGCCTGGTGCTGGTCGCGATCGGCCGGGCGCTGGTCAGGGAGGGCAGGCTCGACGACCCCGAGGACGTCATGTACCTGCGCTACAACGAGCTGCGCCGTCTCATGGCCGGCAGCAACTCCTTCGACGCCAGGGCCCTGGTCTCGGACCGGCGGGACGCCCGCGAGGAGGCCTTCGAGCGGCGGCCGCGGGACTGGGTCGGGACTGCAACCAAGGACGCGGTCGCCTTCCCCTACCTGTCGCTGTGGGCGTTCCCGGAGAAGCTGGAGCGCAAGCCCCCCGAGAGCGCCGAGCAGGTTCCCGGCCTGGCGGCGTCGTCGGGCGTGGTGGAAGGCACCGCCCGCGTGGTGCTGTCACCGGAGGAGTTCGACGCCGTCCAGCGTGACGAGATCGTGGTGTGCCGCATGACCAGCCCCGCCTGGGTGGTGCTGTTCACCAAGATCTCCGGCCTGGTCACCGACGCCGGCGGCATGGCCTCCCACCCCGCCGTGGTCTCGCGCGAGTTCGGCATCCCGGCCGTGGTCGGCACCTCCGACGCGACCCGCCGCATCAACACGGGCGACCGGGTCCGGGTCAACGGGTCCCTCGGCCGAGTCGAGATCCTCGCCTGAGGAGACACCATGCCTGACGCACCCCTGGTCCTACCGCTCCGCGATCCCCAATGCCAGCAGGTCGCGCTCGCCGGCGGCAAGGGCGCCAGCCTGGCCACCATGACAGCCGAGGATCTGCCGGTGCCGCCCGGCTTCGTCGTGACCTCCGCCGCCCTCGAGGCCGCGGTCGACACCGATGCTCTGCGCGAGCGGATGCGCGGCAAGGACGTGGAGGCCGCCCGCGCGATGGTGGCGGCGGCGGAACCGCCAAAGGAGCTGATCGAGCAGCACTACGCCGAGCTGACCGGACTTGTCGCGGTCCGCTCCTCGGCGTGTGCGGAGGACTCGGAAGGGGCCAGCTACGCCGGCCAGCAGGAGACCTACCTGAACACCGACGGCCTGGCCGACGTCCTGGCCAATGTCGTCCACTGCTGGTTGTCCTTCTTCACCGAGCGGGCGGTCTTCTACCGCCAGGAGAAAGGCTCGCTGGAGGACGTGGCCATGGCGGTCGTCGTCCAGCAGATGGTGGACAGCCAGAAGTCCGGGGTGCTGTTCACCGTCGACCCGGTCCACGGCCGCAAGGACCGCATGGTCGTCGAGGCCGCCCGCGGCCTAGGCGAGGCCGTCGTCTCCGGCGAGGTCACGCCCGATCACTACACGCTCAGCCGCGACGGGGTGGTGAAGAGGAGCAAGGTCGTGGGGGCGGAGTGCGTCCTGTCCGACGCCGAGTGCGCCGCGCTGGCGAAGATGGGATGGCAGCTGGCCGAACTGCACGGCGGCCCCCAGGACATCGAGTGGGCCTTCGACGCCGACGGCCACCTGTTCCTGCTGCAGTCACGTCCCATCACCACCATCTGAGGAGCGCCTGGTGACCTGGATGGCGCCCCGCACCGTGGCGGAGGCGGTGCAGCTGAAGGCCGAGTGGCCCGACGCGACCCTGGTCGCCGGCGGGACCTTCGTCGGCATTCTGGCCCGGCAAGGGCTGCTGGCCAGCGAGGACTGGATCTCCCTGCAGTACGTGCGGGAGTTGCGGGAGCTGTCCACCAGCTCCGAGCTGGCGTTGGGCGCGATGGTGACCCACCGGCGGATCGAGCTGGACCCGGAGATCTCCATGGGCTGGCCTGGTGTGCAGCAGGTGTTCGCGGCCGTGGCCAGCCCGCGGGTGCGCAACGCCGCCACCATCGGCGGCGTGCTCGGCGACGCCGACTACGCCTCGGACCCGCCGGCCATGCTGGTAGCGCTCGACGCCTGGGTGGAGGCCCTCAGCGTGCGCGGTCTGCGCCGCATCCCCGTGGCCGACCTCATCCTCGGCCACTATCAGACCAGCCTGGAGGAAGACGAGCTCATCACCCGGGTCCTGGTGCCGCGGGGTCGCCACCACGTTACCTATCGCAAGCTGCGCACCCGCAGCCGGGAGGACCGGCCCAGCGTCGTGGCCGCCGCCTCCTTCCACGAGGGCCGTGTGTCGGTGGTCGTCGGCGCGGTCGCCGAGCGTCCCCAGTTCTTCCCCGACCTCTGCGCGACCTGGAAACCCGGAGACAGCACCAGCACACGCGAGATCGCGGCCGGCTACGCCGACCGCATCGATCCCGTCAGCGACAACCGCGGCTCGGCGGCCTACCGGACCAGGATGATCGCCGTCGAGGTCCGCCGTGCCCTCGACTCGCTGGCCCCGGCCGCACTCACCTCGCAGGCGGCGGGCAGATGACCGACCCCCGCATCCGCGCGTCCATCCGCTACCCCAACGACCTCACGGTCCCCGGGATGTGGCACGTCCGGCTGGTGCGGTCCCCATACGCCGCCGCTCGCGTCACCCACATCGACACCTCGCTGCTCCCCGAAGGCGTGGTCGTCCTCACGCCCTCGGAGGTCGAGCCGCTGGGCCGCTACGGCTGCCAGATCTCGGACCAGTACGTGCTGGCCGGGGTTGCCCGCCACGTCGGCGACCCGGTCGCCGCCGTCGCCGCCGCCGATGAGGCCACCGCCCGTGAGGCCGCCAACCTGCTCGAGGCCGGCTACGAAAGGCTCCCCGCGGTCCTCGACGAACGCGACGCCCTCCGCGCCGGCGCCCCGCTGGTACACGACACCCACGCCGTCTCCGACAGCGACGCCGCCTACTTTGGCCTACGGCCCCTGGAAGGAACCAACGTGTGCCACCGGTTCCGGATCCGCACCGCTGGGCTGCCCCAGGGGGAGCCGTACACCGCCGACCCGGAACCCGACGACCACGCCGAGGGATTCGACGCCGCCGAGGTGATTGTCGACGAGACCTTCCACATGCCGGCCGTGCAGCACGTGGCCATGGAACCCCACGCCTGCATCGCCAACTGGCGCGACGGCAAACTCGAGGTCACCACCGGGACCCAGACACCCTTCAACATGCGCCAGGACCTGGCCCGCCTGTTCGGCCTGTCCGACACCGACGTGCGGATCGTCTGCCCTCCTATGGGGGGGTCGTTCGGGGCCAAGACCTTCGTGCGCACCGAGGCCATCGCCGCTGCGGTCGCGCGGCGCCTGGACCGGCCGGTGCGGCTGGCCCTGGACCGTGACGAGGAGTTCGTCACCCTGACCCGCCACGCCGCCACCGTCCGGATCCGGCTGGGCGCCACCCGCGGCGGCCGGTTCGTGGCCAAACGCGTCTGGTGCTGGGTCAACACCGGCGCCTACGCCGACTGCGGCCCAGGGGTCGCGATGAAGATGGGCTATGCCGGCGTCGGCCCCTACCGGTTCGACCACGTCGCCGTCGACTCCTACTGCATCTACACCAACCTCCCGCCGGCCGGCGCGTTCCGCGGCTACGGCGCCGCCCAGTCGGTGTGGGCCTCCGAGCGGGTCACCGACCTGATGGCCGCCGAGCTCGGCGTCGACCCGGTCGACCTGCGCCGCCAGAACCTGCTCGTCGACGGCGACGTCTTCTGCACCGGCGAGACCATGCACGACGTCCACTTCGAGGAGCTCCTCGACGACGCCGCCCGCGCCGTCGACTGGCAGCCGGGCGGCGACAACCGCGGCAAGGGCGTCGCCGTCATGCTCAAAGGCATGCAGACGCCCAGCAAGGCCGAGGTCGGCCTCCGCCGCGTCGACGATGGCCGTTTCGAGGTGTTGAGCGGCACCACCGAGATGGGCCAGGGCTCGGCCAAGGCGATCGCCCAGCTGGCCGCGGACCTGCTCGGCGTGGACGTCGACCAGGTCGAGGTCCCGCCCCCCGACACCGACCGGGTGCCGTACGACACCCGCACCACCTCCAGCCGGTCGACCCACATGATGGGCCGGGCCCTGGAGGCGGCGGTCGAGGATCTCAAGAACAGCGGCAGCGACTACGGGCACGGCCGCATCGCCAACGAAGGCGGTCTCGATGTGGACACCGGTCAGGGGATCGCCTCGTCCCACTGGCACCAAGGGGCCGCGGCCGCCGCAGTCGAGGTCGACGACGAGACCGGGGCCCTGACCCTGCGCTCGGTGCACGCCGCCTCCTACGCCGGCCGGGTCGTCAACCGGGCGGCGGCCGAGCTGCAGCAGGAAGGCTCGATCATCATGGCCATCGGGACCACCCTGTTCGAGGAGCTCACCTTCGACCAGGGACAGGTCGTCGGACCGAACCTCTCCGACTACAACATCCCCTCCGCCCTGGACTGCGCCGCCGTCAGCCAGACCATCCTGGAGGTGGGGGGCGCCGAGGTCCACGGGCTGGGCGAGACGGCGCTGCCACCGGTCCCGCCGGCGATCGGGAACGCGCTGGCCAGCCTCGGCTACCGGCCAACCGAGCTTCCCCTGACCCCCGAACGGGTCCTGGACTGTGCGGAGGATCCCCCGTGAACATGCTCCTGCAGGTCAACGGCGCCCCCATCCAGGTCGAGGTCGAGCCGGGCGTCATGCTGCTCGAGGTCCTGCGCGACCAGCTCGGCCTGCTCGGTGCCCGCGGCACCTGCGGGGTCGGGCTGTGCGGGGCCTGCACCGTGCTGCTCGACGGCGAGCCGATCTCCTCGTGCATCCTGCTCGCTCCCCTCGCCCAGGGCCACGCGATCACCACCGTCGAGGGCGTGCCCGACGACGACCCGGTCGTGCGGGCCTTCGACCGCCACCACGCCTTCCAGTGCGGCTACTGCATCCCTGGCATGGTCCTGACCGCCAAGTCCTTCCTGGCCGAGTGCGCGCAGGCCAAGCGGTGCCCGTCCCGGGAGCAGATTGCCGAGTCCCTCGGCGGCAACCTGTGCCGCTGCGGCTGCTACGTGAAGATCATCGACGCGGTGCAGGAGGTCGGCTCGTGAAGTACGTGACCTACCAGGCCGGCGGTGGCGCCCGGGTTGGGCGGCTCGACGGCGCCACCGTCGTCGACGTCGGCTTCGACGGCGACATGATCGCGTTCATCGAAGCCGGCGCACCCACCGGCCAGGAGCGGCCCGTCCCCGACGCCAGGCTGCTCGCCCCGCTCAAGCCTCGCTCGCTGCGGGACTTCCTGGCCTTCGAGGGCCACCTCAAGAACGCCTTCAAGAACCTGGGCCGCGAGATCCCGGCTGAGTGGTATGAGGTGCCCGCCTTCTATCGCAGCGTCGGCGACACCGTCGTCGGCCCGGACGTCGAGCTGCCCTGGCCGTCCTACACCCGCCAGCTCGACCACGAGCTCGAGCTGGCCGCCGTCATCGGCCGCCCCTGCCGCGACGTCAGCGCGGCCGAGGCCCTCGACTACGTCTTCGGCTTCACCATCTGGAACGACCTGTCCGCCCGCGACGTCCAGCGCCGCGAGCTGCCGGTCGGCATGGGCCCGGCCAAGGCCAAGGAGTGGGACGGGTCCAACGTCCTGGGCCCCTGCATCGTCACCACCGACGAGATCGACCTGGCCACCCTCCAGCTGGAGGTGCGCATCAACGGCGAACGCTGGGGCGGCGACACCACCGCCAACATGCACCACAGCTTCGGTGACCTCATCGCCTACGCGGCCCAGGACCAGACCCTGCGCCCCGGCGACGTGCTCGGGTCCGGCACCGCCACCGGCGGCTCCGGGCTGGAGCTGGACCGTTGGCTACAACCCGGCGACATCATCGAAATGGAGGCCGGCCCGATCGGCATCCTGCGCAACACCGTCGGCACCCCTACCACCCGGAAGGACACCTGAGATGGCATTCGTCGTCGCCGCAACCTGGAAGGCCAAGCCCGGAGAGGCCGAGCGGATCACCGAGGTCATCAAGATCATGACCCCGCTCTCCCGTCAGGAGCCAGGCAACCTCTTCTACCAGGCGCAGGTGTCGCCCGACGAACCGGAGACGTTCTTCCTCTACGAGCAGTACACCGACGCCCAAGCCTACGAGGACCACAAGAACAGCGAGCACTTCCAGAAGCATGTGTTCGGATACGCGATCGACTACCTGGCCGAGCGCAGTGTCAAGACCTACCAGACGATCGATGTCTGACCGTCCCCTGATGGCGCCATGACGCACCGGCTGCTGCTGTTGCGCCACGGTGAGGTCGCCTCCCACCGCGGTGATGTCGCCGTCACCGACCGCGGGCTGGACGGGGCCGAGCACGTCGGTCAGCGCCTGGCCGCCGCCGCTGGCCGCATCCGCGTGCTCACCGGCGACACGCGCCGGACCCGCCAGACCGGCGCCGCCATCGCCACCGGGGCCAGTGCCGCCGGCGCCGCCGTCGACGAGCCGCGGGTCGCGTTCGCGCTGCGCAACCCGGATCTCTACGTCGCCGGTGAACGGGTCGACATGGTCAGCAGCCCGGCCGCCCTCGCCGAGCAGGTACCCGGCATGACCGTCGACGAGGCGGCTGCCGTGCCGTTCTTTGCCGCGTTCTTCGAGCAGCCGGACCGAATCGGTTGGTGGCTGCGGCTCGCCGACGTCCCAGGCGACGACGCCGAGGCCGTGGCCCGCCGGATCGGCCACTTCGCCGCCAGCCTCCCCGACCGGACCACCCAGCCGGCTGAGCTCACCGTGGGTGTCACCCATTCGCCCGTGCTGCGTGCTTGCGCGCTGGCCCAGCTCGGCCACGACCCCGGCGAGCCGGAATGGCTCACCGGTCTTGAACTTTCCGTCTCCTCCGACCGCTCCGTCGCCGCCTGCTGGTACGCCGCAACCGATTGAGGACGCCCATGGAACTGCAGCAGACCTTCACCGGGCGTCGGGTCATCCATGGAGGGGGTCATGCCTCGGCCTGTCGCCGTGAGGGCGTGGGATGCTATGAGGCACCGTCGCTGGCGAGCCGGCGACGACCGTGTAGGGGGCGACGTCCTCCAGGACCAGGGAGCCGACGCCTACCACCGCGTGGGCGCCGATGGAGCAGGGTCCGACCACGATGGCGAAGCTGGACACCCATGCTCCCTGGCCGATGACCACGTCGCGACCGGTCTTGGGGACCGCGACCTGACGCTCGGCGCCGAACTTGGTGATGTCGTGGGTACCGGTCAGGATGGCCACGTTGTGGCCGAAGAAGGCGTGCCGCCCCACGGTGATGTCGCCCGACGAAAGGTTGAACAGGGCGTTGTTGACCACCGCGGTCGGGTCGACGTGGAGGCGGGTGGAGTCACCGTAGACGAGCGGCTGGTGCAGCGGATCCACCGTGGAGGCCAGTTGTGCGCTCACGGCCTCGTGGACCAGCGCCTCCAGCGGGCGGGCGCACAGGCGCCGGACGAGGCGGTCGACGATCGACATCAGGCAATCCCCGGTGCTGCTCGACTCGGTGCGGCTAGGCGTGGCGTTGGCGTCCATCGTGGGCGGCGACCGGGAAATGGGCAATCGGGCTGGCGGCGCCCCAGCCGGGCCCGTGGCCGACCTGGACGCGAGCGGCGACCGGCCGGGATGCTGAGGTTTTCATCCGGGGCCGCGGCGCCGCCCGTCGGGTGTCGCCACGTGCCCAGGCTGCGATAGGCGGGTGGCGAGGTTGGCGCCGGACTGGCGCCGACGGGTGGGTGGCGCATGGAGTTCGAGCTCGACAACGGCTCGGTTACGGGTACCCCGGTCACGGCGGCCCCGCCGCTTCCCCCATCCTCGGACTGGCGGATGCCGGCGGTGCCGGCGTCCCTCCTGCACGACGCGCTGCAGGGCGCGGGAGAGGAGCCATCATGACGTCGACCAGGGCGGCCCGGTGGCGTGTGCTCGCCTTCCTCCTGGTGATTGGCCTCCTGGCCGCTGCCTGCTCTGGCGGGGACGACGGCGGCGAGGGGAAGGAGCAGAGCAGCGGGCCGGTAGAGCTGACCCTCGAGGACCACCAGAAGCCTCGCGTGGAGCTGTTGCGCAAGATGCTGCCCAAGTTCGAGCAGCAGATGGCGTCCCAGGGTCGCCAGATCACCGTCAAGCTGATCGAGGGGCCGGCCGAGGACAACGCCTTCAAGAGCAAGCTCACGCTGGACTACAACTCCGGCAACGCACCCGACGTCACCTCGATCGGGGCGGCCGACGCCAGCACCTTCGCCGCCAGCGGCTACCTGCTGGACCTGACCGACCGGCTCAACGGCTGGGCCGACTGGCAGCGTTTCTACCAGCGCCTGCGGGACGAGGCGGTGCAACCCGACGGAAGGGTCTACTACGTGCCCCGGGAAGCCACCATCATGCAGCTCTGGTACCGCCAGGACATCCTCAAGGACAAGGGGGTCTCCACCGAGCAGCCGAAGAGCTGGGCGGAGCTGCTGGAACGGGCCGGGCAGGCCAAGCAGGCCGTCGGTTCGCCCCCGCTGCTGTTCCCGGCCGGCAAGCAGTGGGGCGGCGGCACCTTCGGCGAGGGTTCATCCACCTGATGCTGGGCACCGGCAGCCAGCTGTACGACACCCAGCAGAAGAAATGGGTGGTGCGCAGCCCGGGGCTGACCGCGACCCTCCAGTTCTACGAGCGGATGACCACCGAGGGGCTGCTGCCCGTCCAGCCGCTGCTCAACCCCGAGCCGTGGGTGCAGCCCAAGTACAAGGACTTCCCCGCGGGCAAGCTGCTGATCGAGACCTGCGGCACCTGGTGCTGGTTCTTCGACTACGGGCCCAACGGGAGCGCGCCGATCAAGGACCTCACCAAGAAGGTGGCGACCTGGAACTTCCCCACCCAGAACGGGGACGGTCCGCCGTTCGCCTACGGCTCGACCGGTTGGGCGTGGTCCGTGACCGCCAAGACGAAGCACCCCGACGAGGCCTTCGAGCTGGTCAAGTGGCTGGCCAGCGGCGAGTTCATGGCCCAGAACGCGGTCACCATCGGGGCCGCCTCGCCGCGTGACGACCTGGCCGGCGTCCAGCCCTACAGCGAGGAAGCGCAGCTGCTGGAGGCCGAGAAGCAGCTCAACGGCGCCCGCTCCTTCCTCCCGCCCGAGGGCACCGACAGGATCATGCAGGTCATCGCCGACGCCACCGAGGCCGTGATCACCAAGCGGATGAGCGGCGAGGAGGCCGCGGCCCAGCTGGCCGACCAGGCCAAGCAGCTGCTCGGGCCCGACAAGGTTCTCGAGCAGTAGGGAGGGGCCGTGCGCCGGGTGCGGAGCTGGCGTGACGCGCTGACGCTGATCGGGTTCCTGACGCCGGCGCTGGTCCTGCTCGGCGTCTTCACTGTCTGGCCGGCGATCTGGGCGGTGTACCAGAGCTTCACCAACAAGGCGCTCACCGGCTTCGAGGCCCGTGCTCCGCGCTTCGTCGGGCTGGAGAACTACGCCCGCCTGCTCCAGGACCCCGCCTTCCACAGCTCGATGCTGCGGACCTTCGTCTTCGTGCTGCTGTCGGCGGTGGTCGGTCAGACGATCTTCGCCTTCCTCATCGCCTACCTGATGGCCGACCGGCCGCGCTGGCGCCTGCAGCTCACGCCGCTGTTTGCGGCCGTGTTCCTGCTCCCGCTGGCCGTGCCCGAGGCGGTGGCGGCGCTGCTGTGGGCCAGCACCGCCAACGGGACCGAGGAGGGCTGCTCAACCGGGCGCTGGGGGTGGTCGGCCTCGGCCCGGTGGAGTGGCTGCAGCAGCACGCCTTCGAGACCGTCACCGTGGTCAACATCTGGCGCGGGATCCCCTTCGCCATGGTGCTGTTCGCCGCCGCCATCGAGAGCATCCCCCGCACCATCTTGGAGGCCGGCCTGATTGACGGGGCCTCGGCCTGGCAGCAGCTCCGCCGGATCGTCCTGCCCATCCTCCGCCCCCAGATCCTCACCTTCCTGATGCTTACCACCATCACGACCTTCGGGATCTTCGGGCTGGTCTACTTCCTCACCCGCGGCGGCCCCGGCAACGCCACCGAGATCATCGGCATCTTCATCTTCCAGCGTGCCTTCGCCTTCTTCCAGATCGGGCTGGGCAGCGCGGCCGGCGTGCTGCTGCTGGTGGTGCTGCTGGCCCTCGGCGCCTACTACGTGTGGCTGATGCGGGAGCAGGCATGACCAGAGACGCCGCCGTCGCCGAGCCGCAGGCCGGGCCAGAGCGGCCGTCCACCCGCGAACGGCCGGCCACGGTCGGGCGGAGCCTGGCCAAGACCGGCGCCTACCTCGTCCTGGTCGCGCTCGTTCTGTTCGCGATCGTGCCCTTCAGCTGGCTGGCCCTGGCCGCCTTCGACCAGCAGGCCAGCATCTTCGTGAAGATCCCCGAGGCCTGGACGCTGGACAACTTCGTCAACCTGTTCGTCAACGAGGACGGCCTGCGGCTCATCCTCAACAGCCTTATCTACTCCGACGGATCGACGCTGGTGCTGGTCGTGGTGGCCACCATGGCCGGCTACGTCCTGTCCCGCTACCGGTTCCCCGGGCGGCGGACGTTCATGCTCGGCATCCTGCTCATCCGGGTCATCCCGCCAACGGCGATCATCGCCCCGCTGTATGTGATCGCCACCGCCCTGGGGTTCCTTGACACCTACTACGGCGTGACCCTCGTCCTGGCCTCCTGGCAGCTCCCCCTGGCCCTCTGGCTCATGAAGGGATTCTTCGACACCGTGCCCATTCAGATCGAGGAGGCCGCCTGGGTCGACGGCGCGACCCGCCTCCAGGCCGCCTTCCGGGTCGTCCTCCCGCTGGCCGGGCCCGGCGTGGGAGCGGCCGCGCTGATCGCCTTCATCGGCGCCTGGAACGAGTTCCTCATCCCGCTCGTGCTCATCTCCGACCCCGGAAAACAGCCCATCGCGCTCGGCCTGTTCCGCGCCTACATCTCCTACACCCAGGTCGACTGGGGGTTCCTGGCCGCCCTCTCGGTGGTCTACGTGATCCCGGCGGTGGTGTTCTACGTCGTCGCCCGGAAAGCCCTGCAACAGTCGGTCGCCGGCGGCCTCGCCGGCACCTGACCTCTGCCAACCGGAACCCGCGGTCATGGTCGGCCCTCCCGCACCGTCTCCAGAGCGATCCTGACCCGCTCGTACTCGGCGTCGATCCGTGCGATGAGCTCGTCCGCCCCTTCCAGGATTCCCGACCTGGCCAGAGCCTCGAGTTGGCGACTCAGCTCCCAGAGGCTCGTTGCCCCGAAGGTGGCCCCGTTGGACTTCAGCGTATGCGCTGCTCGTCGGACTTCGTCCGTCTGGCCGTGCTCCAGCCCTCGCCTCGCGGCCTCGATCAGCCGGGGCGCGTCGCTCAAGAACGTGTCGATGAGCGCCGTGAGAAGACTGCGGTCGTCTCCGACGGTCTCCACGAGGCGCTCCAGGGCCGGCGAATGGAGCACCCCAGCGATAGCGGGCTGCCCATGCGGCTCCCGCTTCGGTGGCACCTGAGCGCCCTCGACGGATTCGCCCGCTGGAGCCGGGGGCTGTGGGGCGACGTGCGGGCGGCAGCGGCGCAGCGCGGCGGCCAGCTCCTCCACTCGGATCGGCTTGCTGAGGTAGTCGTCCATCCCCGCGGCCAGACAGGCCTCGCGCTCCTCCTCTAGGGCGCTGGCGGTCACCGCGATGATGTGCGGCCGTCGCCCCTCTGGCCATCGTTGGTGGATGCGGCGCGTGGCCTCCAGCCCGTCCATCGTCGGCATCTGCACGTCCATGAGCACGACGTCGTAGGGCTCCCGTTCGAGCGCTTGGAGTGCCTCCCACCCGTTCGCGGTCATCTCGGCCCCGTCGCCGAGCTTCCG
>Ga0081538_10000876_pt1 | contig 32539 bp, 25 predicted proteins | sample TabmetS5T2R1_FD_71022 | JGI IMG/M metagenome (GOLD analysis project Ga0081538, IMG submission 71022) | Tabebuia heterophylla rhizosphere microbial communities from the University of Puerto Rico - S5T2R1 | ecosystem: Host-associated > Plants > Roots > Rhizosphere ...
TATCACCTTGTGACCCCCACTGTGTACGAGGGCCGCCCCGCCAACCGCTACTCCTATTTGGATGTTGCGGAGGCAACTGTGGTCCGGTGGCTGCTGGACGAGGGCTTCGAGCATCGTGAGATTCGGAACGCTCTTGAGAATGTGAGGTCTGAATATCCGCGGTGGCCGCTGCTTAATGCGCCACTCGGCATCGGCCGCCAAACCGTAGGGGATCGCGGGGCGCTTGTGCGTAAGCACGGCGCTGGCACGTACTTCGAGGTAGGCGGGCGAGCCACTGGCCAGATCATCATCAGGCCGGAGCTCCTAGACACTGTCCGCGACATGCTCGCGCACGGAGGTTGGCTCGCCAACAGCCTGGAGTTGAAGCACATCGAAGTGGCACCGCTGAAGCTCGGCGGTCAGCCGTCGATCCGCGGGCGGCGTTGGACGGTTGACCACGTCGCGCGCTTGGCGGCGGACGACGAAGGCAGGCGCGTCTTGACGGAGGACTATGGCCTGTGGCCGGTGGAGGTTGACGAAGCCGTAGCTTGGGCCGACGCTGCCGCCGCGCTTGCGTGACGCCAAGCGGCGACGCCGTCCTTGTTCTTGACGAGCACCTAACAGCGCTACAGGCTCCGCTACAGCAGCGAGGCATTGACGCGCGGAGGGTCCATGACTTCCAAGCGACGTCGACTCTGGACCCAGATGTAATCCGCGCGGTGGACCAGGCAATGGAGACGCCGTGGGTCCTAGTGACGATGGACGGGACCATCGTTGATGAGCATCCGAATTTCGAGTGGGTCAGGTATGCGATCTCGTGGGTGGTTATCGAGAAGCACCTGAAGGGCATCGCCGTTGAGCACGCGAAGGCCGAGGTTCTGCACCGGCACGCCCACCGCGTGGTCGAGCAGCGCCCCGGGGACCACTTCACATACACCCGGCGGTCGCGCTTCAGGCTCCCTCCGTCACTCGTCTCGGCTCGCTCGCGCTGAGGGCACTCGTGGACGGGGTTTGGTCACCAGGGACCATTCAGACGCCCCCGATAAGGCCGCTGCGCTCGAGCTTGTGAACGAGGAAACCCGCTCAGTGAGCGGGCTTCGGTAGGTGGGCCGTACTGGGCTCGAACCAGTGACCTCCGGCTTGTCGAGCCGGCGCTCTCCCAGCTGAGCTAACGGCCCGGGAGGGTCGGTCAGGTGCCAGCGTAGCAGTGCTCCGGTCGCTCTCAGAGCCGCGGTGTAGAGTGCCGCCGTCCCGCTGGACTCGAGGAGGAGGAGTCGATGCTGAAGCTGCGTCTGCCCGCGCTGGCCCTTGCGATCGTCGCCCTGGCGGCGATCCCCGTCCCGGCCGTCGCCGACGATGACGACCACCGCGGAAGGGCTGACCTCGACGTGCTGTCGAGCCGCGCGGATCAGGTCAGCGGCGGCGACGCGCTCGTGAGGGTCGATGCACGCGAGTCGCTCCTCGACAACCTTCGCGTGGTCCTGAACGGGGACGACGTCACGGACGCCTTCGAGCCCGAGGACGGCGACTTCGTCGGGCTCGTGGCAGGTCTCGCCCTCGGCGGGAACCGCCTTGAGCTGGTGCGGGTGAAGCCGGGCCGGGACCGTACCCTCGACCGCCTCACCCTCGAGAACCACCCCCAGACCGGCCCGATGTTCTCCGGCCCGCACCAGGTGCCCTTCGTCTGCAAGACGATCCAGGCCGGCCTCGGCGAGCCGCTCGTGGACAACCAGGCCGGCCAGGGCTTCCGCGTGCTGAACCCCAATGGCACGACGGCCGGCTGGAGCCGCAACTGCTCGACGCAGACGCGGGTTGACTACGTCTACCGCACCACCGCCGGGCAGTTCGCCGCCCTGCCCGCCGACGGCTCCCGCCCGGCGAACATGGCCCAGACGACGCTTCTCGACGGGCGTACCGTGGACTACGTGGTGCGCCGCGAGCGCGGCACGATCAACCGCTTCATCTACTCGTTCGCAATGCTCGCCCCGTTCGGCGAGGCGAGCGCCTCGGGGCGCAAGCCCGACACGAGCCTCTGGAACAAGCGCCTGATCTACACGTTTGACGGCGGCGTCGCCATCGGGCGCAACCAGGGGACTCCGGGCGGCAGTGCCCTCTACGACATCGGCCTGAGCAGGGGCTATGCGATCGTGCACTCGAGCGGCACCCGCACCAGCACTCACTACAACCTCGAGCTGGGCGGCGAGACGGCCCTCATGACCAAGGAGGAGTTTGTCGAGCGCTACGGCCCGCCGCTCTACACCGTCGGCGTGGGCGGCTCCGGCGGCGCCATCCAGCAGTACGTCTACGGGCAGAACCACCCCGGCCTGCTCGACGCCGGCATCCCGCAGTACTCCTATCCCGACATGGTCACCCAGACCATCCACGTGGGCGACTGCGAGCTGCTCGAGCACTACATGGACGTGACCGACGCGACCAATCCGAAGTGGCGTAACTGGGACGACCGCGAGTGGCTAGAGGGCCTCAACGCGCACACCACCCGCCCAAACCCGTATCGGGGCGGCGCTCCGGGCAACACCGAGTGCGTCAGCGGCTGGCGCGGTCTCACGCCGCTCGCGTTGAACCCGCTCTTCGGGAGCGCCGGCGCGGGCACCGAGCGCATGGACCCGGCCGTCATGGCGGCCGTGCACTGGACCCACTGGGAGGACGTGAAGAACGTCTACGGCGTCGGTCCGGACGGCTACGCCCGGCAGACGTGGGACAACGTGGGCGTCCAGTACGGGCTCAAGGCGCTTAGGGACGGCAACATCACGCCGCAGGAATTCCTCGACCTGAACGCGCGCGTCGGGAGCTGGAAGGATCCCGGCGAGATGGTCCAGGAGGGACGGCCCTTCCTGCCCGTCGGGACGTTCGACCCGTGGAGCTCGCGCAACATGCGGCTGAGCGCCGACAACGGCGTCACCCCGGCGCCCCGGCGCCAGGGCGACCTCAGCGCGATGCGCGCCGCCTACGACCGCGGCCTCTACTTCGACGGCGACATCGACATTCCGCTGATCGACTGGCGGCACTACCTCGAGGAACAGCTCGACATGCACAACAGTCACCAGTCGTTCGCGTCGCGCCGGCGCATGCTCGACCACGACGGCCGAGCCGCGAACCAGGTGATCTGGTTCACCGACGCCCGCCCGGCGCAGCAGTTCGACCAGACGCCGCAGGCCTTCGCTGTCATCGACGAGTGGATGGCGAACATTCGCCGGCATCCGCGTCGCGGCGTCGCGCGCAACAAGCCGGCGCTCGCCACGGACCGCTGCTTCACGACGCAGGGCCAGGAAATCGCCCGCGGCTCGCACGTATGGGACGGCGTCCTCGATGACGACGACGAGCCCGGTGCCTGCACGCGCGAATTCCCGCTCCACTCGACCTCGCGCATCGTGGCCGGCGGGCCGCTGCGCGGCGGCGTCTACAAGTGCGCGCTGCAGTCGGTCGACCGGGCGATCTCACGCCGCCTGTACGGCAGCTGGAGTCCGTCTAGCGTCGAGCGCGCACGGCTGAGTGAGATCTTCCCGACCGGGGTCTGCGACTACTCGCGCGAGGACGTCGGTCGGCCCTAGCCGGCGACGGCCTCGGCGGCCCGCTCGCCGGCGGGGACGCCGGCGGGCGGCAGCTTGCCGTGCGTGCGCATCGTGATCTCGAAGGTCTCGCGGCTCGTGTGCCGGGGGCTCCACCCCGTGGTCTGCTTCAGCTTCTCGCTCGACACCACCCACGGATGGAGGGCGAACTCGATCTGCCCGGGCGGCGCCTCGGACAGGCGCGCGGCCCACAACGCGCGGGCCAGCGCACGGTAGGCGCGTAGCGGCATCTTCCGGATCGGCAGGTCCACGATCTCGGCGCACTCGCGCAGGGTCATGAGCCCGTCGCCCGCAATGTTGAACGCGCCCGCGTGCCGGCCGTGCAGCAGCGCCGACATCGCCTCCACCACGTCGTCCTCGTGGACGAACTGGATCGGGCTGTCGAGGTGCCCTGTGTCGGGGGAAAAGGGCACCTTGGTCCACAGACGCACGATGAAGTTGTCCACGCTCGGGCCGAATACGATGCAGGGGCGCACGATCGTCATGACGCGATCGGGGTGCGCCGCGGCCCAGAGCTGGCAGAGCCGGTCCGACTCGGTCTTGTGCCGCGCGTAGGGAAAGCCCGGCACCCCGCGCACGGGATCGTCTTCGGTGAGCGGCACGGGGTTGTCCGGGAAGGCCCCGTAGGCCGTAGACGACGAGGCCACCAGCACCTGCGGCGTGCCGGCGGCAGCGGCGGCCTCCAGCACGTTGTGCGCGCCGTTCACGTCAACGTCGTACATGAACTGCTCGTCGTGCGACGGGTTGAGGATGAACGCGAGGTGGATCAGGACGTCGGCGCGGGAGCGCTCGAGAGCGGCGCGCACGCCCTCGCGGTCGCGCACGTCCACGCGCTCGAACTGCGTCTTAGGGCGATACGCCGCGGGCGGCGCGAGATCGCAGATCAAGATCTGCTCCGTGTCGCCGCGGCGGCACAGAAGGTCCACGAGCCGCGAGCCGATGTACCCGGCTCCGCCGGTGATCACGTAGCGCATGTGCCGGAGCCTAGCTCTCGGTGTGCGCGACCTTGGCCTCCAGGTCCTTCATCACGCCGGGCTCGCGCAGCGTGGTCACGTCGCCCAGCTCGCGGCCCTCGGCGATGTCGCGGAGCAGCCGCCGCATGATCTTGCCGGAGCGGGTCTTCGGCACGTCCGCCGTCCAGATGATCCGCTTCGGGCGGGCCAGCTTGCCGATCCGCTTCGCCACGTGCTCGCGGACCTCCTGCTCGAGGTCCTCGTCGCCCTCGTTGCGCTCTCCCTCGAGGATCACGAACGCGGCGATCGACTGGCCGGTGTCCTCGTCCTGCTGGCCGATCACGGCCGCCTCCGCCACCTTCGGGTGCGAGACGATCGCGGACTCCACCTCGGCGGTCGACAGCCGGTGGCCGGACACGTTGACCACGTCGTCCACGCGACCGACGATCCAGAAGTAGCCGTCCTCGTCGCGGCGGGCGGCGTCGCCCACGAAGTAGGTGGTCTCGTCCCACCTCGAGAAATAGGTGTCCTTGAAGCGGTCCGGGTCCTTGTACAGCGTGCGCAGCATCCCCGGCCAGGGCTTGCGCAGCGCGAGCAGGCCCTGCTCACCGTCCGGGAGCTCGTTGCCCTCCTCGTCGAGCACGGCGGCGTCGACGCCGGGGAGCGGCAGGGTGGCGGAGCCCGGCTTCGCCGACGTCACGCCCGGCAGCGGCGAGATCATGATGTTGCCGGTCTCGGTCTGCCACCAGGTGTCGACGATCGGGCAGCGCTCGCCGCCGATCACCTTCCAGTACCAGAGCCAGGCCTTCGGGTTGATCGGCTCGCCCACCGTGCCGAGCAGCCGCAGCGACGACAGGTCGTGCTTCTGCGGATGCTCGACCCCCCACTTGATGCAGGCCCGAATCGCGGTCGGCGCCGTGTAGAAGACCGTCACGCCGTAGCGCTCGACGAGCTCCCACCAGATGCCCTTGTGCGGATGGTCGGGTGGGCCTTCGTACATCACGGAGGTCACGCCGTTCATGAGCGGGCCGTAGATGATGTACGAGTGGCCGGTGACCCAGCCGACGTCGGCCGAGCACCAGAACACGTCCTCGTCGGGCTTCAGATCGAACACGTGCTTCGTCGTCCAGGCCACGCCGGTCAAGTAGCCGCCGGTGGTATGCAGGATGCCCTTGGGCTTGGCGGTGGACCCCGACGTGTAGAGCACGTAGAGCGGATGCTCGGCGTCGAGGGGCTCCGCCGGGCAGTCCTCTGAGGCCGCGTCGATCGCCTCGTCGTAGTAGAGGTCCCGGCCCTCCTGCATGTCGACGTCGGCGCCGGTGTTGCGCACCACCACAACCGTCTCGATCGAGGGCACCTCGTCGAGGAAGGCATCCACGGCCGGCTTGATGTCGGCCGCCTGGCCCTTGCGGCGCGCCTGGTCCACGGTGATGAGCGCCTTGGCCTCCGAGAACTCCATCCGGTCCTTCACGGCGTCCGGCGAGAAGCCGCCGAACACGACGTTGTGCGGCGCGCCGACGCGTGCGCAGGCCAGCATCGCGACGGCCACCTCGGGGATCATCGGCAGGTAGATCCCCACGACGTCGCCGGGCTCGATGCCGCGCTCCTTGAGCACGTTTGCGAGCCGCTTGACGTCGCGCAGGAGGTCCGCGTATGTGACGTCGCGCTCCTCGCCCTCCTCCCCGTGCCAGTGGAACGCGACCCGGTCGCCGCGTCCCGCCTCCACGTGGCGATCGAGCGCGTTGTGCGAGGCGTTCAGCTTGCCGCCCGCGAACCACTTGTAGAAGGGGGCCTCCGACTCGTCGAGGACCGTGTCCCACCTCTCGAACCAGTCGAGCGCCTCGGCCTGCTTTGCCCACCAGGCCTCGGGATCGCTCGCCGCCTCCTCGTACACCGAGGTATCGCTGATCAGGGCCTTGTCGCGGAACCCCGCCGGAGCGTCGAAGGTCTCCTGGTCGAGGAGCTCTCCGATCTCCTTCTCGACCTGTTCGCTTGAGGGCTTGGTGGTGGCTTCCATATGACGCGTTTTACCCGATGAGAAGAGCGGATATCGGGCGCCCGGGTGATTGGAACCCGGGCGCCCGCCTCCTCCCGAGGCTCTACGGATGCGGGATCGTCGTGCTGGCCGCCGTGGCCGCCGTGCGCGGCGCGTCCCGGCGTCCGGTCAGCGTCAGGCCCGTGCCGGTCTCGGCGCCGAGCCCGGTCTCAGCCCGCACATACAGCTCGTCGAAGTTGCGCTCGGCGAGCTCCTCACGGACGAGAACGGTCCCGAGCCAGCACCCGATGAACCCGAGCGGCACCGAGACGATGCCCGGGTTCGCCAGGTCGTACCAGGAGAACAGTCCGCCCTCCGCGTCGGGCCCCGGCCACACCGTCGGGCTGATGATCACTAGCGCGATCGACGTGAACGTCCCGACGAGGACGCCGGTGACGGCCCCCGACGTGTTGAACCTGCGCCACGTGAGCGCGAGGAGCAGCGCCGGGAAGATCGCGCTCGCGGCCACCGCGAACGCGAGGCCGACCATGAACGAAACGTTCAGGCCCTCGCCTCCGATAACGGCGATGCCGATCGCGATCGCGCCGATCGCAAACGCGGCGATCTTCGCAACCCAGACCTCCTCCTTCTCGGAGTCCCTGCCGTGGCGCACGATGTTCGACCACACGTCGTGCGCGACGGCGCCCGAGGCGGAGATCACGAGGCCCGCCACCACCGCGAGGATCGTGGCGAACGCCACCGCGGCGATGATCGCGAGGAACAGGTCGCCGCCGAAGGTGCCGGCGCCGCCTCCCACCTCCTCCGCGAGCAGCGGGGCGGCCAGGTTGCCGCCCGTGCCGACAGCCTCCGTGGCGCTCTCGCCGAGGACCGCGCGCGCGCCGAAGCCCAGCGCGGTCGTCATCACGTAGAACGCGCCGATCAGGGCCACCGCCCACATCACCGAGGAGCGCGCCGCCTTCGCGTCGGGGACGGTGAAGAACCGCATCAGGATGTGCGGCAGCCCCGCCGTGCCGAGCACGAGCGCGATCCCGAGCGAGACCGTGTCGATCGGGCTCGCGAGGAACAGACCCGGCTTCAGATAGGCATCGCCCTCGGGCGACTCCGCACGCGCCTGCGTGAACAGGTCGATCGGGTTCCAGCCCACCTCGCCGAGCACGAACAGCGTCAGCACGATCGTGGCGCTCATCAGCAGGATGGCCTTGATGATCTGGACCCAGCTCGTGGCGAGCATGCCGCCGAGCACGATGTAGATGATCATGAAGGCGCCGGTGATGATCACCGCCAGCTCGAAGCCGATGCCCACCAGCGCGTTGATCAGCACTCCCGCGCCGACCATCTGCGCGATCAGATAGAAGCCGGCCACGGCAAGGGTGCCGAGCGCCGCGGCGGCTCGCGCCGGCCGCTGCTTCATCCGGAACGACAGCACGTCGGCGATCGTGTACTTGCCGGAGTTGCGCATCCGCTCGCCGAGCAGGAACAGCACGGTGAGGAACGCCACCAGGAAGCCGACGGAGTACAGGAACCCGTCGAAGCCGAACAGGAAGATCAGTCCGGCGATGCCGAGGAACGACGCCGCGGACATGTAGTCGCCCGCGATCGCGAACCCGTTCTGGACGCCGGTAAGCCCGCGGCCGGCCGCCCAGAAGTCCGTGGCGGTGGAGACGCGCTTCGAGGCCCAGTAGGTAACGGACAGCGTGATCGCGACGACGATCGCGAAGATTCCGAGTGCAAGTTCATTGACGTCCGCTGCGAAGTAGGTCATCGCGGCGCCTCCTCATCGGTAGTGGCCGGCGCTTCCGCGGCCCCGCGCTTAAAGCGGTCGTCCCGCGCGCGGCCCGGGGTTCCGGCTGCCAGCGCCACCTCCGCGGCGCGCTCGGCGAGCGGGTCGAACACCCGGTCGGCCTTGCGCAGGTACCACCAGCCAAGCCCCCAAACCATCAGGAACTGGGTCAGGGCGAGCGCGTAGCCGACGGTCATGCCATCGGTGATGAACTCCCTGCCCATGAAGTCGGGCGCGTAGCCCGCCAGGATGATGAAGCCGAAGTACCAGGCCAGGAAGAAGATCGTGGCCGGGACCACGAACGCCCGCTTCCTCTTGATCAGCTCCCGGAACTCGGGCGACCGCTCGGCGGCCTGCCAGTCGATCTCGGGATGGTGATCGGACCCGCCGGCCATCCGTGACTCGGTCGTTGCCATGTCTCAACTCCCCTCGTAGAGGTCCTCCCGGCGGCGGTCCCCTGGCCCCGCGGGGGCCAAACGCGGGTGCGCTGACCGGGGCGTAACTGCGGCGGGCGGGGTCTGCGGCGCGACGAACGGCGTTCGTTCGGCGTGATGTGCCCCACTTGGGGGAATAAGGCCTCAGGAGAGAGTGGAGATAGCGCTGGGAGTGGTATTCGGAGCAGTCGTCGCGGCCTCGCTGTGGGCCGCGTCCAGGTTCATTGCGTCGCCCGGGCGCGTCGTGAGCGAGGAGGGACAGGCGATGCGCGCCGCTTTGCACGCGGCCACCGCGACCCTCCCGCACCTCCGCCGCGGTCTCGCTCAGTCAACCGCGGCCAAGGCGGTGCCGCACCTGCGCGCGCTGACCCAGAGCACGGCGCTGGCGCTGGCCGATCGCGAGACGCTGCTCGCGGTCGACGGCCCCGGCGCGATTCGCTCCCTCGCCGGCGCCCCGCTCGGCGAGCTGATCGAGGAGGGCCCGGACGACCGCGTGCACGTGGACCCGCGCCTGGAGCTTCCGAAGCTGCACCTCGGTGGCGCCGTGGTGGCGCCGCTGATCGTGCGCGGCGAGCGCGTAGGCTCGCTCGCCGCCTTCTACGCGCGCGGGCGCCGGATCCGGCCCGAGGACACGCGCGTGGTGGGCGACGCCGCGCAGCTGGTCTCCGCGCAGCTCGAGCTGGCCGCCGTCGAGGAGCAGGAGGAGCGGCTCGCCCAGGCCGAGCTGCGGGCACTGCGCGCCCAGATCTCGCCGCACTTCGTCTACAACGCGCTCGCCGCGGTGGCGGGCTACATCCACTCGCGACCCGAGGAGGCCCGCGAGCTGCTCACCGACTTCGCCGAGTTCACCCGCTACGCGTTCCGCCGGGAGCGTCCCTACGTGACGCTCGCCGACGAGCTCCACTACGTCGAGAAGTACCTGAACCTGGAGCGAGCCCGCTTCGGCGACCGGTTGCGGGTGCGGCTCGAGGTGGCGCCCGAGATCCTGCCGGCCGTGGTGCCGGTGCTGTCGCTGCAGCCGCTCGTGGAGAACGCGGTGCGCCACGGCATCGAGGGCGCCGGCGACGCGGTGACGATCGAGATCCTGGGCCAGGACCTCGGCGCCGACGCGCTCGTGAGCGTGCGCGACGACGGCGCGGGGATGTCCGACGAGTCGGCGCGCGCGGCTCTCGAGGGCCTCGCCGGCGGCGTGGGCCTGCAGAACGTGCACCGCCGGCTCGAGACGAGCTTCGGGCCGGGGTACGGGCTGGCGATCGAGTCCGCTCCGGGCGAGGGGACCGAGGTGCGGCTGACCGTGCCGAAGTCGCACCCGGGGGTGCGTGCGGCGTGAGCGAGCGCGGCCTCGACGTTCTCGTGGTCGACGACGAGGGGCCCGCTCTCGCCGACCTCGCGCGGCAGCTCCGCGGACTGTCCGAGACGGCGGAGGTGCGCACCGCGGCCGGCGGCCAGGAGGCGCTCCGCACGCTCGCCGAACGGCCCTTCGACGCTGTCTTCCTGGACGTGCGCATGCCCGGCATCGACGGGCTCGAGCTGGCCCGCGTGCTGAGGCGCTTCGAGACGCCGCCGGCGGTGGTGTTCGTGAGCGCCTACGAGACGGGTGCCGTGGGGGCGTTCGAGCTGAAGGCGCTCGACTACCTCATGAAGCCGGTAAGCCGACGACGGCTGACGGAGGCGCTGTCTCGGGTGCGCGAGGCGCGCGGGGATGCGTCGGGGCCGCGCGGGACCGAGGACGTGGTCCCCCTCCCCACCCTGCGCGGTGGCACGCGCCTCGTTCCGCGCGAGTCGATCCTGTTCCTGCAGGCCGACGGCGACTACGTGCGAGTGATCTGCGACGACGAGCGCTTCCTGATGCGCGGCCGCGTGTCCGACCTGGCGCGACGCTGGCGGAAGCACGGATTCGTGCAGGTGCACCGCGGCTACGTGGCGAACCTCCGGCGCGCGGTGGAGGTGCGCCCGCGCGTGAACGGGACGGCCACGCTCGCTTTCTCGGACGGTCGCGAGATTCCGGTGGCTCGGCGAAAGGTCTCGGAGCTGCGGAGGGAGCTCGTGACGTGAGAGAGGGCACGCGGGAGGCCGAGCCAGGTGCTCGCGGCCAGGCGGGGAGCGGGCGCCGGCCCCGGACCCCGCGCCAGGAGCTTGCCGAGGGAACCCCGCACGGAGACGTCTACCTCGGACGGCTGATCCGGGCGCAGCTCGGGCTGTCGCTGCTCGCCCTCGGCGCGTTCGGCGGCCTCGTGGGCTCGCTGCCGCTGCTCTTTCTGCTGTTCCCGGGGCTGCAGGAGATCGAGCCCCTCGGGGTGCCGCTGCCCGTGCTCATCCTGGTGGCGCCGCTGTTTCCGCTGATCGTGGTGATCGGCCTGCTGTACCAGCGCCGGGCGGACGCCTTGGACGAGGCCTTCCGCGACGTCGTCTCGCGGGAATGATCGCCGCGGTCGCCGTGGTCGCCGTGGCCGCTGGCGCCATCGGGCTGGGAGTCTGGGGCGTGCGGCTGGTGCGGACCACGTCGGACCTCTACGTGGCCTCGCGCGCGGTGACGCCGTGGTGGAACGCGGCGGCGATCTCGGGGGAGTACCTGTCGGCCGCCTCGTTTCTCGGCATCGCGGGCCTCGGGATGAAGCTCGGCGCCAGCGTGCTGTGGCTTCCCCTCGGGTTCGCGGCCGGGTACCTGGCGCTGCTGCTGTTCGTTGCGGCGCCGCTGCGGCGCTTCGGCTCGTACACGATCCCGGACTTCGCCGAGGCGCGGCTGTCCTCGCCGCGCGTGCGGCTCGTGGCGGCGGCCGTGGTGCTCACGATCGGCGGCTTCTATCTGGTGCCGCAGCTGAAGGGCGCGGGGCTCACGATCGGGAGCGTTGCGGGCACGCCGTACTGGGTGGGCGTGGTTGCTGTCGCTGCGCTGGTGGCCCTCACGGTGGCCTTGGGCGGCATGCGTGGAGTCACCTACGTGCAGGCCTACCAGTACTGGGTCAAGACGTTCGGGATCGCGCTGCCGGCCTGCTTGCTGCTGGTGTACCTGGGCGGGCTTCCCGAGCAGGCGGCCCTGTTCGGGCGGGAGCTGCCGCGGGCGCCGGCCGACGGCCTGGTGGTGCAGCTGGACTCGGCGCAGAAGGTGGAGTTCCCGGAGGCGGCTCGCTACTCGATCGACGGGCGGCAGTTCCGCGCTTCTGCCGGCACAGAGCGCACTCTCCCGTCTGGGCGCCTGGCGCTGCCGGCGGGCACGGCGATGCCGATCGCGGACGGCGGCTCCGTCGAGCGGGGCAGCGAGTGGGCCGAGCCGGTGGAGCGCTCGGGCCCGGCGTCGCCCGTGTTCGTCTACTCGCTGCTGCTGGCGACCTTCCTGGGGACGATGGGCCTCCCCCACATTCTGGTCCGCTTCTACACCAACCCGGACGGGTCCGCGGCGCGGCGCACGACTGTGAGGGTGCTCGGACTGCTCGGGCTGTTCTACCTCTTCCCCGCCGTGTACGCGGCGCTCGGTCGCGCGCTCACGCCGGAGCTGTACGTGAAGGGCGAGACGGACTCGGTCGTGCTCGAGCTGCCTCAGGCGGCCTGGCCGGGGCTCGGCGGCGAGCTGCTGGCGGCGCTGACGGCCGCCGGCGCCTTCGCGGCGTTCACGTCCACGTCGTCGGGCCTCCTGGTGTCGATGGCGGGGACCCTCTCGCACGACGTGCGGCGGGGGCGCGCCCGGGTCGCCGGTGAGCGTCCGGTTGAGCGAATGCGGCGTTTCCGCTGGGCGGCGGTGGCCGGGATGGTGGTGCCGGCGCTGATCGCGCTGGCCGCGCGGGGGCTCGACATCAGCGTCCTCGTGGGCTGGGCGTTCGCGCTCGCTGCGAGTACGTTCTGCCCCCTGTTCCTGCTTGGGATCTGGTGGCGCGGGCTGACCGCCCGGGGAGCGATCGCGGGGATGGCCGCGGGCGGCCTGGTCGCGAGCAGCGGGATCGTGGCGACGCTGGTGGCGGAACCCTCCCCGACGATGCTCGGCGCGCTGCTCGCGCAGCCCGCCGTGCTGTCGGTGCCGGTCGCCTTCGTGACGATGATCCTGGTCTCGATCACCGACCGGGAGCGCCCGGCCGGAACCGAGGAGACGATGCTGGCGCTGCACGGACCCGAGGGGCTCGGGCTCGAGACGCTGCGCGCGCGGGCCTGAGCGGTCCCTGGAACCGCCGGAGAGGCGCCGACGAGAATCGAACCCGTGTACACGGCTTTGCAGGCCGCTGCGTAGCCACTCCGCCACGGCGCCAGAGAGATAGACAAGCGTAGCGGGGGCGTATTCCCCGAAGGGGGCTGACTCCCCGCCCCGTTTCGGTCAGACTGCATCCTTCGGGGTGGCCATCAAGAACGCGAAGATCACTACGTTCACCGTGCCGGGCGGCAGGCGCGCCGCCGGTGCCGCGCGCCGCTCCGTGCAGTCCTCCAGGTTCCGGGTGCCCCGGGTGATGAGGCAGCGGCTGGCGCTCCTGCTGAGCGAGCTCGTGACGAACGCGATCCAGCACGGCGGCGCCGGCGCGGACGAGACGATCCAGGTGCGACTCGCCTCGACCCCGAAGCGGGTCCGAGTCGAGGTCTACGACCCGGGGTCGCCGGACGGCGTGCCGCGCGACCGCCTCGAGACCGAGACCGGCGGCTACGGCCTCCTGCTCGTCGACCGTCTCGCCGACGGCTGGGGCCGTGAGGAGCTTGGAAGCGGAGGAAGCCTGGCCTGGTTCGAGCTCGACGTCGAGGGCCTCGCAGAGGCCTGACCGGGCCCGGAACGCGGGCTATACTCACCCGCGCTGCGGCTGTAGCTCAGTTGGCTAGAGCGTCTGCTTGCCATGCAGAAGGTCGTGGGTTCGAATCCCATCAGCCGCTCTCGAAAAGGCCTGCATTTGCAGGTCTTTTCGGTCTCAGCAGTCGCCTTGTTCGTCTGCGTCCGGCCGGACTGATTGCGGACTGGCGGTCCGCCGATCGCGGGCTGCTTCAAGCAAAACGCCCGGTTTGCAGGCGGATTCTCGCTCGTCCGAACTGAAGTCATTCTGCAGGCCTGCAGAAGGTCGGACGTTCACCCGCTGCGGCCGTTAGCCCGACTCTTGCTGCAGCGGCACGATCCAACGGACAGCCCCCGCCGGCGTGATACCAGCGGTCGCGGTACTTAGGGCCAGTCCGGTTTCAGTCCGGAAACCGCGAGGTCGACCTCGGCCCGCTTCGCGGCAACCCCCAGCGAGCCATGGCACCGAGAGCCGTGAGCCTCTCCGCAGACGGCGTCCGACGCACCGGCGGGGTTCGAATAACGGGGACCCTTGTGTCGCGGGAGTCATACGGGGGCGATCCCCGAGGGTGTTGCTTTCCATCGGCAACCAGGCGTTTTGCCCGCACCTGGGCTGGGCTGCTGGTGGGCGTCAACGGTAGAAGCCCAGTGAGCCTCCGCGAGAGTGCCGAGTTCACGCGAAGGCAGCAGTCGCGTGCTCGGCCAGCATCGCCGTCGGAACTGGAAGCGTGCGTATGCAGTGCATAGGCTGCCGCCAAGCGCGCAGCGCCTTCCGGTTCTCGACCGGAGCGGTAGCGGGCTCGGCGTTCGCCACTCCGCGCTGATGCCTAGGCAGCGCCCATCCACCGGCCGGCCGGGCCGGCGGCGACGAGAGTGCCGTTCCCGCACGCGAGCGAGCGTCTCGACATCGCGAGCTCCGAGACCGCCCCCATTCGTCACAGCGTGGGTCTGGCGGTGGTGGTCTGGGACGCTTGCATCGGCCTCGGTAGCGACAGCCCGACTGGTTCGCTGTTCGGCCTGGGGCTGTGTGTGGGCGCCTGTCGAGGTGCGGGTTGGGCGAGCTGCTTGGGGCGCTGCTTCAGGTTTGGTGGTTGAGGGTGACCTCGACGCGGCGATTGTGGGCCCGGCCTGCCGGGCTGGTGTTGGGGGCCAGCGGGTCGGCGTCGCCGTGGCCGGTGATCGTGGTCGTGGCGTCGGCGCCGAGCCTGCTGAGCGCGCTGCAGATGAGTGCGGCGCGGGCGCGGCTGAGCGCTTGGGCGTGGGGCGCGTTGGGGCGGATCCTGGCGGCGTGGCCGTCGCAGCGCAGCGCGGCGACCGTGATCAGCTTGCCGCGCAGGCCGTGCAGGAAGCGCTTGCCGCGGCTGCTGAGCTGGGCCCGGTTGGGCAGCCAGGCGCCGGCCGGGGTGGTCAAGCGCTCGACCTCCAGCAGGGCCCGGGTGGGGGCTTTGGCGCGGGCGCTGGCGGCGTTCGCCGTGCCCGTGGCCGTCACGGTGGTGGGCAGGCCGCCGAGGCGTTGCTCGAGCAGCCGGCGTCCGTACGCGGTCAGCGCCAGCGCGACAGCCAGCCGGCTGTGGGCGGCGCGCACGTTGCGGGCGCCGCGGGCGATGACGCGCCCGCCGGCCAGCAGCCGCACCCGGCACGAGCGGATCGGGCCGTGGGTCATGCGGCAGCCGACGCCGGCGCGCGGGCCAAACACAGACAGCCGCGCGACGTCCAGCCGCAGCGACGGCGCCGGCGTCGCGGTCGGGCCCGCCGCCGACGAGGGCGGCGCCGGGGGCGAGGAAGCCGGGGGCGAGGAAGCCGGGGGCGGCGAGGCCACTGTGTAGTCGACCGCGCGGCTGCTGGTGTTGCCGGCCCGGTCGGACGCCGTGACGGTGAACGTCTTGGCGCCGGCCGTGGCGGTGTCGATTTGCTGGCCAGGCGCCACCGGGCCGGCGCAGCTCGCCACGCCGGAGCCGCCGTCGTCGCAGCCGTAGGCGGCCGCGACCGCCTGGCCGTAGGAGTAGCCGCCGGCGGTGGGGGAGTCGATCGTGATGGCCGGCGCCAGCCGGTCGACCTTGATGCCGCCGATCGGCCCGGCGGTCGTGCTGTTGCCGGCGGCGTCCTCGATCGTGCGGCTTCCGGTGGCGGCGTTGGCCGTCTCGCTGTCGGGCGCGACGCTGGTGGCGAGGCTGAACGCGGCGTCGGCCGCGTCGGCCAGGCCCGCGCCGCCGTCGGAGGCGCTACAGGAGAGGCTGACGTCGGCGGCGCGCCAGCTCCCGTCGTCGGCCTCGCAGTCGACCGCCGGCGCCAGCTTGTCGACCTTGATGCCGCCGATCGGCCCGACGCTGGTGCTGTTGCCGGCCGCGTCCTCGATCGTGCGGCTTCCAGTGGCGGCGTTGGCGGTCTCGCTGCCGGGAGCGACGCTGGTGGCGAGCGTGATCTCGGCGTCGGCCGCGTCGGCCAGGCCCGCGCCGCCGTCGGAGGCGCTGCAGGAGAGGCTGACGTCGGCGCCGTGCCAGCGGCCGTCGGGCGCCTCGCAATCGACCGTCGGCGCGCTCCGGTCGAGCTTGAACACCTGCTTGACCGGGGCCTCGGCGTTGCCGGCGTGGTCGCGGCTGGCCACGTACAGCACGTGCACACCATCACCGCCCACCGCGGCACCCCCGTCCGTGTAGGCACAGCCGGCCGGCAGCTCGCCAAAGCTGGTCGGCACGCTGGCCGGGTCCAGCACACAGCGGGTCTCGCTCACCCCCCAGCCGCCCGCATCGTCGACCGCGACCACTTGCGCCTGCACCGCCGACACATACCAGCCGCCCCGGCCGTCGGGGCCGGCCGGGTCCAGCGCGATCGTGCTGGTCGGCGCGCCCGCATCCGGAGTCGTCGTGTACGTGACCGTCACCAGCCCGTCGCCGGGCCGCACGCCGGACTCGAACACCACCCCGGCCGGGCCGAAACCGCTGCCGCCGCCCCCGCCACCGCCCCCGTCGACAGAGCCGCAGGCGCCGCCGCCACCGCCGCCGTAGTAGCCGCCGCCACCACCACCGCCGTCGCCGCCGGGGCCGTCGCCGCCTTTGCCGCCGGATCCAAAGCTGCCGGACCGACCTCGTGCCCCGGAGATGCCGCAGCCGCTGTCCGCGCTGCCGCCGTCGCCGCCCGCCGACTGCGTGCCGCCGCCCCCGCCATGGCCGCCGCTGCCGGCGGTGCCGCCGCTGCCGCCGCTGGTGCCGCCGCCCCCGCCGCCGCCGGCGACACTTGAGTAGGCGCCGCCGCCGCCGCCGCCGGCAGCGACGATGGCCCGATCGGCCAGCCCGTACGGCGCGGAGCGGACGTCGGAACCCCCGCCCCCGCCGCCCCCGTCGCCGCCCGAGCTACCGCCGTTGAAGCCGCCGCCGGAGCCGCCGCCGCCGTGGCCGGCGCCGCCGACGTTGAACTGGAGCGTCTGGGCCGCCGAGACCGCGATCGTCGCCGTCGCCCGGCCGCCGCGCCCGCCCGCGCCGCCGCGCCAGCCGTTGCCTCCCTGGGCGCCGTAGACGTCGAACCTGGCCTGGCTGACGCCGTACGGGACCGTCCAGGTCTGCGCCGCGCCCGTGTACTCAAACGTGCAGACCGTCTCAGCGCCCGAGGTCTGGCAGCCCGGGGCCGCGCCCGCCCCGGCCGGCAGCACAAGCGCGGCCAGCCCGGCCGCCAGCGCCACAGCTGCGACAAGCCGCGCCCGGCCGCTGACGCCGAAGCGACACACCGGCCACCCATCGAACCAGCGGGGTCGCGGGGGACGCCGATCCCCGGCCGGGACGCAAAGGCCTGCCTCGATCTGCCTGCTGAACACCCGCTACTCCTTGAAGTTGAGGAACACGAACCGTCCGCAGCTGCCCCAGTGGGCACGGATCTCCGGTTGCGATGGCGACATGCGCGCACTAGACCACCGCCCGCTGACGTTTCGCTGACGTTTCGCTGACGTCTCGCTGACGCGCCCCGTCAGCGCACGCTCGCCGCGCGCCCAGCGCGCATAACGACACCCCCCAAGCCAGCCGCCGAGCAAGCCGCCGACACCGCCGTATTCACGGGCCCGCCGTCGCCGCCACCAGCACCCGCGAGACACCCGCCACGGACGATTGGGGGCGGTCTCGCAGTTCGCGATCTAGAGACGCTCGCTCGCGTGCGGGAACGGCACTCTCATCATCACCGGTCAGGCCCGCCGGTGGATGGGCCTGCCTAGGCACCAGCGCCGTGTCGCGAACACCGAGCTCGCTACCGCTGCGGTCGACGAGGAGTAGTCGGGATAGGCAACGCTGGCGGATGGTCTGCCCCAACCCGTCCTGCGGGGGTCAGGCGCGGCCGGTGCGCCGCAGTGCAGCGCCGCCGCGGAATGGGGGTGCGGGGCGCAGCGGATGCCGTGGCAGCCAGGCGATCGTCCCGAGGACGACTGCCTTTGGGATGAAGGCGGTGACCGGGAACTCCGTATCGGCCGCCTTGCGCAGCTCGCGCGGGATGCCGCCGCTCACTAGTCCTATGGTGACTTCGTTCCAGTCAGCGCGGCGGAACGGCTCCACGAGGTGGGCGGCCTCGCCGCGATAGGGCTGGATCCGGTGATGAAAGGCGATCGTCAGCGCAACCTCGCGGTCCCACGCCTCGCGCCCGGTTTGAGCGCGCTGAGCGAGCAAGCCGAATTGATCCGGCCAGCACAGGTCGAGACATTGCAGCCGCGACGATTCAGGCCCAGCAAGCGGCGATGTTTCTTGGCGTCCTTCATGCGTCGAGCGACGCGCAACCCTCCGATTGATCGGCGCGGCCGGGGAACGCAGCGAGCGAGATGCATACCGAGCCAGTCGGTCGGCGGACGCCGCGATTGAACTCTTGCAGCGCCTGACCCTCGATATGACCGTGCTCCGCGACGCTGCATACCAGCAGCGGGCGGGTCACGACGACGCGCGGGTGCTCCTCGAGTGTGCGGAGCGTGGTGATGTTGAACTGGGAGTGCCGCCACAGGGGTGGCTCGCTGACGTTCGTGGCCAGTTCAGCGGAGAGCTTGCGGAGTGCGTGCGGGAGCTTCTGGCCCACCCCGGCGTCGTCGAGCTCCCACAGGTCGCCCGACTATCCGATGTGACGTTCCCAGGTGAGAACTTGCTGCCAGGTGCGTACGTCGACGGATTCGAGGAGGCATGGAGCGGCATCGCCGCGCACTGGAATGGGCCGGGTCAACGTCCCGGCGATTTCGATCGCTGGTACGTCGAGGCGCATCTTCTCGACGGCCGTGACCTTCTTCTGACCGACGACGTGGGACTCAGGACGATGTGCGAACGGCTACGTGTGGAGCGTGGGTTCGCCATACGCGCGGAATCGTTGAGGGACTACGTCACTCGCTCCAGTTAGGTACGGCTTCGACAGGTCGGCAGAACTTGCGTGGGCACTGGTGCGCCAACGGGCGGGGTGCCGAGTCGAGGGCAGTCCAAGCATCGGCCAGCGTGTGCTCGGACATTGGAGGAGTCGCAACCCGAACCCTCATTTCGTTTTCCGCTCTGTAGCGCGGCCGGAAGCCGCGGGAACGCTCCGCTCACGCGGTTGGAGGAGCGAGCGGGGCATATACCGAAGGGGGAGACTGCTCCCTTCGTCGACGAGCAGCACTCTCGGCCTGGGCTGCTGTTCGTCGTCCGGAGCGGGTGTCTCGCGCTGGCTATCGACGCGGTCGCTTGGCTCGGAACGGAGCACTCTCGCCCGGCGGTCTCACGTGGTTACGGGTACCGCTCGAGGTGCTTCGCATCGCGCTGGAGAAGGCCGCGCGGCTGGCAATCAAGCTGCAAGGGCGGCCCCAGGAAGCTGGCGCGTCAACGGCTGGCGCCAGCTGAAGTCGTCGGCCGCCGGCAAAGCCGCCAGCACGAACAGCACCGCGACCGCGGACGACTCCGGGCCCTTGTGATCGCCGCCTGGATGCTCCACATCCAGCACCAGTACGAGGACACCTACTTCAGGGCCGCTGGAGAGTGGAACTTCGAGCTCGCCGCGCTGCAGGGCAGTTCCTACCTCAAGCTCCCAAGGGCGCTGGCCTGGGTCGTCGGCAACGCCAACTAGCACCACGTGCACCACCTCAGCGCGAAGATCCCCAACTACCACCTTCGCGCGGCTCGGCGCTCCGCGCGCTCGCCGGCTCCGAAAACACCGCGCGAAACGCGGCCTTACTTCACGGCGCTTTGGACTGCCTCCAGCATGTCCTGAGCCGCTTTCTGGGCCTTGTCGGCATCGCCCACGTGGAGGGCATAAGCGTCAGCCTTTGTCTCGGCGGCTTGCACCCTCTTCGTTAGATCCGCGTTCTGGTCCGTCGCCGCGGCCGCTTGCTCGGAGCCGATCTTCACGCCGAAATAGGCCCCGACAATCGATCCCACGACCCCAAACGCAGCGGTCGCAACCGAGACCGTCGCCTCGCTGGATTCAAGCTTCAGGCCGAGTATTAGCAGCGCGGCAATCCCAAGTAAGACGATCGCTCCGACACCGGCGAGAACCGCTTTGATGCCTTCCGACCAACGGCCGGTTTCTGACCGACCCTCAGAAGCCGCCATCCAGCCCTCCGGAGCGCTGTCGTCTGCCATCTCGTCTCCTCCTCCTCGTGACGCGTGAACGTGCTCGGTGTCGACCCTTCGGGCCACGGCGTCGTAGTTCTGACTGATCAGCGTCTCAAGGCGCTCGTCCCTGCCTAGCGCGGATTGCGCCGCCTCGAGGGCGTGCGCGAACAGGGGTGCGGCTTCTCGCGGATCGTCGACCACCGCCACGTAGCAGGCGCGCTCCTGGAGAGCACGCGCATGCGCGAGCGGCTGTTCGAGGCGCTCGGTCGCCTCGACCGCATGGCTGGTCGCGGTGTCCCACGCGCCCGCTAGGCCGCTCTGTCCGAAGAACGGCGTCACGGCGAAGGCGGTCTCCTGCACCGCGTCCCAGACACCGACCGCGCTCCCCGTGCGCAGGCTGCCGAGGACGGCCTCGGCCGCATCGGCCGTCCGCTCACGCTCGACGGCAGTACGCGCGCTCCGCCGCGTGAGCCACATCCACATGGCTCGGAATCTAGCCGCAGGTCCCCGGGGGTTGCCGCGCACGGCTCGCACGCTCGGCGTCGCGAAGTGACGCAGAACGTCGCGGAGAAGCTCTCGATCGACCTGCTCTAGGTCCGGCTGCTCCCGCAAGCTGACACGTGGACTGTGTCGCTCGACCCACCCCGCACGCTCCAAGCGATCGATGATCGACGCGACTTTGATTTCTTCGCGCTCGCAGAGGGCCTCGAGCTCGTCGATCGGCACCGCGGCTCCTCCGAAGCAGTTCAGGATGCGGAGCATGTGGCGGTCAGCGTCGGTCAGGTCATCCTTACTCTGGGCTTCGGCGCTTAATGCCTCCGCCGTTAGACGAGCGCCGCTAGCGGCGACCGCGGAGACTGTGCGCAGGAAGTTGTAAGGATGGCCGCCGACGGCCTGCGAAAACCGTCGCAGGGCGTCGTGCTCGTCATCGTCGAACCTTTTCCGCAGCCGGCTCGACGCCAGCTCGATTGCGGCGTCGGCGTCGAGCCCGGTTAACAGGATGAGCTCGGAGCCCGCCGCAAGCTGCGGGGTAAGCGAGGAGTGGACGACGACCGTGCTCGCCCCTATGGCGTTCGCGACCTGCTCGACGACATCGCGGTTGAGCGCAGTGTTGTCGAGGACGACAAGTGTGCGCCGCTTCTGGAGTTCCTCGAGGATTCTGTTGCGAGCGGGGATCCCGCCTTCCTTCCACTTGAAGAAGCAAGACAGCACGCCGAGAAGGATGTCGACGACGCTATCGGCGCGATCCGTGTAATAGACCGCATCGACACCATCACGCGCCGCATGCGCGGCGAATCGCGCGAGGTTCGTCTTGCCAATTCCCCAAGGACCCGAGAGCTCCACGGTAGATCGGGCCGCACTGATGCGGCCGATGAGCTCGTCGCGCCCGATGCAGGCGTCGTAAGTCGACGGCAGCGAGCTGACAGGTACCTTCCGGCGTTTGAGCGTTACCCCTGCCCCCGTCGGGAGGTTCACGTGGACGGTGCCGCCGGGCTCTGCCCACGCCACCCACGCTCCATCGCCGACCGCAGACTGGCGAACGTTCGAGCCCTCGATCGTTGTCGTACCGATTTTCGAGCGCCTGCCGAAAGGCCAGGGCATGAGCCGAATCTAGCTGCGTTGGGTCGGCCGCGTCGAACGTTGCCGAGCGCCTCTTCCGCCGCCCCGAGTGAGTGCTGGGCGATAGCCGCGCCGGGGGCGGCGCCACGTCACCAGCGGAGGATGCGCCCGATTCGGTGTGCTTGCGGGCCCTCTCAGAGCCCGCGGTGCGATTTGTGCTTGTACCGGGCGCTGTCAGAGATTGTGCTTCCACGGCCGGCCAGCGCCGCAGGGGGCCCGCGAGCGCACACCACAGCCGGTGGCGACGCCATATCAATTCGGTGACGAGGCGCTACGGGCGCTTGTGGCGTTCGAGAACCTTCTTGTAGACGTTCACTGCTGCCGTGCCGCCAGCGGCCACGACCGCCCCGACTGGCGGCGACGCCACCAGACCGACGACGGCGCCAGCAACGGTAGGCGCGCTTGCCGCGAACCAGTCGAGTACCTCACCGAGCTTGCGTGTGTCGGGCGGATCCGCTGCGATCGCGCCCTTGAGTTCGTCGACGCGCCGCATCGCCTCCGGCTCGTTGGCACCGAGCCGGGCGCGGATCACATCGCCCTGCAGGTCGTGAAACAGGGCCCGGATCTCGCTGAGATCGTTTTCCGAGACCTTGGCCTGAACGTTGTCGCTAAACGTCACCGAGGCGCCGGGACCGACCGCCGACTGCGCCAGCTCCGAGTTCTTGACGGTGATCTTGCTCCGATTCCCTTTACGAAACAGGGCCATCCCGCTCCTTTCGTCAGGCAATGCTCACGGGGGCTGCGTTCGAGCCCTTCATCGTGCCTCGGCGCTTCCGCTCTGGCGTCGAGATACCCGATCGCGGGTAGCGCTTGGCCACACCCTGCTTCCGGCGACCTCGAAGTCGAGCGTGGCCTCCGGGTACCTGGCGCGCGACCGCATCACAGTCGCCGTCTTCGCAGCCTTGGTGCAGGGTCGTCACCGCCCTGCCGCCCGGCCGACTCTCGCAAACCTTGACGTCGTGGTCGCCGTCCACAACCACCCGGCGGCCCTGCGACTCGCAGTACGACTGGGCCTCGGGCTGAATGTCGAAGCCGTCGCAACCCGGCCACCTCTCGGCGGCGCTTGCCGACCAAGCGCCACCAGCCAGCGGCACGCCGAGTCCAACCAGCGCGATCGGGAGTGACAGGCCACGCACGCCGCGATCCTAGAACACTGACTACTCAGAGCGGTTGCCGAAAAGGCGGGCCAAGAGCACTCGAAGAGCTCGGCCACGGCTGCCGCCGTGGAAAGTAGCTCTATGAGCCAACGTCGGCTAGAGAGTCGCGTTGGACGACCAGCAGCAGCACAGATCGAGCGCGCTGCTTTTCGACGCGAGCAGGAGCGGCGCCGAGCCCGATCGCACTCCGGCTGGCTACTGGATCTCGTCCGCAGCAGGCGTGCCGGGTGCCCCCACGAGGCACGCCCGCTCAGTGAGCACAAGCGGAAGCGCGCCGCTCGCGCCGGACACGTCCGAGAATGGCGTTCCCGGACGCGAAGTGGGCCGCCCGCCCCGGGCGGGCGGACGGCGCGCACGATGGGCTTAGAGCTTGATCTCGTTGCCGCCGAGCAGGACCGCGAACTCGATGCCGCTTTCCATGAAGCCGCGCCGGTCGAGGTCGATGTCGATGACGCCGGGGCGGGGGACGACGAGGTCGCCTAGCGGGTCGATGAAGCCGGTGGTGGCGCCGCGCAGCCGGGCGCCGGTGAGCAGCCACCGCCATTGGCCGTGGAGGGCGGCGGCGGCGCGGTCGGGCGGGTAGTCGGCCGGGGTGCCGTCGAGGTGCAGAGGCGCGGTCGCGATGCCGGGGGCGATGAGCGTCCGGGGCGCGCGGCCGGGCCGGGCGAGCGCGCCGAACAGCCCGGCCTGTGAGAGGTGGGCGGCGAGCGCGCCGCCGCCGGCGGCGGTGCCGGTGACGATCCCGTCGGGGCGGATCGTGACGGTGAGGATCGCCACGGCGGCGGTGCGGCGGGCGGTCAGCTGAAGCGGCGCGGTGCCCGGCAGGGCGAGCGTGGCGCGCGCGGTGCGCGCGCCGAGGCGCAGGCGCAGGCGGGCGCCGTCGTCGTTGCGCAGCAGCCGGTGGCCGCGGCGGGCGCGGGCGGTGAAGTAGGCGCGGCGGCTGATGCCGTCGCAGGCGTAGGCCTCGACCCGGCCGTCGCGGACGACGAGTGCGAGCGCCAGGCCGCCGGGACCCTCGGCCAGATAGGACGCGTCGGCGAGCCGCGCGGGAGTCGATGCCGGTGCGGGGGCGGCCAGGGCGAGCAGGCAGAGCGCGGCAAGTAACGCCGCCGCGAGCGGGCGGCGCGCGCGGCGGGTGGGGGTGTGGGTCATGATGCGGGGATCTCCTTCGCTGGATTGGGATGGGCGATGTCTAGGCCGGTAGCGGCGGGCGGCGCTTGACGCCCTGTCAAATCAGCAGCCGCTGACGTCGAAGCAGCGGACCTCTTCCAGCGTCTGGCCGTTTGCCAATGTGACGACGACGACACGGCACCTCCTGCGCGGGGGGCGCGGGCACACGATCGCGCCGCGGAGGCTGCCGTCGGGCTGCACGATCCAGGTGTCCCGCGCTCGCCCGGCGCGGCCGTCGTAGAGCCCGGCTGGCCCGCCGGGCGGCGCGACCGTGAACGAGTGCGGCCCGCTGAACGCGGTCAGCTCGCCGCTGATCCGCCCGTCGGCGGCGACCGGGTCGAGCCGGACCGTGATGCCGTTGCGGGTCATGCGCAGCGGCGTGCGACCGTCCCAGCGCGCCGAGAACCACTGCGCGATCGTGGCCCGTCGCTTCAGCGTTCCGTCGCAGACGTACACGCGCACGCGGTGGCCGGCGAAGCTCACCGCGATGTGGGCTCGGGTGCCCTCGATGCGCCCCACCTGGGTGTTCGGGACGGCCTTTAGGCGCAGCGGCGCTGCGCGGTCCGCGGCCGGCGTGGCGGGAGGGCCTGCCACGTGCAGGGCGACGGCGAGCAGGGCGGCGGGCAGCGCGAGCGCGCCGGCGCGGACGGTCACGCGGGCAGGGAACGTGTAGCTGGCATGGTCGGTGGAGCTCCTTGTCACGGCGGGCTCGTGCGACGTGCTCGCCGTCAGTCGGGGGACCGCCGGGGGGCGGCGGCGATTCCGGTGCCGCGACCGTCGCGGCGAGCCACGCGCCCGGCGGCGGTGTGGCCCTTGTGCGCGATCGGGACGTGCCGGCCGGCGGCGGCGAGGCCGACGCGGGGCATGTCGCCGTAGATCGCCTCGTAGTGACCGGCGCGCACGAGGTAGGCCTCGTGCCAGATGCCGACGTCGCCCGTGCCCTTGACGTGCTCGTTGAAGCGCTTCCAGGCGGGCAGGTGGCGCGCTTCGGGGTCGCGCGCGAAACGCTCGAGGTGCTCGAACGAGCGCCAGTACTGCACCACCGTGGGCCCGGTGGTGAGCAGGCCCTGGGTGGCGCCGAGGAAGCCCGAGTTGGGGTCGGCCTCGAGCTCGCGGATCATCCGCTGCATGGCCGTGACGACCCCCGGCCAGCGGTGCAGCTTCCAGGGCCGGTTGGGGCGCATGCCGATCAGGAAGACGACGAAGTCGCCGTCGATGTCGGCGCTGTGGCGGCCCGGCAGGACCCGGCTCATCGCTGGGTCCTGCGGGCGTGGGCGCCGATCAGCGGTGGCGACCAGACGACGGCGCCGCGGGCGACGGCGTCCTCGCGGATCCGCGCGGCGAGCCTCGCGAGACTGAGCTCCTCCGCTGACGCGACGCCGAGCTTCCGCATGAGGGGAGCGAGGCTGCGGGCGACGTCGGCGAGCCAGGCGTAGCCGGCGAAGTCGGCTCCGCCGCCGACGAGCGCCTCCTCGTGCATGACGGGCGCCGGGAGGCTGGCGGCGAGGAAGGCGGCGAAGAGCTGGCGGCCCATGCGCAGTTGCGTGCCCGCCCGGGCGAACGTCTCGATCACCCGCCTCCCGGTCTGGTCCCAGAGCGTCCCCTCCGGGAGCGACCACGCGTGGACGCCGGGGTCGAGGTCGAGCTCCTGGAAGGCGAGCACGCCGCCGGGGCGGACGCGCCGTGCGATCGCTCGCAGCGCCACGGCCGGATCGTCGACGTAGGCGAGGACGAGCCGGCCGATCGCCGCGTCGAATGCGCCGTCGAGCGCGGCCGAATGGACGTCTCCCTCGATGAAGGTGACGTTGCGAAGTCCGAGCAGCTCGGCGCGCTGGCGGGCGGCGTCGAGCGCATGGCCGTGGATGTCGATCCCGACGACGGAGCCGTGCCGCCCGACGAGCTCGGCGGCGAGGAAGGCGACGTCGCCGACACCGCTGCCGACGTCGAGGACGCGCATGCCGGCCTCGAGGCCCGCGTCGCGCAGGAGCCGCTCGGTCATCGCCTCCAGCAGCGCCGCCTGCCGGGTCAGCCGCTCGTGCTCGGTCTTCGAGCCTGCGAGCGGATACGTCGGTGCGGTCTGAGTCATGCGAGCGAGGATCGCCGGGGGGTGGCGGCGAGCGCATCGTGGGCACGTCACTGATCTTTGGGATGGCCGCCACCGATGTTTCGCGGCTCGCGGATCCGGGCGGGTCCGCACGTGCGAGAATCGGCGGTGACGGTGGTTCGCGTCGCCCAGGCCGCCCGGGGAGCCGCCGACGTCGCTCCCTTACTCGAACGCGAGCGGGAGCTCGCGGCGATCGAGCGGTTGCTCGAGCACGCGGCGGCTGCGCGCGGCCAGCTCGCAGCGATCGAAGGGCCTGCCGGCATCGGCAAGACGACGCTGCTCGCGGCCGCGGCAACGCTCGCCCGCGAGCGGGGAGCGACCGTGCTGGGGGCGCGCGGCTCACCGCTCGAGCGCGCGTTCGCGTTCGGCGTCGTGCGCGGCCTGTTCGAGCGACTCGCGCTCGAGCCGGACGGCGGGTCGACCTCGCTGATGTCGGGGGCCGCCGGGCTTGCGAGACCGGCGCTCGCCGCCACCGCAGCGGGTGCCGGGGTATCGCGCGAGGACATCTCGCACTCGACGCTGCACGGGCTCTATTGGCTGACCGCGAATGTCGCTGCGCGCGCGCCGCTGCTGCTCGCGATCGACGACTGCCACTGGGCCGACGGCCCCTCGTTGCGCTATCTCGCTCACCTCGGCGCACGCCTCGAGGGCGTCCGCGCACTCGTGCTCGTCGCGCTGCGCAGCGGCGATGCTCCGGCGCAGCCCGAGCTCGTCGGGGAGCTGGTGGCGCTGTCCACGCGCGATGCGATCCGCCCGGCCGCGCTCGGGCCCGAAGCGGCCGCGGAGCTGGCGCGGGCGGCGCTCGGTGGGGCGGCGAGCGATCGCTTCTGCCTCGCGTGTCACGCGGCGACGGGCGGGAACCCGCTGCTGCTCCGCGCGCTCGTCGCCTCGATCGCCGCCGACGGCCCTGAGCCGACCGACGAGGCGGCCGCCGGCGTCGCCTCCTTCGGAGCGCAAGGCGTCGCCCGCGTCCTCGCCCGACAGCTCGCCCACCTGCCCGCCGGATCGAAGCCGCTACTGCGGGCGCTCTGCGTCCTGGGGGCGAACCCGCCGCTTCGCCACGTGGCCTCGCTCGCGGGGCTCGAGCTCGTGCAGGCGGCGGAGATCGCCGACGCGTTGCGGGCCGCGTCGATCCTGTCGGCGCGAGGCGAGCTCGACTTCGCCCACCCGGCCCTGCGCGCCGCCATCACCGAGAGCATCGGCCCGCAGGAACGCGCGATCGCCCACGCGCGGGCGGCGGAGCTGCTCGCAGCGGAGCGAGCGGCCCCCGAGCACCTCGCCGTGCACCTCCTGCACGCTCATCCATGCGCGGACGGCGCGGTGGCCGCAACGCTTCGCTCCGCGGCCGCCGTCGCCGCCGACCGCGGTGCCCCCGAGACCGCAGCCCTCTACCTGAACCGCGCGCTCCAGGAGCCCCCACCGCCGGCGCTGCGCGGTCCCGTCCAGCTCGAGCTCGGCCTCGCCCGGCTCGCCGCCCGCATCGACGCGGAGGCCACGCCGCTGCTCGCGCAGGCGGTCGCCGCCATCGACCCACCCGAGCGCGCGCGGGCCACGCTGCTGGCCGGGCGTTCGCTCGGGCTCGTCGGTCGCTTCGAGGAGGCGGCAGCCATCCTCGAGGCCGGGCTCCCCGGCGGGCCTCTCGAGAACGACGCGGAGGCCCTCGTCGAGGCCGAGCTGCTCGGCAACGCCTTGCTTGTGGCGGCGCGCGTCCCCGCCGCGCGGGAGCGCGCCGCACGCCTCCGGGCAGACGACGCTCCGGCCGGTGTCGCCGGCGACCTGATGCTCGCCCACTGTGCGGTGCGCGAGCTGCGGGAGCCTCGCCCTGCCGGCGCCGGCTGGGAGCTACTCGACCGCGCGCTGGCAGCGGGCGCCCTCCTGCGCGAGGAGTCGATCGTCGTCGCCTGGGCGATGATGGCGCTCGTCTGGACCGACCGCTTCGACGAGGCAGAGCAGATCTGCACCGAGCTCGTCCGGGCGGGCGAGCAGCGCGGCTCGGCCTATCTGGTCGCGCACCTCTCCTTCCCGCGCGCGTTCGTCGCCAACCGGCGCGGCGACCTGCGCCAAGCGGAGGCCGACGCCCGCTTCGGGCTCGAGGAAAAGCTCGCGCGGGGTCTGAGCGACGGGAGGGCCTTTCACCTCGCGCCCCTCCTGAACGCGCTCATCGACCAGGGCGACCTCGAAGGCGCCGAGCTCGCGCTCGCGGGCGCACAGGTGCCGGCGCGACCAGCCGGGCAGCTCGCCTGGGCGCTCGTGCTCGAGGCTCGCGGCCGCCTGCGCCTCGCCCAGGACCGCCCACAGGAAGCGCTCGCCGATCTGCTCGAGGCGGGCAGGCGCTGTGAAGCCCTGGCCTGGAGCCACCCCGGCCTCACGGCTTGGCGCAGCGACGCCGCCCGCGCACTCGCCCGGCTCGGCGAGCAGGACGAGTCCGCGCGGCTCGCCGCCGAGCAGCTCGAGATCGCACGGGCCACCCAGCTGCCCCGGCCGATCGGCGCCGCGACGCTCGCCGCCGCGATGGTCGCGACGCCGCGACCGAGCCTTCGCCTCCTAGCACAGGCGGTCGACCTGCTCGAACGCACGCAGGCCAAGCTCGAACTGGCCCGGGCGCTCATCGAGCTCGGCGCCGCACTCCGCCGGGAAGGCAAACGCGTCGCCGCCAGAGAACACCTGCGCCGCGGCCTCGAGCTCGCCCACCGAGCCGGCGCGCGCCCGCTCGCCGAGCACGCGCGCGCAGAGCTCATCGCCGCCGGCGCCCGGCCCCGACGGCCCGTCTTCACCGGGGTAGACGCCCTCACCGCAAGCGAGCTCCGCGTCGCCCGGCTCGCCGCCGACGGACTGACCAACCGCGAGATCGCCGAGCGCCTCTTCGTCACCGAACGCACCGTCGAGACGCACCTGCGGCACGCGTTCCAAAAGCTCGACATCTCGCGTCGCCTGGAGCTGCCTGGAGCTTTGAGTTCCAGCGAACCGGCAGCGAGCGCGCGCTGACCCTGCTGCGTGACCCCGGGTGCGTCGGGCCGTTGCGACACGTCCGAGAATCGCCTTTCCCGGACATGCGCCCGTGGTGAGCCAGCCTCAGGTCGAGGTCCGTGCCGCACCCCGCGGCGGATTCTCGGGACGTGTTCCGCGCTGTAAGCAAACCACGCCTGGCTGCGGCCAGGTACGCCACGCCGCTGTCGGGGTCACCGACGCAGTCAGTGATGCGGCGACGCCGGCGTGAGCAAGGCAGACGACGCCTGCATTTGTAACGTTGCGTTCGCGCATCCCGATCTACCGCCGCGCTCGCCCTGGACGAGCCCCAGGTGTCCGTCCCGCCAGCCGCCTCACGCCTGCATTTCTTCGGGATTGCGGTCGTCTGTGCGGGGCCGGCCTCCTCTGTCGGAGGTCCTCCAAAGGCGTGGGCCCGGTGGGTAACGAGCACGCGCGGCGGTCCACAGGGCCGCGGCGGGGGGTCGTCAGGCCGGCTGCGCGGCAAAAACCGGCCCGAGCGTGCGGCCCGCGAGCGCGACCGTTTCCAGGTCGTGCACGTCCGGGATGGTCAGCGTCAAACCCTCGATGCCGGCGTGGATGAAGGCGGCCGCCTGCTCGGCGACCCCGTCCGGGTCGCCGGCCATCACCGTTGCGCTCAGGCGCTCCTCGGGTATGCCGGCGCGTCTGAGGAAATCGACCTTGGCCATCGCCGCCTCGTGCGTCGGCGCGATCGCCAGGACGCCGAGTCGGGTCTTGGTGATCTCGGCGGGGTCGCGGCCGACGTCCTCGCAATGGCCCGCCAGCACCTCCATCAGGTGCTTGGCCCGCGCCGCGTCACCGAAGACGTTGCAGCCGTCGGCGTACTGGGCGACCAGGCGCAGCGTTTTCCGCTCGCCGCTGCCGCCGATGACGATCGGAATGTCGCCACGCGGCGGCTTGGGGTTATTCAGGGCCCCGTCGACGCGGAAGTGGCGGCCATCGAATGTGGCGCGCTCCTGCGTGAACATGGCGCGCGCGATCTGAAGGGCGTCCTCGAGCATCTCGAAGCGCCGACCCAGGGGCGGGAAGTCGAAGCCGTAGGCGCGGTGCTCGTCCTCAAACCACGCTGCGCCGAGCCCGTGCCACGCCCGGCCGCCCGAGACGATGTCCAGCGTGGCGGTGACCTTGGCGTGCAGGGCCGGGTTTCGGTACGGCACGCCGCCGACGAGCAGGCCCAAACTCACCTTCGATGTCCGGGCCGCCAGTGCAGCCAGCATCGTGTTGCCCTCGAACATCCAGTTGGTCTGCGGTCCGACCCCGGGGATCTGGTGCAGGTGGTCCATAACCGAGATCGCGCTGAAGCCGGACTCCTCGGCGGTGGCCGCGATCTCGACGAGGCGCTCGAAGACGGCCTCCACAGCGGTGTCCGGGTAGTTGAAGTTCGGCAAGTGCAAGTCGAGCGTGATCGGCGCGCGCATGCGCTTCACGCTACTCCTCGGCCCGCGGTTTCCGTCACACCCCCGCCAGGTCCGGGTGAGACGGCCGGCGCCCGCTCCAGCGATCCCTGACCGCCCACAATCCGCCGACCGCGAACGGCCGCCCAAAGGCCCGCTCGTCGCGGTCGCCGGTCGTTGCCGGGCGCGCCGCAGCTGAACACCCTGCCCCAAACATGCCCGCGAACTGCCGCGCACCCACGTCGGCCAACACTCCTGTTCCTTTCCAAGCGACTCGACAGTCGGGTCGTCATGCAGCGAAGGGCACCGCGGTCGCGCTCCCTTCCCGTGCTTGCGAGCGCCTCGCAAGGTGAGCGTCAGACGACCGGAATGGACGAGATCCAGTAGCCAGCCGGAGTGCGATCGGGCTCGGCGCCGCTCCTGCTCGCGTCGAGGAGCAGCACTGCGAGGCTGCGGAGCTGCTCCTCGTCCGGAGCGACCTCGGCCGCCTCAGAGACGACGACTGCTCACAGCGCGTGGCGGTTCTGCCCGGACCGCCGGAGACTGCCGCACTCGTCCTCGAGCGGCTCGGGGTTGTGCGGGTCGCTAGGCGGTGTCGGGGGCGGATTCGGGTGGCCGGGCGGGCAGTAGGCCGGCCTGCATGGCCAGGCCTAGATCGTCGCGTACGGCCCAGTGCTCGAGAGCGCGGCCGTCGTCGGCGAACCGAATCAAGTGGACGTGCTTGACAGCGAAGGGCTTGTGCGTCGCGGGCATGCCCGGTGGGAGCCCGCCTTCGTGGGTGCCCTTCATCGTCACGTAGGCGGCCGCCATGTCGTCCTCGACGATGATCCGCTCCACCTCGTAGGACGCGTCACCGAAGCAGGAGCGAAGCCACTCGGCGGTGGCCCTTGCCCCCGCCGGCCCTCGGCTGCGCTCGGGGTCGGCCTCGTGATTGACGTAATCGGGGTGATACAGCCGCTCGGCGAGGTCGTGTTGCCTGTCAGTCATGAACGGCCCGAACGCGTCTCTGACGTTCTGTCGGATGGTTTCCTTGTCGACCACGGTCCCACCCTATGGCTGGGAGGCCACGATCGCCATGCAACCGACGCGGCATCGCTGCTCCTCCGCCTGGATGCGGTCGTCTCAGTCGACGACTCAAAGACGCTCGGTGCGGACGAGACTGAGTTGTCAGCCGGCGCCCGATCGGGCCACGTGCCGCTCCTGCTCGCGTCGAGAAGCAGCTCTGGCAGGCTGCGCAGCTGCTCGTCGTCCAACTCAGCAGCGACGGCCTCCGGAAGCAAACTCCTCCAATCAGGCGAAAGGAGCGGTGCCGCCGATCGAGTAGCGTCGCCTCATGAGCCACCCGACCGACGTTACGCAGCGCGTCATCGACGCGATCAACGCGCACGATTTGAGCGCGCTTCGGGGCCTGTACGCCGCTGACGCGCGAACGCGTCGTCCGGGGTGGCCCCAGGACGCTGATGCTGACTACCTGCTGGCGTCGTACGAGATGGACTTCGCTTGCGTTCCGGACATCCGGTTCGAGCCGCTGCTGTCGACCGCCGAGGGCACGAGGATCGTCACGGAAGTCCGCATCACTGGTACCAACACCGGCCCCACGGTCCTGGGAGACTTCGGCAAGGCGCTCCTGGGTCGAGAAGTCGAGGCCGTTCCGCCGACAGGGCGACCGATCGACCTGCCGGGGGCCGTGGTGCACGAGGTCTCCGAGGGCAAGGTCATCGCCGAGAGACAGTACTGGGGCCTCTTGGAGTTCCTGGTCCAGATCGGAGTGATCGGCAGCTGACCCGCCGACCCTGCCGCTGCTTCTTTGAGGCAGAAGCGGCTCTCCGCACGAACGGAGATCGCTGCCGCATTGGACGACCGATGAAAGTCAAGGGTCCTGGGGCGACTTTTCGGGGGTGGGATCGGTCGCGGACGGCTCCCGCAGGGCCGCAGATCGGCTCCTGTGGGCTCGTTTTCGTCGCCGCCGGGAGCGATCGGCTGTTTTTTTGCCGCTATTTGCGCAGGCGGGGTCGTCGTCGACTGCGGTTGACGCCGGTAGGCGGCGTTAGGCTGCGTCTGGGCGCGAGCCGATGACGTGTC
>Ga0081538_10000877_pt1 | contig 32482 bp, 31 predicted proteins | sample TabmetS5T2R1_FD_71022 | JGI IMG/M metagenome (GOLD analysis project Ga0081538, IMG submission 71022) | Tabebuia heterophylla rhizosphere microbial communities from the University of Puerto Rico - S5T2R1 | ecosystem: Host-associated > Plants > Roots > Rhizosphere ...
TCGGTAGAGATAATGAACGTCCCTGAAATAAACACAGAGCAGTTTTCGGTCTCGTTCTGGATCAAGACTACAAGGGTAGAGCCGTACAGCCACATCATTTCCCATAGCAACAGGGCGCAGGAAGCAGGATGGCTTTTTGATATGTTCAACGGGACCGACGCCGCGGCGGGCAGGCCAAGTGCTGCCCTGCGCTTTGGCGCCTTCAATTCCAACGGCTCCCTCTATGCGCCGCCCGACGTCATCCTTCCCGCAAATGCTTTTACCCACATCGCCGGCACCTTCGACGGCTCGACGCTCAAGGTCTACAAGGACGGCGCCCTAATTGGCGAAGCGCAATTTGAAGGCAATTACACCGCGAACCCCGGCGTCCCGCTCAGAATAGGCTCTGCGGCATATTGCGCCTCATGCAACAGGCTCTCTGGCATAGTAGATGACGTGCGGCTGTACAACAGGACTCTGAGCGATAACGAGCTCAGGGAGGTCTACAACATGGCCCCTATCCCGGAAGGAATGGTTGGCCACTGGAAGCTCGACGGCAATGCCGACGACGCGCTTGGGCGGAACGGCGGCACCACTAAGACCCTGCTTGGAGGCATGGCATTTGCACCTGACGGGAGACTTTTTTTCACAGAAAAGAACACTGGCGAAATAAGGGTAATGACGCCTGACCGCAAGATTCTGGATAGGCCATTTGCGGAAGTGCAGGACGCGTACGTCAGCTGGGAGCAGGGGCTTCTTGGAATCACGCTTGACCCCGACTTTGAGAAAAACGGCTTTGTCTATGTTTACTACAGCGCCCTTGTCGAGACAGGGAACGGCAATGGAGGCAAGGTGGTCAACAAGCTTGTCAGGTTCACTGACAGGGGCAGCACCGGCACTGACGTGAAGGTGCTGCTAGACAATTTACCGGCTTCGCGCGGCTACCATTCCGGCGGCGCACTTGCGTTTGGCCCCGATGGCAAGCTGTACGTGACAGTTGGCGACGCGACAGAGCACATCTTTGCGCAGGATCCGGCGATAACGTTGGGCAAGATACTCCGTATTAACAAGGACGGCACAGTGCCAGAGGACAACCCGTACCCGGGCTCGCCGGTCTACACCATCGGCCACAGGAACATGTACGGGATCGACTTTGATGCCAACGGCACGGGAGTCATTACCGAGAACGGCGACTTTCACTACGACGAGCTAAACATAATAGAAAAGGGAGGCAACTACGGGTTTCCGACAATGCAGCCGCCGAACCTTCCTCCCGAGCGCGTGGATAACAATTCTATCAAGCCGGTGAGGACATACTGGGACGCAATAGCGCCCACGCAAATGATCTACTACGACGGCGACAAGATACCGGAGCTAAAGGGCATGTTCCTCTTTGGCAGCTTTACAGGCGATATTTACGCAGTCAGGCTGGGAGAGGACAAAAAGAGCGCAGTGCTTGAATACAAGATAGAGCTGGCCCACTTTCCGTTTGTCCCCACGATAGGTATCGCCCAGTCACCAAACGGCGAGATCTATTATGGAGGCTACGAGATCTACGCGCTTGAGTCGATAAGCGGAAGAGAGGAGCAGATCCTGCATGTTGCCCGTGTGGATGCGCCGGCCGCAGTCAATGTCGCTGACCTTCAGGTGGATCAGGACAACAACAGGATAATTGTAGACGCAAGTGCAAACGGCACCATTGCCCCGGACGCCTCGCTAGCCATCAGGATCCCAAGGTCACTTCTGGACGACATAACCACGGTAGCTCTGAACGGCCAGGAGGACATGACGCTTAAGTTTAATGTGGACAACTCTGACCCGAACTATACGACTGTCAACGTCAGGCTCAGTTCCGCCCTGTCGCAAGGCGGCAACGCCAAGCTGGCAATCACAGACACGACTGTCGTGCCAGAGTTTCCAGCTGCAGCAGTCGTGGCAGCTGGTGCCTTGGCTGCAATTACGGCAGCAACGACTATTATTATAGCGAAAAGGAAGAGTGGCTTGGGCACGCGCCCATAATAATAATGACCCGGCGCGTCCTGCTGTTTTTTTAACTTGTTGCAGGGACTATCCGGTAGAGACTTCCGTCCAACGATAGTATGTACAGGTATCCGTCCGGTCCGGTCTCGATGTCTGTGATTTCGCCAAAGCCGGTGCCTAACGTCACCGCAGAGAGTTCTGCGTTATTATCAGCTACCAAGTCTGCCAGACCGCTAGAGCCGTCAAAATTGAGCCCGGTCCTGTTGTCGTTGACCGTGAAGAAGTACAGGGTGCCGTTGTTAACGTTGCCGACAAAGATGTTGTTTGTGTACCGATCGCCAAGTCTCGTGGAATTCAGAAACTCGATATCTGTGATCCCTTCTGAAACGAGCCAGCTGAACACAGGATCGGCATATTGCGACCCGTTAAACCGCACCAAGTCGTCAATGGTCTTGTCGTTTCGCTCAATCGGACCCATGACACTCCTCCAGCCGCTGTTAAAGCCGGGCTTGACCACGTTTATCTCGTCATATTCCGTCGAGCCATTCTCGGTGTCCCATAGCGCGCCGGTCACCGGGTCAAAGGCTATGCCAAAGCTGTTGCGTATGCCGTACGCGTAATACTTTCTCAGCGAATCGCTGACCTGCGCGTCACTATCTGAAAGGACGCTATTATTGCCATCATCCGGCGCGTTTCCTTCATGGTCCACCCGCAGGATCACCGAGGTGTCGTCAGGCGCATTGCCATCTGGGAAATTCTGGAGTTTCCCTTCATGGTTGAGATCGCCGATTACTGCGTAAAGCATCTCGTCAGGGCCCATTATCAGCTTGCCTCCGTTGTGGTTTGGACCTGGAATTGCGGGCAGATCGAGCACAGGAGTCCCGCCAGACAAGTTGCCACTGCTGGTCCAGTCGTATCTACTGACCTTGTTTCTAACCTCGCCTGCCTGCGCCGATTCGGTGTAAAAGAGAAAGACCGCTCTTGTCCCGCTGCTGTCAGCCTCATTTGAAACGGCTATGCCGAGCAGCCCGCGCTCCCTCTCGCTTTCGACAGGCAGCTCAAGCACACCGCCTTGCAGAAGTGTCCCGTTTGAAACGTGGCGCACGATGCCGTTATCCTTTTGCAGGATCAGAAGGTCGTCATTGTCGAGAAACGCCATGCTGGTGGGGGACGCCATCCCTTCGACCACCTTCTCGACTCGCAGGTTGGCATCGTTGACTCGGGGGAGACTGGAATCTTCTATGACGCGGAAATTGCCCTCAGAGGCAGTTGAAGTTGAATTCGAATTATCATTGTTACCACTGCTGCTGTTACTGTTCTCTTGGATCAGCGATAGCACGGAGCCGTTCGCAGATGATGCATCTGGATAGCTTATCAATCCCAAATAGCCAAGCAGGATTGAGCTGCCTGCAATTGCCGCAACCGCGATTATAGAGAAAAAAACTATTGTTGCTCGCTTCCTGTCCATTTCTAAATAGCATAAAAGTTTCTCATTATTATGCATTCTAGAAGCTGCACGGGTACGTCGCTTCGCGAACCTGCACTATTCAACGCGGTCTTGAATGTCCTTACAGAATTACTTATTCGTAACTATAAGATTAGTACTGGCTGAATATGAAATTAGGGTGGTCGAGGCCACCATATTGTAAGCAGCCAAAAAGGTAGTAGATATTCAGAAATAAGTCTCACCATCTTTAAGCTCATGCTTATCTGACATACGAATCGATGGTCAGAACGATGAATCATCTATCAAGATCGAGAGGTAGACCTTGAGTTTGAGTTCAAACCCTAATGACGAAAACAACAACAGCAGTAGACCTACTAAAGGATACTGGCACATGACAGACGAAGAGTATTACAGGTACTACAGGCGTGCATCAGCTGCATGGTATTTGCTCCCAATATTTTTGGGGATTATTGGAGGTGTCATAATGTGGCTTGCATTAAAAAGCGAAGACCCAAGGAAGGCGAAGAAGGGCTTGATAGTCGCGGTATTAGTGTATGTAATTGCTCTAGCTGTCTTCTTGGCAATCGCAGGATTCATAGCGTCGCTGGCTCCGACAATAGTCCCACCGACAACAATCCCTCCAACAATAATGCCACCGTCTTAATTTTTTATCTCTCTCACCTCTTTCTTTTCTTTCCTTTATTATCTTGGCTGTTTGCTATACTACTTCTAACTGACAGAATGAATGGCTGATGCATAAGACAGCAATGATTTTGACGAACGAGAGAAGATGCTAGAGCAGTTGTGGTTCGCTGAAAGAGTTGAACCTGAAGAACGCCGTTCGGGATCTAGAAGCTGGAATTGTTGATCCAGATCTCTTGAAAATACGAGTCAAACTCTCTAGAGATCCAGCAGAATATGCAGGGAACCATCCAAACAAAAGAATCTAAATGCAACTTGGCAAAAAAGCAGGTGAAATAATCTGGTACTACAAGACAGATTCTAGAGTCTCAATAGACCCAAAAGATATCAGCATTACCAGTACAAAGAAACGCTCATGGCTACTATGAAAGACGCCCTTGAAATTCTGAGCTATGGTGGATAGTGAAAGCATTGCATCAGAGGTATTTGGAATCAAGAAAATCCAGAGAATGAAAAAGAAAAAGAAGGCTGAAAAATGCTAGAGAAGAACTGGGACAAAAGCTGTACACGGCAGAGAGCCTCGGAGAAGAAGGGCTGACCTGATTCATCCAAAAGCCATAAAGCTCTGCAGTGCCATTCTAATTAATGACAGATTTTGGCAGAAACTGTGGGCAATTACAAATGGTCAGAACCGTCGTCAGGACCACCAAGACCGGCAGCGAGGTTGAGAAATGCTCAGTCAATAGCTGCTATCAGGCGAATGATTGTGTGGCAGGTTACTCAAATTCGGAGATAATTGAGCAGCTGAAGATCTCTGAGCGGAAGCTCTACCGTCGTCTTGCAGAGGCTGTAGATTCAGATTGGCAGCGGCTAAAGGAACAGGACAGCTCTGACGAGCTGGCGCTGCAGATAGGCATACTTGAAGACCGGCTGAACGCTGCATACAGACGACTGGTGGCAATTGCTACCTCGCCCAAGACTTCTGCAAGGGTAAAGGTTGAAGCCGAGTGCCTTGCTGCTCACTGCGCAGTCGCGATACTGCAAGTTGTCTTTGCCGGACCCTTGATGATACGACGGCTGAGAAGGGAGCTTGATATCTCACACTTTGGCGAGCCGTTCGATGCTGATGAAGCGGATATCGATTCTGCAGATAGAATTAAACTTCCAGAGAAAGCGTGTAGTAAATAGAGCCTCAGAATTTTGGTAACGCATCATCAGTCAGATATCGCTAGCGATAGCATTCATAAGCGATTAATGTAAATAACTCCTGTGAGATTAATAGACGCTCAAGAAAAACAGCTTCTGAACTTTCCTTCGGGATCAGGCAGCAGCTGTAGCAGCCCCAACAGCATAAAAGCGGGGTTTCTCCGTAGAGCACGAAATTATGATGATGGGGCACCGGACTTTGCTGCATAGTTATTACCCATTCAGCGGGTTTAACTACTACCACCGTTAAGGCTCCTTAACACATATTATCATTTTATTTTATTATTATCTCAAAACTGGTCCAGCATTTTCTGTATGTCCGAGTCTGTCATGGTGTAATATTGATCTGGGCTGCCGTGCCTGTCTATAGTGTGATCCGCCACAAAACCGGTGTCTTTATAGATTGTGAATAAAGCAACATGCTTTGCAGGCGGCGAATCCTCGTCTTGGATAGCAGACATCCAATGATATTCCACGATGATAGCAGGCACTTGCGTTATGATTGCCTCTTTTGGCCGCTTTTGTGCCGCTTCTGACTCTCTCGCTCCCACATTGTCGTTTACCTCGTTATTCAGCCTTGCCGTATTTTCTTGCCGTCTACTACGTTAATCGTCGCAGGAGCTGCCTTTACATGCAGCTCGTCTTCCAAATTGTCAAATTTTAGTGATTATCCTGCTGATGCACAGATTGCTGTAAACAATAAGTACATAGTAGTCACAGTCTGCTCATGACTGTATCAGACAGATTTTACTGCAGTCATCTAGGCAATTCCCAAAAAAGAGTTAGGAAGTGCTATGAATTGTTTTGGTAGCAAGATCAGTTAATGAGAAAATTCTACAATTTCTCAGTCAAACTCTCCTCTGTAAGTGAACATCCAATAAATATCTGCTAATACTCTAAGTAAAAAATCAGGCGACCCTCACACACACATATATCTGTCTACCAAGCATCTTCAAAATTGAATCACGAAGAGAATGCTTACCTGATTCTTATGAAGCGGATGCCCTATGGAACCAGATATTCCTCGACTAAATCTATGCCGAAACAAGTAATATAATTGTGATTTTTTGACAAATTTAATCGTAAAACCGCTGCTTGGGTGTAACGTTGGCTAGAGGCCATCATCAGATCCCCTCCTCCTAGTAGTAGCCATATAACTCCTTTACTTTAAGCTTTAGTGCGGGGACCACTCTTTCTCGAATCTCAGGTCTTTCCACATCACTACCGAATCGTTCAGGAAGGTTTTAAGCTAAAAACCCCTGAGCCTTCGGGTACAGCTAACACCATATCCACACAAAAAATAATCATCATCATCACTTGTTGTAGTACGTACCTATGATACCTTGGTTCCAGTCTATTATCCACTGTCGCTCCGAGCATCAGGTTGGACATCACGTTTTCGGTCTGAGTGAATGAAAGTGGCTCTCCTCTTGCACTCTACAGACTTTGTGTGTTCTAAGACGAAGTCGTACCATGTCGGGGCCTTGTCCTTGAGGAGGACCAGCGCGGACATGACCTCATCTATACAGCTACGTAGGTTCTGTAATCTACGTAGTATGACCTTGCAGGGAAAGAACAATCATTACAACGTAAAGTTGCTGAGAGAATACGGCTGCTCTATCAGGCGTGTTGGAGTAGCTCAGTTCGATACTTCGGAGCAAGCGCCGCGGCCTTTGCTTTGAACTCCGCTTGTGCTGCTTCATCAAGCATAGGTGGAGGCGTTGTGCGGGTTGTGACCGGTACACCGACCTCCATGAAGAAATCCTCCTGACCAGGCGGTGAACAGATGCAAAGCAATCTCACGGGCTGAGAGGATGAGTTATGAAACTGATGCGGCGCGTTTGCTGGGATATTGATCGTCTCACCCGCCCGCACGACGCGTTTCGTGCCGCGGAAGGTAGCCTCAAGTTCGCCTTCAAGCATGATGAAAGTTTCTTCGAAGTCGTGACGGTGTGGAGGTGGTCCGCCACCCGGGGGTATATGCATGTCGATCAGGCAAAAGCGGCCTCCCGTGTCTTTACCGGTGAGAAGGATGGTGTACGTATCTCCAACTACTCCAATGTGAGGAAGTTTCTGATTGGTGTTTGGTTGTGCAACGGCAAGATTGCGTTCAAGATTGTCGGCTGGTAGGATTGCTGAGGCTGGCGGCTTCGACACGTTTGCTTTTTTGGACATTCTGCACTTCAATTAGACAAATAGCATCTCTAATTAATAAATTGTGGAAACATGTAATATCACAAATTTTTTATCAGTCCTTTTGGGTCTGTCTTTTTGACATATAGTATCTAAGAGGAGAAAAAGACCCGATGTCTCTTGATATTGACGTTGCAGGCATTATGAACGCCATGGCTTGGCCTTCCGTAGTTGCAACACTTCTGATCGTATATAGGCGACATATTGGCAAGTTCCTAAGAGACATCAGCCCCAGAATCAGAAGCCTATCTATAGGCCCTTTCTCCATAGACCTTGCTGAAGCAAAGGGATTTGAACCAAAGTGGAAAGGTCAAGGGCCAATGGATGTCAGACAAAGTGATATTCATCGCCCCGAAATTCCACTTCGCCCATTTTAAGAAGGACACTCATGAAATCATCGTTTGGAGCCTCTATGCCGAATAAATCGTCAGAGTGACTGGCGGCTGAGACATTCAGCCAGCATCGTGATTAGCCGGCCAAAAGTCTCCTGCTCGTCGGGTGCATGATCTGGATTGATCTCGGTGACCGTCAGCCCTCGCCAGTTCGATAGCGATACGAGGTCTACCAAAATGGCCGAGAGTTCATCTAGGGTGAGCCCGGCTTGCCGCCGCGTGTTTTCCGCAATTGGAAAGTCCGCGAAAGCGAGGACATCCACATCGACGTGGATCAAAACTCGCTCGAAGCGGCCGGCCCATTTGGCCGCTCTCGCCACCGAGGCGCCCCTGTTCGCCTTCACCTCCGAGAGATTGATCACCTCCAGCCCTCTATTTTTGATTGCCCCAGCCTCACAATCGCTGATATTGTCGGCGCCCAGAAAAAGGATGTCGGACGGCTGCAGCAATGGCCATCGTGGCCCTAAGCGGCTGAGCGTCGACTCAACGCCTTCGAGCTCAAGCAGATGGGCGACGCCCGTCCAGTCGAGCGCGCCGTCTGCTGCTTCAGGAGGATTCAGGTCGACGTCGAGATCGATATAGATCAGTCCGACTGACTGTTCTCCAACAACTGCCCCGGCGACCGTTCCGAGCTCGACCGTACAGTCGCCACCGAGCACCAGCACGTCGTGTCCGTCAGCGAGCACGGCAGACACCTTGCCCGCGACGCCTCGCGCGGCCCGGTTAACTGCGTCTAGGTTCATTGCTTTTGGCCGCGCCGGGTCGGGCCGCCAGCGATAGCCCTCGACATCCCCATCGTCGCGGACCGTCAGCCCCGCCAGCTCTAGCCTTCGCACAAGCCCATGCTTTCGGAACGCCGCCGGCGCTAGTTCCTGTCCGGGTGCATATGCACCTGCACTGGTCGGCGCTCCTACAATGCGAAGGATTCGCGTCATGCTATTGCCCGGACCCACTTGACTGCCATCGTATTATGAATAAGACGGACATGATCAAATAAGTCTTGCTTGGTCATTTCTTTTTCTCTCTCGCCTTATCATTTTCCTCATCATTTAAAGTATCTGCCAATTTATTCAACTCGTTTAGCTGATCAAATACTGGCTGGAAATATTCGTGGAGGTTGAACAAAGGAGGTGTTAGCGGCGGCGTGAGTGGACCAGGTGGGATTTGAACAGATATCTTCTCCTTCATCAGCCGCCATTTTACATAGATGAAATAGAGCTGAGGTCGTGGGTTCAAATCTCACCCGTTCCACCGTGAAATACTGGTCTTAGTAGGCATTTGGAGGAGAGCTCATGGTCTTGCTTCAAATACTAGATTAAATGGTGTCTGCGTAGCACGCCGGAATTTTGAAAAACCTGCCGATGTTATTATCTCTCTTATTGTTTTTTCACCTGCTTGTGCTCCCAATGCAGGTCCATTTTCGTTCAAAGATGCTGGAACGCAGATCATAGTAGATGCAGCATAGAATACCCTTCCAACTGGATTCAAATTATCTTCCAATCTGTCATTGGCAAAAGGTTCTACTAGCATCCATGTGCCATCTTTTTTCCTCAAAGTTTGTAGCACATGCTTGGCTGCTGCAGATGGATTTCCCATGTCATGGAAGCAATCAAAGAATGCAACCAAATCATAATCGTCTCCTGGATAGTCGGTAGAGCCTGCCACTTCAAATGTTATATTCTTCAAACCTTCTTTTTCTGCCTGCTTCCTAGCCCAATCAATTGAGGGCTTATGATAGTCAAATCCTAGCACAGTTGAATTGGGATATGCTTTTGCCATCAGAATTGTCGATACCCCATAACCACATCCAACATCTGCTACCTTCACGCCGCCGCTAACACCTTTCTATGGCTCTGGGGTCAATTTAAGAACCGTCATAGTAGTGGGGGGATATAGTTAGGAACTCCCATTTTTGACGTTTTTATTAGGTCAGCCTAACTAATTTAGGCAGTTAGAACGCTTTGGATAAGGGCAAACAAACGATTGTACAAGGCTAGAAGGGCTCACGGCTATCAACAATGAATGGAAGAGATAACAATAATTAAAATGACATGTATCAAGTTGAAGGAGTTTATTCGCACAAGGGCAGTTGAAGTTTTTGGATCTAAACTTCTAAAATCAATGATGGTCAGCAAGTGTAACTACAATTTTGTTATCGTGATTATGAGAAGATATCAATAATATTGTTACAGGTTTGTTTGTTACTCTATGGTAAGATTTTAAAAACAAAAAAAGGAAGGAAGTTTGTCAAGGTAAATTCTCTTATCCATGCTATTATTGTTGTCGCTTGGAATTTGTTTCACTAGCTAATGCTGCTCCAAATGCATCATTTTGTTCTGCAGTATCCTCAATACCTGACTTGTCTTGGTGCCAGAATTGGTCGTCGGATGATGTTAGACCATTCGAAGAGCCATAGAGTACGTTGACTGCACCAGCACCGCTCTTACCACTCACTCCTTCACCAGGCACTCCAATAGCCAAATCATCTTCTCCATCACCATCAAAGTCACCAGCAGCTAAAGCACTACCAAAGAAATCAAGCTTAGAAGGTTTCTCCACATATTTTTCGCTACGAAATAACCGGGCTGGCTTCAGAGAATAAAGTGAAGAAATATCTTTAGTTATGTCCGCCCGTAGTTTTTTGTTGTTAGGATGATTAAGGCGGCAGCAGCTGGGCTTTTACTGCTTTTTGTTGCGATAATCGTAATAATTGTGCCGCCAGTGCCAGTTAGCGCTCAAGTAGTTCAAGCTCCAGTAATAGCCGAAAAGCCTCTAGGCGAGCTTGCTGTAGTAAGGGAGTATTATACCAGCCATAGTCTTGGCCCAGAGTCATCAGGAGTCTCGGTGTTGAGTGCAACCTGTGAGGAACCGAACGAAGTGCCTATTGCAGGTGGCTTTACAGTGACAAACCCGTCTGATAATAATAGGTTGCTGATATACGGCAGCATGCCGAACCTCACTTCGAGCGCGTGGCAGGTGATAGCAGAGAGTGTCGATGATAGGTCGACCCAGAATATCATTGTGGGCGTTAACGTCCTTTGTCTGCAGCAGCAGCAAAACAATACAACGACAGCATCACCGGTGACGCTTGAAGATGATGATGAAGAGGCAACAATAACATCGTCGGCTGATGATGATACTGACGACGACAATAGTGAAGATTATTACGACAATGGTAATGGTGTAGATGATGATGGTGGTGGTGGAGATAATAACTCATGTCATCCCTCGTACCCAGATGATTGTATACCGCCTGCTCCTCCAGTCTTAACCTGCGATGATATTTCTGCTCGCAACTTTCAGGTAGTGGGCACAGACCCACACGGTTTTGATGGTGATAATAATGATGGCATAGGATGTGAGAGTGGAAGCAATGCACCTGACGACTATGTAGATGATGGTGGAGAAGAGGATGTTGATTATAACGAAAGCAACGATGATGATGATAACGATAACGACGATGGTCGCAGTAGTAGTAGTGGAGGAAGTACAACAACAACAACCACTGACAATGATGAAGAAGAGACAGGCGGCGAAGCAGTTGATGCTGAAGATGAAGAGCCGGAAACACCTCAGGCAGATGAAGTTGACAAAGGCCCGATTGAGAATAATGATGATAGTGCTGGTGATGGAGGCAACAACAATGGAACCTCCTCGGATAGCTGATAAAGATGGCCTAATTAACAGGCCCACTATATACTAGAGGGGTGCGATACATATGGCTCCTCGATGAATATAACAAAGACAATGAAATCACGACCGATGAAATGCTGTTTATTGGGAGAAGGAGGACGACTACTGATATATGCCATCGGTAAGAGGAGATGACGACGGCACAGTAGGCTATGGTGTGTTTGGCCGGAGCGAGAGCAATAAGGGTGTGGCTGGCGTTACTGCTACTCGGCACTTTTGTTTTCCAGTCGGCAGCAGCAGACCTGGCGGTAATTAACTAGGTAGGAGACTCTAAACCCTCAAGCCGCCACTGGTATTCTTTGCAGCGCTCGTCGCGCCATGGTGGACGGCAGTTGTGGTCGTGATGTAATACCAACCCATCTACGTTTTCGTATATCTGACCAGTTGATGGGTCATCACTATCACGTCGCTTGAAGTTATAGTGCCTGCCTGTCTGTCTGTATAGTGCATGTCACTCTTTGTCGTTAATCTTCTTCTTCTCCTCCTCCTTCCTCCTTCTGGCACTGTCTGTTCTTCAAATAATAATAGTAGTAGTATCGGCGGTTCTGATGTTATTTTATAGGTGGTGGACACATCTTTATTAATTACATTTCTATGACTTGACCTCATGAAAAGTGTAAAAAAATATCTTATACACAAGTCAGACGCACGACCGATAATAAAATGCTGCTGCTGTTTGTTGGAAGGAGGAAGAAGAAGAAAGAAGGAGGACGACTACTGATATATGCCATCCCTAGAAGGAATTGACGACAATGTGCCACCAACAGGCTATGGTGTGTATGGCAAGAGCAACACCGGCTCTGGTGTGATTGGCGAGAGCCAGAGCGAGAGCAGGGACGCCGCTGGTGTGTCTGGCTTTGGCTTAAGTGACAACACGTGTGGTGTATATGGGCAGAGCTCCGGCGCCTATGGTGTGTATGCCTTCAGCAACACAAGCTATGGTCTGTATGCGAGAGGTGAAAGCGGCCTTGCTGCGCTTCTAGAAGGGAATGTCACAATAAGTGGTAGTCTTCAAAAAGCTGGAGGCTCATTTAGAATAGACCATCCACTTGACCCAGCTAACAAATACCTTTCCCATTCTTTTGTAGAGTCACCAGATATGAAGAATGTGTACGATGGTGTGGTTACATTAGATGACAAAGGTGAAGCTGTGATAGAGCTTCCAGACTGGTTTGGTGCACTCAATAAGGATTTTCGCTATCAACTGACTGCTATTGGAGCTCCTGCACCAGACCTCCATATTTCAGAGGAAATATCTGATGGTGCTACGGACTACTACAGTAACAGTAGCAGCAGCGGCGATCACAGGAGCAATCGCTTCAAGATTGCAGGAGGTGCTTCAGGTATGAAAGTCTCTTGGCAGGTAACTGGAATAAGAAAGGACCCATGGGCTAATGCTCACCGGATTTCGGTTGAGGAAGATAAGCCTGCTAAGGAAAGAGGTTACTACCTATATCCAGAACTTTTTATGGTCAGCCAGAAGAGAAAGGGATAAGCCGCTTGCTCTTTCCTACAGACGAAGAAGAAGAAAAGAAAGAGCTGCCGCTACTCATAAATGATAAGCTAACCTAGGAGGAAGCACATGCCCGTCTATAACCGAACGAATATCCCTGCATAGGTGGGCCGAGGGAGACTCGACCCTGAACTCAAGGCGTGGCCTCCAAAAGGTCCGACGCTGGGTGCCGATGTGACGATTGCGCAGGGCCGTCGCGATCACACGATGCTTGGCGAAGGGCCCTGGCCCGAGATCAGTGCCGTCAACACACTCGTCCTGCCCGGTCCGCACGGGTCCCTGGCAGTTCGCAAACACATGCCGACCAGTCCGACGAGCACTCCATCAGGGGCTTTGGTGTGTATCCATGGTGGCCAAGATATATGAGTCCGCGTCGGGCTCGAAGTTCCAGGACCTTTACATGAACATGAATGATGCAGAACAAAGACCGCTCGACCACTGGCCCACCATGAGCAAGATAACAAGCGGCGTGGATGCGGGCTTCTGGCGGTGTTCAGACAACCAGATAAGAATAGCTCTTTGGTCTAATGACAACAAGCCCTGGGGGAACGTCGAGCATAGTTTCTATATCAAGGTAACGGGCGGAAACAACAGCGGTGACAGGGTCATCCAGCCGTACATAGGCGGAGGAAGGCACTCCGACTCTACAGTCTGCCACGGCAACGCAATGAAGGTCTCGATATGGGAGAACGGCAGCGCAGGATTCCGCAAGGAGGTAGTCCATCCAAACTATACAAACGAGAGATCAGGAAGAGACCTCGGCGATGACTTCGAGGGCAGGTGGTGGGGGATAAAGGTGGTCCAGATACTCTTCTCCAACAAGTGCAGGATAGAGCTCTGGGCAGACACTGGTGCTGACGATGGGAACGGAAGGCTTGTCCTTTCTGGAAACCAGAACAAGTGGAGGATGATAGGCAGGACAGAAGACACCGGGGGTGGTCGGCCGGCAGTGGAGGCAGCAGAGGCTGCGGTTACACTGCCGTTACTTTATGCTATTCAAGAAAGAGATTATGCATTCGAGATTCGCAAGGTTTCTCTCATTATCTTGAACTGCTCCTGTGCTGCAACCTGACCCCTGTTGTGAGGAGGAGGTGCTTGCTCTTGCATCGCACCTGCAACAGCCTCTCTAAGTATCCTTACTTGTTCCATTGCAGCAACCTGACCTCTGTTCAGCGGAAGTGCTTGTTCTTCTGTTTCATTTGCCAAAGCCTCTCTTAGTATCTTTATCTGCTCCTGTGCTGCAACCTGACCCCTATTTTGTGCAGGGGATTGCACTACTCTCTTAGCTTCCCTATTAAAAATGGAGAGGCCCTCTACGCTTGCGGTCTTGTGCAGAACTCTAGTTGTATTCTTTGACTCATGGTCTGAATTTTGCTTATTCATTACTTATGAAATACTGAGCCAATATCATATTCTGCTCGGAAATCAAAAGTGGCGGCAATGTCCACTTTGGAAGCTTGCCTCCGCAGGGGGAGATAGAGAAGAATAAGGAACTTTCCGAATCGGAAATTATAAAACGTCGCAAATGAATCTATATCTGTTGGTAGATGCCATAGACAGCATAATTCTGGCTGAATTAGGGAGAAACGCTAGGGTGTCGTCTCAAGAGATAACGGTTAACCTCAAGAACCTTGGACATGAGTTAACAGATCGCGCAATCAGGCATCGGCTCCAACGGTTGGAAAAGGAGGGTGTTATCATAGGTTATTCCGCTCTTCTAAATCCAAGCTTTGGATCAGATAAGATAAATCGCACCTTGCTGATTAAATTCAGGTACTCTAAAAACCTGCCCGCCTTGATAGAGCGCCTTACAGAATATCTAAACAACTCAAGATTTTGCCTCTTTTCATCACGGCTTACAGGTGACTTTGACTGGATATGTAATATGGTATTTGATACTCAGGAGCAATATGACCTTGAATCAAATAACTTTCTTAGTATTTTTTCAGAATTAATTGCCGATTTACGTTCGTATGAGTCAAAGACTACGAAGGTCACACCTTACACAGTTTTAGACGAGCAGGACTTGGAAATGCAGAAAAGACGGGTTTATGATATATTAAAATCGGTCAAGAAGTACGACGGTCTGAACGGTAGACTTCAAGCTATCCTCGAAAATCTTGTAAAATATTACGAGGCGGCGTTTGCCCGGATTTGGTTTGTAGACAAAGAAAGAAAATGGCTTATCCTAAAGTTCAGTGCTGGCAAATACAAGAATATTGATGGTGAGTTCTCAAAGGTATCAATTGATTCGCTCAAGATTGGTCCCATAGTTAAATCAGGCAAGCCTCAGGTCTCAAATGATGTCGCCAATGACCCTAGAATACGCCACCCTGATTGGGTCAAAAGGGAGAATCTAAAATCTTTCGCTGGTTATCCGCTGACGTATAAGGGAACAGCAATCGGAGTCATTGCTATGTTCAGCGAGAAGAGGTTCTCTATTGCAGATTTTGAAATATTGGAAATCTTTTGTCGCCAATTGTCTCAGGAGTTGTCAAGTTTCTTTGAGGCAAGGGACTTTCTGACTACTTGATTTGAGAGTTTAAGACATTACATGATGTCAAGTGGTTGCATTCAATTCTGCACTCCCAAATAGCACAGAAAAGGCTCGACACCATATTAGCACCGCATGATATTTTGACAGGTCAGTCCCATCATCAGGAATTTCCTAATTTTGGTTCCCCATATTCCCCTTGAGTCTCCCAAGGCTGACGATTCTCTTTCTTAGCTAAAGTTGATAGCATTGCTTGTGGGTCTGTTTGATCAGCTGTCTCTGCCCCTCGTCCAACTACTTGGGCATATTCTTTTCGAACGATTTTTTAGCGGGCCCAAAGGGACTCAACTAAAAAAACTTCAAAATCTTGACTCGATAGAGCTAGACGGCATATGAAATTAAAAACACAACAAACCACTTTGGGATAATAGTAGATATCTTCTCGCATGCTATTATAATGTATAACTGTTATGGTCACAACAACGTACCCTACAATATAATATCTGCTAGTCCTCGAGAAGCCAAACATGCTGACTAAAAGCAAAAAGATGTGTCAATAGCCTGCATGATGTTCAGACCTGCAGGATGCATAAGCATAGGCACCGCTAGAAACGCTCCACCTATCCCAAAATAGCCCTGCTGCATGATGCAGTTTCAGGAGTGACAATAAATTTGACATAGAACAGAACTGAAAATCCAGCTGATGGCGAATGAAATACCATTCTTAAAAATAATAAAGCAAAAAAAAGGAAGAAATTAGGCAGCTAATTGCATATTGCGGTTACGTTGTTCACCATTGCCGGCTATGTGAGCACCCATCATAGTCATTCCCTGCTTCCTCCTGCAGCATTCAAGATCAATTGGGCAATCTCATCTGGGTGGGACACAGGTGACGCATGGCTAGAGTTAAGTGAGATAGTGGTAGCATTCATCCGCTGTGCGAATTGACGTTGTACATCAGGAGGGATAATGCGGTCGCTCTCAGACACCTCAAACCATGTGGGAAGTTGCTTCCAAGTTGGAGGGCCAGATGGTTCAGCAAAAATTGATTGATGAGCTGGCTTTTGCACAATGGCCAAGGTTTCAGCTTCAGTTGCATTTACGTCTTGAACAAACACAAAGTGGACTCAATACTTATTTTGTGCAGTAGTTGGTCGAGAATTTATTATTCTTTTTCTTTTGTTTTCATGCCGTCTTTCCACTCCCGTCTTCTATTTCCAGGAAATCCTTCATTTTTTGGTATTCATTAATATCCTATATAACTCGCCAGTCTCTCACCTTTCAGTAATATAGTCAAAAGAAGTCCCCAGATTGAGGTTATTATACTCATATTCTCTTTATTATGAGAGGATTGTTTATAATATTCACATTCCTTTTTTTGTTATATCTAATACCTGCATCATCTTTTTAAATAAACATTGTAATCATCAGAGGCATGTTAACAGGCCTGAATCAGAAGACTAGTTTTGTGACCTTATTGTTTTTGAGTACAATACTTATTGCAAGTTTTACCTTAACTCCATATTCTGGCTTCGCTAGTCCACAGACTAATAATACTTCAATTCAACCTGAGGCATTACAAGACATGGCAACATCAACAACGCCATCGTCATCTAACCAAACTGAAATAGTGGTAGCACAAACTCCAGAAGAACAAGCTAACCTTGACAGATTGGATAGACTTGATTTCGAAGCATGGAACAATCGAAATTGGACACTTTTTGAAGAGCTACATAGCCCCGATGTACTGGTAGTAGACTTTACTGGCAATACAACAAGGGGTATTGAACAACATCTACAATGGGCAATGGCGTTTGTAGCAGCTCAACCAGAAAGCAAAGTATCGGCTCATCCAATTAAAATTGCTGCAGGCGACTGGACAGTTGCGACTGGTACTCTTCCTGGAAATCTAACAATGCTCACCGTTGCACATTGGGAGGACGGCAGAATCGCAGAGGAATACCTATTCCTGCAGGCTCCAGCTCCAATGATGACGATGAATCAGACAGAAGCTGGTCAATAATTTCACATACCAAAGAATGGAAAACAGTAGAGACTGCATAGCTAAAAGAACAGAGAATAGAAGGCTGTGACTAGGTCATGGGTTCAAATCCCTTTCTCTGTAACTAATAACAAAAGCTTTTTAGCTAGCATATTATCTTTCTTACATCCGGACCTTTTCAAAGAACCGATAGCAGCATATGGAGCCGCTTGGGCTCACTAATTACACGGGTTCAAATACAACAATATGTAAAAATAAAATAGTAGAAAGAGTGCAGACTTCAACTGCCAAAGCGAAATCGTCTAGTGCTTCGATCAAAGAGGAGTATGAACCAGATGCCTTAAACAGAAAAGAGGAAAGATAGTATTATAATGCCAGCGACACTTTCTTGTACTCTATCAAAGATTACGACTGTACCTAACAAAGTCAAGGCCAATATAATTTGTGAATACCATCAATACATTCGCGACTATGGTGCATCTGAGGACCACATTTGATATATACCAGTTAAGGGAGGGTGTCCCTATGGACTAGTCTGTATAGAATCAACCGGTTATTGTGCGGTACTGTTAAACTAGCCATCCTGCTTTTCTTTACTTGACCTATTCGGCAGAAAAGGATTAGAATAGAGACAGTACGTCATAATTGGCAACTTTAATAGAAAATCATCTTTTAAAAAACTAAGTAATACAGATAAGATTGCATTTTCTCATATGGTATCAACACTTGTGTGCCCTTCTACCGTATTGTCTCTCCTCCGTCGACAACGATGGTTTGACCGTTGACAAAAGAGCAATAATCGGATGCAAGCATTAATGCTACTCCTGCAATTTCTTCTGGCTTGCCAGCTCTTCCAAGTGGAATTGAAGACACAATATCTACTCTTTGCTCAGTAGTCAATCTTTCCCAATTTCTTTGTGTGGCAATGGTCCCTGGAGCAATTGCGTTGCACCTTATCCCGTACTTGCCAAATTCAGCAGCTATATGCTTTGTGATTCCTAAATTGGCTGCTTTGGCAACAGTGTATGGTGCACCTTTTATGTATCCGCTTATTGCAGGAGTTGATGAAATGTTGATTATAACGCCGCGTCTCTTATCCACCATTAAGGGCAGCACTTCACGACAGCATCTATAAGTGCCTTGAGTATCTACATCCAAGACCCTTTCTAAAGTTTCATCTGATACCTGTTCAAAGCCTACGTCCCATATGTCATCTAAAATTGGATAGCCTGCATTATTCACAAGCACATCTATTTTACCATACTTGTCAAGAGTCTTGTCAATCATGTCCTTTATTTCCGCAGCAGATGTTACATCTATCTTCAATCCCAATGGGTCTGCACCATACTCTTTTGAAAGTTCCCCTGCAATATTTTGGGCTTCAAGTTGGTTCCTTCCTGTTACAACTACATTGGCTCCTTGTTCAGAATAGATGTTTGCAATGGCCCTTCCATTTCCTTTAGTCGAGCCTGTTATGACTGCGACCCTCTTATCAAGTAATTTCACTTAGTTATCAGACACCAAAAATCTTAGCAACTCGCAAGTATTTATCAACTTCATAAAAAGATAGACGATATTATTATGTGGCTATTTCCTGCAACAGGAAGAATCCCAAAAGGAGTAAAAATTCAGCGATGGCGAAAATGAACAATTTCTGTCACTGTATCATCATCATCATCATCGCAGAACATAGTAAAATTTAACATTGAGATTCTATATAACTAATATCTTGAAGACTTTGCAGCTAATGTCTTATATTTTGTGGATAAACACTAAATCTGGAACACGCCACATATTAGGGAGATTGAAAAAATGGCAGATGCTTCAAACAACTTGAAAAGAATATCATGGCAATCTGAGAATTGCCTGTCATGTAAATGGTTCTCACCCTCCGATCCTATAAATGCAGACATTTTAACAAATGGAAGATGTGTTCATCCTGAACTTCAGAAATTCAATTTGATTATCAGTGGGAGGGATTGGTGTAATTTGTTTGAGGAAATTTCGCAAGAACAAATAGATCAGATGCAGGAAAAAGCGATGGAGAGAGAAGGATGATGATAATAATAATCATTTAAGGATATATCTGAACTAAATATTCAATTTTTTAGCCAATCTGATATGACCGATATGTAAACTATCATATTTCTCGGTTGTTGCTTCTATCGAATGCATTTTATCTATTGATCAAATAATTTGTTGCTATCTCATTTTCATTGAATCTAATTCATTAATACTTCATATTGAGATTTGAGAAAGCCATTCTCTTGCTGCTGAAATTTCATCATAGCCCAATCCATGACCCGAATTTTTCTGCCATCTTAAAGATACATTTGCTCCTGCTTTCTTAAATATGCAATAAAGCATTTCAGTTTGTTCCCTTGGAACTATGGGATCTCTTTCCCCTGCAGCCATGAATATATTTTTTGTCTCAAGGTTTGGAGTTTTTTCAGGAGTTAACGGTATCATAGGTCGAAAGAGTACAGCAGAGGATAGAACTTCTGGACGAAGCAATAGCAAGCTTGACGCTATATTTGCTCCATTTGAATAGCCAATAGATATCACGTTTTGTAAATTAAAATCATATACTCTTGACGCCTTTTCCACAAAATCTGCCAGCTCGTGTGTTCTAAACTTCAAGTCTTCAATATCGAATATACCTTCAGCCAACCTACGAAAGAACCGCGGCATCCCTCCTTCTAGCACCTTGCCTCGCGGACTAAGTATCGCAGCATGTGGGTATAATTCCTGCCCAAGAGGGATCAAATCTTGTTCGTTTCCTCCAGTGCCATGCAACAATAGCAAAGTGAGCGATTTATTCCCTTTTTTATCTGAGGGAATAAAGTGATGGATGAATCCAAGTTCTGATTTTATTGTTTTTCCTATCCGTTTAACCATTCTATTCTTGTTTCTCCTCGATCTCCTTCTCTTTTCCTGCTGTTGATGTTGCTGCTTTCATAGCAGTAGTTGTTGTTGTTGTTCGTAACGATGGAAGACTTAACTTAGGTAACAATTTCTGAAGACTATTGCGGTCTGACTCAAGCCATTGCGGAAGCATAAGATGAGTTCCTAGTTCTTCTTGCTTTTCATCAATCGTAAATCCAGGGGGATTGGTAGCAATTTCAAAAAGAACACCTCCAGGTTCACGAAAATAAACCGAGTGAAAATATGTACGATCTATGACAGGAGTTGCATTTAGTCTAGCTCTAACTACGTTGCGTCGCAAAACGGTCTGTTGCTGATCCGTGGGAGTGCGCCATGCTACGTGGTGTACTGTTCCCACTCCAAAGCGGCCGTACTGCGAATATGGCAAGCAAATTACGTCCACAATAGATCCTCCTCCATTTGTGTTCGTGGCTTTATCAGGGATTTCATAACGAAAGCGACTTCCTTCCTGCCGTGTAGGATGGAACCCCAACTGTTCGGTTAAGACCGAAGCTGTGCGTTCGTATCCTTCTTCTGAAAGAGTTACGGAATAAAAGCCTCTAATGGCCTGTTCGATAGGAACCGGGCCACCTTTCCAGATATTGCTTGTTCTATCCTCAGCTGATTTATGAGCTACAAGCTCTAATTCTAGTCCATCAGGGTCATAGAGAGTTATGACCTGTTCCTCACTATCAAAGCGTTTAGCTGGCCCTGCAAAACCTACTCCTGCTTCCTTTAGACGATTTTGCCAAAAGTCTATCGCATTTTCAGGAATCAAGAACGATGTGGCAACAACTTGACCATTACCTCTGTGTCCCTTAGGGGCGTCTGGCCACGGGAAAAAAGTAAGAATTGTTCCAGGACGTCCTAACTCATCACCATAATAGAGATGATATGTCGTTGGATCGTCAAAGTTTACTGTTAACTTTACAAGCCTGAGTCCCAGAGTTTGAGTATAGAAATCAATATTTTTCTGTGGGTCGCCTGCTACGGCAGTGACATGATGTATACCTTGAATGTCGCCAGTCATTTTCTTGCTTTTCGACTCCTATCCTCCTCCTCCTGCTTGTCATCCTTGTTTGCTGTATTAGGTAGATTGTTAGCTATAAGATGCGAGACTTTAGCAGGACTATCGCCTACACGAAAGAAACTCGAATAATCCTGTATCTTTTCATTTTCGGTAGTCATGCACTCATACTGGCGCATATGTGCTTCTCCTCATCCTTATACTTATTGTAGGTTTCAGTTATCCTCCATTTTCTTAGCCAACGGGATATAACTGAGTCCTCAGCAAGTCTAATCATTCTTATTATTCCTGCAGTAAGTTCTATTCTGCTTAATTAGATTCAAACGAAATTTCTGATCAGCGATGATTAGGAAACTAGAGGCGAGTAGGTCAGTATAAAAGATCGGCTATTATTCGTATCAACGTGAACTCAACAATATGTTACGCACCACAGCTAGGATCCACAAATTAGTAAATTGGTGCCTGCTAAACTACGTCACTTTGTTCATGAGCACTCACAATAAAAAATGATTCAAGATGTGGGTCTATTTGTGTAAACTCTTCTTGACGAAACTAGATAAAGTCTCTAGATCCCATGAACCTTCATAACGTTCTCCATTAATAAAGAAAGTTGCAGTACCTTCAACACCGCTATCAATTCCAGAGTTTAGCGATCGATTTATTTATTAGAGGAGCGTATACATGCTCTGACATTTCCTTTTTGAACTTATCAATATTCAATCCTACTTTTTGAGCATATTCAAGTAAATGATGGTCATCTAATGCTTTCTGATGTTCAAATAAATGGTCATGCATTTGCCAGAATTTGTCTTGAGCTGCTGCGGCTTCGGTTGCTTCTGCTGCATATTGAGCATGAGGATGTATACCATTAAGAAGAAAGTTACGATATACAAAGTATATATTTTTCATTAAACTGCCTCAATAATTCCTTGATTACAGGATAAGCCATACCAGTGTAAGGACACTCAAAATCACCATATTCTACTATGGTAATAGGTGCATTGACAGAACCGCGAATATGGTCTACACCGATACTCACGGGGACAGTCAATTTTCTAACATCTTCAGGCGATGTCACACTTCTTTTTCTTGGTTTAGTTGGCTAATTATCTGTATAAGGTTATAAGATCAAATTACCGTCGTCGCTCTCCCTCTTTTTCCTCTCATTTAATGTTATATCGCAGTCCTAGCTGCTTACTTAAATCGTATTTCTTAGTATAATTACTATTCATGAAATCTTGTAGCCATCTTGTGAAGGTAAATCAAAATATAGAAGCAAAAACGCCAGATGGTTGTGAAGAGTGCCTGCAGATGGGTTCTGACTGGGTACATCTACGACTTTGTTTATCCTGTGGTCATGTCGGCTGCTGCGACTCTTCTCCAAATAAGCATGGAACGAACCACTTCAAAGAAACAGGCCATCCTGTCATGAAATCATATGAACCTGGTGAAAATTGGAAATGGTGTTATGTGGACGAGCTATTTATGAAATAGCCAGGGTAACAAAGACTTACGATCTCATGAATGTCTTATTGATTAAGAAGAGGTATAGAAATATTCATGCAATTAGATAATGGTAGACAGGATGATCAATTAAGAGAAAAACCAAAGATCGCGCCGCTACCTAATGGGCCTTACCTCCTGATAGATGATATGGAACCCAAACTTGTAGAGAACCTCAGAAACTCAAAAGGAGAGCCCCTATTAGCTATACGCGGAGTATCGTTATGCAGATGCGGTGCTTCAAACAACAAGCCATTTTGTGATGGTATGCACAGGGTGATTAGTTTTAAGGATGACAAGGACTAGTTATCTTAATGCGTAGAGAAGGTAATCTATTATTGTTAATCGCGAGAGAAGACGTGATAGCATATTAGCTATTGCACACTTTGCTTTAGTTATCGTATTGTCTGTCGTTCCTCTACAATAATAGTTTGACCATTAACAAAGGAGCAAAGATCGTATGCTAGGGCCTTTAACACTTGATAGATATCTTTAAAGCTCAGCCTATTGAACCCCTTTACATGCAGGACCCAAACCCCTTGGGCCCACTAATTACACGGGTTCTAATACAAGATACTGTTAAGTTATCGTCGCGTCACGTAAGACTGGGACAACTTAACAGCGTAGCCAATGAATACTTAGCAGTAACAAAGTATTGCACTGTTAAATCTTCAGGTGCTGGCTGGTGATATTGAGCACAAATTGATGTGAAATGTCCCTAAGATTGAACAGTGTCATGAATAGTATATCCAGATATCTGCCACTTCTATACAGTGTAAATTTGTGATTTGAGCTTTTCCTGGATTTGTGGTGGCAGCCCGCCAGGTCCTAAATCATGGACCTGTCTAGCGTGCTGGTCTATATCCCGTATGAGCTCTTCTTCTGTATTGCCCTTTGCAACATAATCACAATCATAGGAGCCTGTTGCTCTACAATTGACGCTTAACATTACAGTAGGATCTTGATTCGTGCCTAAGTGCATTTTGAAAAAATAATCTTGAGTGTGATTCAAGAATAAAAGACAAGTCGATTTCAAACAATCTCAATAAGCACACAGCTTATGGGCAGCGAATTTGGTTAGTGCAGGTTCGTTTGCAGGTTTAGCATCCGACTGGGATTGCGCTAAACCATAATTATTATTGCTACTATAACTGTCAATGGCAAAAAGAGTAAACAAGGAGAATGTATCATTATCATACAAAGTCTTCTGGGGAGAAGACTTGATGCCATAAATCGTAAGCACGATTAACTTGTTAAAAGATTTTAGCATTGGCTCGTTGAGACTACTAAACTTTCTCGTGAGTTGGCTCAAAAAAGAGCTCCACATCTAGCACACATTATTTTCCCTAGCACTATTAATTATCCCGCTCTACTAGTTCGTCTTTAACAGCTTTTACGAGATCCGATAGACATTCTTGTTCACTACTGAAAGAACAGCAGTACCGCTGCCCATTTCGAAAAATACTTGTCCTTGGTTCCAGATCAATCATATCTAGGGCCGTAGGAATGGTTAAATGAAATCGTTAACCGTGGGTAATGCCATACTAATTGCAAGTCAGGAGCCACTAGCACAAGCTGTCATATGCAGCTAAAAAACGGGACACATTCCAACCTACTCTGCTTCATTGCTTCCCATACTGCTTCCTCCTTTAAGCCAACCATCCTTCTAAATGAATTTGCAGTAGCAGGACCAAAGCCAGCATAGCGATTGTTCGCTGCTACTATTGCATACTTTGCTTTATTCTTCACTCCTTGAACAGAACGTGACCACAGTCTGAGCTCCTTAATCCGGTCTTTCTGTAGCCTGCCAAAGTCTTTTTCATCAATACTTCTATCTCCAATAAAGCGCAAATATACAAAGTCCTGTCCGCAAGTGTCTGTGTAGCATCCAGTTGGTTCTGAGCCAAGCAAATACTATTGTCAGATAACAGCTTGTAGGCCTCATTGTCAAATCATGATTTGTGCCTAACCTCTATTGAGTCCATTTTTTGAACGTTTTTTATTTTTAGCGGGCCCAGAGGGTTCCGGCAGAAAAAACTTTAGAAAATGGACTCGATGAATCACAGTGGGACAAAAATGAAAGAATGTTTTATTGTACCCCAGAATCCACTACTATCTGTACTATGCTGCCAACCCAGTCCTAGTGATGAACTAAAAGAAACTAGAACTCTGGTTCTCAAGCTGAGAAAGTTTCTTCACATGACACATAGCCAAAATAAGGAGCCAAGTGCCGATGAACCTTTGATCAGAAGAAAATAGGCGAGGGAAGCGTTAGAGTGAATCAACTAGAAAGGACGTTATCACGTCTGCAAGTCTGGCTCGCAGATATATAATTAGCCCTGTATCTGTCCCTCTAATCTTACACCAAGTTCATGGGCGGTTTCTTGCCCTTCCACTATTAAACGATCGCCAGCAAAGTGTATTAGCAACAGAATGTGGTCGTTGTTGGCAATTTCGTCGTGCTCAAGCATGAAGGTATCCGCGTCTACCCAATGACCCCGATTGCCCTGTGGAAGATTATATTCGCCAGGAGATAGCCTATACATACCGTCTAGACCTATCAGCCATGGTGGCATCTGGCCGCCGTCAGTAAGAGTAACGTGCAACATTGCTTCTGATGAGTTAGTGTTGTTATTGAACTCAAATTGGGCTTTATCTATTCCTAAAGGGTTGGGGTCAAAGGTAAAAGTTTTGCCTGAAATGACGTGCGCAGTATCTGGTAACAGGGCTACTGGTTGGGCTGCAGGCGGCTGTGACATAGCAGTCAGGGCTGCCTGAAGTTTAGAAGCTGCGGATGGATTCGCAGGCAATGAATTGTTCATGTCAACAATGGTTGCAGATAACAACGGCTCAATTTCTTCAAAAGAAAAGCCGCCGCCTGTGGTTGCTATTATGAGGTTCCATGCCGGCACGACTATGATACGCTGTCCTCCACGACCAGAGGCGCTATATGACTCTGGCTCGTCATCGGTTTGTACCCACCACCCATAGCCATAATCGTCATCATCTCCCTCCTCGCCAGTTTCGAACTGTGCCTTGACCGAGTTATTCACCCATTCTTGAGAGACAATCTGCTTACCTTCCCACTGGCCGTTGTTGAGCCATAGATAGCCAATCTTAGCCATATCATAAGGGTGCAGATAGATACCCTCAGAACCTCGGTTGTAACCCTGAGGGTCAGTAAGCCATATGACATCTCGAATACCTAGTGGTTCGAAGAGATTCTGATGAGCGAATTCAAGCGCTGTCATTCCGGTTGCATGTTGCAAGATGGCAGAGAGCAGGTGCATCCCGGGGCTGCAGTAGACGAATGTTGTGCCGGGTTCCCAGATTACCTTGCGATCCAATGTGAACCTAACCCAATCTGGGCTAGCTTTCATCTCGCGCAGCGTTGCTTCATCACCCTCTTGCGTGCAGTTCAGCCCTGAGGACATACTGGCTAGATGCCGGACTGTAATACGTTCTTTAAGAGAGTCAAGGTTGGCGATAGTATTATTATTGTTGGGAAAGTACGACAGCATTGGCTGGTCTAGCTCCAACCTGCCTTGGTCAGCGGCAATAGCAATTAGCGTGGTCATGATACTCTTGGTTACTGAGGCTACGTCATGAAAAGTGCTCCCATCATAGGGATAGAAATAAGCGTCGAGTACCACTGCACCATCCCGAATGACCAGCAGGCTGTGGATATCAATCTCTTGTTCTCGGATAGTCAACAATGCTTCCGCAAGTTTGGCAGAATCGATGGCTTCTTCCTCTGGTGTAGTAGTACGCTGCCAGCCTTGGGTCGGCCAGTATGTCGGTGGAGAGGAGGGCATTTGTTGTGCAATAGTTGGCGGTGGAATGGTTACAAGTGTCAACACCACTAATAAAATGGCTAGAGGCACCTTCCAAATCAGAATTCTCGATAATGGACGATTATTGACACTCTTCACTATTGAGGGGAGACATCATATTCTCTTAGATAAAGCTTATCAGTTTAGATGTTGTAATCTTATCGGCTCATCATACATTCAAATGAGCTGAAGATGATAAAGAACCCTATATCGATACAATTCATTGAGAACTATTCAGGCTGCTATATCTTGCGTAGTGGTTGATGAATTTTTGAATGCAGATTCGCTTCCTACTAATTAGCATTGAGTCCACTTTTTCAACGTTTTTTATTTTAGACGGGCCGAGAGGGTTTCGGCAGAAAAAACTTTAGAAAATGGACTCGACGAATCAGGCTACAGGATGAAATTGCAGTCGAGTTATGCCCGAACTAGTTATACATTACTACTGCTGAGGTGCAACGCAATGCAGCTGAAAATTGAGATGAATATAAAGATCTTAAGTGCCACATCACGCTAATGACAAATTTGAAGTTGTTTGAGGATTAGGTAGGTCCATATGAGAATTGCATATTGGTGCGTTCGATATTAGGGAAGAGCCATGTGTCAAGTCTACAGGTATGGCAACATAGCAAAGAAGAAGCTGATGCTAATACATAGATGGAAAGAATGAAGAGTATCAATAGAAATGATATGACAATATGATGGTAGCAAGTCCAATGGTACTCTAGTCTTGAAATAAGATGATGTAAGGTCAAGGTCTAATAGTGATCAGGTGCATTAATCATTTGCATACAGTGTCTAGCAATAACACTCGTAGAGGAGGAGGAGGAGGAGGAATTCTTACCATTAACGCTAGGAATACTGAAACTATAGAAGGTGAAAGCACTAATAGCTTTGAGTGTGAAGCTAACAGAGAGCTCTATCGATACTTTCTCTTGCAGGAGCCCATTTCGATATTGCTCTTGATTGACAAGCAGGCAAAATGGAATCAAGAGCTTGAAAATGTGTATTTAATTTCATGTAAAAATATTGAAAATAATTGTCAGCACTACGAGTACGAGCTACGGCCTGATTATGGTTGTCTGTGACACATTGCCTCTAAGTGCTTGAATTATTTGTGTTTCAGTCACGAGTACTTTTGACAGCATGAGAGCTATTTCACAACGGCACTCAATTGCAGCCTTATTCGTTTATTCACTTTTGATATACACTATGGCTTTATGCATTTCTGCTGCCTCCATTTCGATCTCGTCATTGTTACTCCTGAATGTTGTTGTTGTTGTATTTCCACTACTTTTCTTCTTTGTCGTTTCTTTTTTTCTGAAACATTCACAGCGGTATTACCTAAAACTTCAAGTGCATCCCTAATAGATATACACTGTAAATATCTCAGCCATCTTTGCTACCTCCACTTTTGAAGTTGAGCGGTGATTTGAAATATATGCGTAGAGATAGGTACCTGGTAGTGGAGGAACTATCTCCACTTTCCAGCAGGGACCTCCGCTACTTTTGCCTTGGATTTGAGTTCGATTTTCATCGAGATTCTGAAGCTATCAGAGATATTCTTCATAGGATGGATATTCTTATAGAAGAAAAGAGGGTCCAGAGGAATTCAGCAAAAAACATTCAGAATTGAGACCGAACATATCCGTGATCCCCTGAATCAAATTTTCATCTGGTTGTATTGTCTAAACCTTACTAGTAATAGATTATGATTAGAGAAGCATGATAGAATGCATCTGAATTTTGTAAGAGCATCTTAGCAAATGCTCAATGCTTGTTTTCCCTAGCCTAATTGAGGTGTTTGGGCTGGTGCTCTTGGAAGCATTTGAAGCCAAAAAACCAGTGCTCATTTCAGACGTATCCCCGTCTAATGAGATTGTAGAAAACGCAATCGAGGGTTTCATACTGCCGCCGGTGGATGCCAAGAATTGGGCTGACAAAATTTTCTTCGTGCTTCAGAACAAAGATGTTCGTGAAGTCATGGGAAGGAAAGGCAGGCAAAAAGTAGAAACAAAGTATGACATACGCCAGATTGCAGAGCGGTTCGAAACGCTATATGGCAATTTGTTGTCCTCTCCTATCGAGGGTTAGCAGTCATCAATATACACAAGCATAAAAGCTTTCGAGGTGCTAAATTAATTGATGTAATAGCAAGCTTTTTTCTATTATTAATTTATACAATCCTAATAGCACAAGAGAAGGTAATTTTTACATGTTGCCAGCTCAAGGCAAAGATGAGAATATCCGCACAGGCAAGGACAAGATTGAAGGATGGGAAACAAACACCGCTGGCAGAACGGAGTCCTCGTGGTTCGCTGAGGCGACGACTAGATTGCAATTCAAAAAGCTTGATAGGGACATTTCAGTGGACGTCGTCATAGTTGGGGGCGGCATTTCTGGAATGACTACTGCTTATCTCTTATCGAAAGAGGGCAAAAAAGTTGCACTAGTTGACGACGGAAATATAGGAAGCGGAGAGACAGGAAGGACGACTGCTCACATTACTCACGCACTAGACGATAGATATTATGATATTGAAAGGATCCATGGAAAGAAAGGTGCCAAGTTGGCGGCAGAGAGCCACACTGCGGCAATCAATATGATTGAATCAATTGTAACAAGTGAAAGCATTGACTGTGACTTTGAAAGATTAGATGGCTACCTTTTCCTAGACCCGACTGACAATGAAAAGTCACTTCAAGACGAACTTGAGGCCACTCATCGAGCAGGCATATTGGGGACAGAGCGGGTAATTTCTCCTCCGCTGCAATCATTCAACAATATACCCTGTATAAGGTTTCCAAATCAAGCGCAGTTTCAGCCGCTAAAATATCTGGCGGGGCTGGCGCAGGCAATAGCGCGGAACGGCGGCCTTGTTTTTACAGAGACCCACGCTCAGGAAGTAACCGCTACAGGCATCAAGACGACTAGCGGATACAGAATTAGGGCAAAGAAGATTGTCGTGGCTACGAATGCTCCAATCATTGACAAGATAAGCAAGATTTATGACAAACAAATTGCATACAGAACCTATGTAATCGCAGCACGCATCAAAAAAGGCGCAGTGCCGAAGGCGCTTTACTGGGATACTGGTAATCATAACACGAAGAATTTGGTGCCTCCCTACCATTATGTCAGAGTACAAAAACTAAAAGATGATGAAAATTACGATCTCCTCATTGTTGGAGGAGAAGACCATGGAACAGGCAACGCTGACGACATGGACAGGCGCTATGACGCATTGCATTCCTGGGCAAGAAAGCATTTTCCAACTGAAGATATCGTTTATCGCTGGTCGGGTCAAGTATTGGAACCTAAAGATTCTATGGCCTTCATTGGAAGAAACCCGCGGGACAGGCGCAAGAATATTTTCATTGCCACAGGAGACTCGGGCAATGGGATGACCCATGGCACCATCGCCGGAATGCTTCTAACTGATCTCATACTTGGCAAGAAGAAGAACAACAACAGATGGGTCGACCTATACAATCCGTCAAGGAAGATGAAGAGCAGACCAACGGGTACTAGGAGTGGCAGCGACGACGACGGTGGTGATGATGGTGATAGGGGCTCCTCAACTCCAAAGAAGATAGAGATGGAGCAGGCTCTACAAAAAGCAGCAGGACTTGCCAGAGGTCAAGGAATGGTAGTGGAAATAAAAAAAAGAGACCCACGCGCTTTCTACAAGGATGATTGTGGCAAGGTTCATTCGTTTTCCGCAGTTTGCACGCACCTTGGATGTACAGTAAAGTGGAATGACTCTGAAAAATCGTTTGATTGCCCTTGCCATGGCTCTAGGTTTTCATATGCAGGCCAGGTCATCAACGGACCTGCAAACGATAACCTTGAATCAGGGGACTGAAGAATGTCCCCATCCATTCTTAGTGTCATCTACATTATAGCGCTGAGCGGTTTGGAGCTCAGACTCCCATAAAACTGCAGCCCCTGCATCAGAGAGATACAGCGCATGCGCCCCCCCTCTGATTAGAATAAAATCCATCAAGGACTGATGATGATGTTCTTGCGCGCCTTCCTATTTCCTTTGTTGGTTGTTCAAATAACGTTACGGATTTTCCAGCGCGAGCGAGGAATGAATGTAGTAGTTATAGTTAGACCCGTAAGCCCCCCTCCGATTTCAATAATATTCGGATTTTCATTTTTATCAGTCAAGTTTGCTGCTGATGACATAGATCACATATCTGACAACACCATATACGCATTTGGCAACTGTCCGTCGTATCTTGTTGCAGAATGTTGTAAGCAGAATATATTCTATCAGCCAATGATGCGTAAATATATCATGGCGAAGGCTACTGGCTTGGGAGCAGAATCATCTATGTCTTGATCTGATATGATACAATACAACCTTTGCTATTTACCACTTGATGATAGTAAAATAGGCCTCTTGAAAAAAGAAGATGGTTGACAATTGCATCAGTTTGAAGTGTCCATTTTTTCAGCGATTATGATTTTTTAGCGGGCCCAGAGGGTTCTCGCAGAAAAAACTTCAGAATTGAGACCCAGTGCAACCAGGAGAACTGCCCCTGCATGCTGATATTGGTTCTTTGAAAAGGTTCAGAATTAATATACATCTGACTAGCTAGAAAGTTTTTGCTAATAAGAGCCTTGAGAGGATTAAGCCTTTATTTTATCGTGAGGTTTTCAACATATTGTGGTATCACAATTAAAAGATCGCAATCAAATTCAGCTATCTTACCTAACTTCGTTATTACTGATCCAGAAAGTGGCGAGTTGATATGCAAAGATACTGGGGAGGTTATTTCTGATAATACTCCATCTCCAGAAAAAGAATGGTGCTCTTTTGATATTCAAGAGGACTACAAAAGAGGACGGGTAGGAAGTCATAGCTCGCCTGCAATCTGTGATACTGCTATTTCGGACTATAGTCTTAACATCGGTTTACTTTAGGTTTGCTACTATTTTCTTTTGTACATACAATGAGGAGACTTTAAATAATACTTGTCTGCCATAAAAATAAAAAGTGCAACTAGTCTTTCATAATCCTTCATTTTCTTTTCAGTTACTTAGAATCATAGGCCAAACATACTATGGAGGGGCAGATATAGGCGAATGTTTGTCGACTGCTTACCGAATAAGAGAAGGGGACATAGAAAGCTGGTATAATGAATGGTTAAGAACTGCCAATAGAGTATATGAATATGCAGAGGATTGTATGAATAAAGGACAAGAGGTTAGCGCACGGGATGCATATCTCAGAGCTACAAATTACTACCAAAATGGTGCTGCATTTTATTTAGATACAAATCCATCAGATCCCCGGATAATACCTACATGGGAAAAGGGTATTGAGTCTTTCAGAAAAGCGATAGGATTATTTTCAGATAAAGTTGAAACTATCAAAATACCATATGGCGAAACAACGCTTCCTGGATATTTTTTCAATGCATCAGAGAGGAGAAGATATGATGATAACAATAATGAAAATAGCAATAACAACAGCAATAATCACCACCAGTCAACTAAAAAACCAACTCTTATTCTTACTACTGGCTTAGATGGAGGTCAAGAAGAATTGTATTTTTTGGGAGCTGCAGCAGCTCTAATGAGAGGATACAATTGCTTGACATTTGAAGGACCAGGCCAAGGTACTGTTGTGCGCAAACAAAAA